>Ga0114932_10002341_pt1 | contig 20090 bp, 10 predicted proteins | sample 2SBtaG_2_FD_87286 | JGI IMG/M metagenome (GOLD analysis project Ga0114932, IMG submission 87286) | Deep subsurface microbial communities from Kolumbo volcano to uncover new lineages of life (NeLLi) - 2SBTROV12_ACTIVE470 metaG | ecosystem: Environmental > Aquatic > Marine > Volcanic ... | reverse complement strand
TTTTAGACTTACGCATTTCAGCAGCAAGTTCAGCACCATTAACGTCAGTCTGTATACCGCCCCTTCTTTGCTTAAGCATGTCAGAGTTAAATATAAAGGCCCAGTCAGTCCAATATTGTTTTTGATTTGCAAAAGCCTTAGCCGCGGCAAATATATTATTATCAGCAAAGTTTATATAGTTTACTAAAGACATTTGCTGTAGTAATGCCGATCTCATATTAAAGAACATGACAGAACCAACAGAACCGTTAACCCAGTTCATGAGCGTGTTTACCATTTTGTTTTGGCCAGTAGGTTTATTTCTACCAGTTTTAATTCTGTAAAGCATGTCTTCTAAAGCGCTTCTAACTCCTTTACCAAACCCAGCTTCTATTTTGTTTAAATTTTCTGTAGAAAATATTACATCAGCATTTTTGTTAAACTCTTCAAAAAACTGCGCTCTACCAATTCTACCTGTAGCATCATCTAAATCCACACGTATATCTCCAGAATCCCAACCATCTGTAGGATTAACATAGGTGTCTTGTTTAGATATTATATTTATAGCGTCAGCATAAGATTGAAGCATAGGGTCTGCTTTTACAAGTTCAACTAAGTTCTTTTGATCAATAGGACTTAATCCTGGTATATCATAACCGTGCTTGTCCCATAAATATATTCTTATAGCATCTTGATAAATAAAATCACCGTCAGGAGTTTTCTTTAAAAGCTTTTTCTTAACTTCAGGCATTTGTTTGTTTAAATTCTTATAATCAGTTGCTACAGACTGCCTTGCCGTGTCGTATTCTTTGTTTGCTCTATTTAAAGGTCTAACCAAAGCTTGTTCTAAAAAGTTTCTATGCGCATCTCCTTTTCTACCTTTGCCCATAAAGTTGTATAATAAACCTACAAAATCTTCGTGTGATGGTGGTATAAAAAACCTAAACTTGCCCTTGCTAGCCCCACGTTTTCTAGCTTTAATAAAATCAAATCTTTTAATAGATTCAATGCCAGTCACATCTTCTAATATGTTATTAAACTCCGTGTCCATTGACTTGCTAAATTTAACTTTAGCTTGTTGTACTTTACGTTTAACATCAAATTGCTCTAGCATATTATCTACAGCTTGTACATTTTGCAATGCATCATCAGCAAAATAAAAGTCATTAAACCCTTCGCCAACTTTATCAGCTATCCACAATGCTTTTGCTTCAGCAGTACTATTACCTAAACCAGTTATATTTTTTATAGGTATATTTAAACCATTAGCTTTTAAAAAATCAAATATAGCTTTTTGAGCTTGTGGTGGTCTTGCCGTTAATACAAACATATTTTCAGGACCAAACTTACCTTGAAGCTTTAAAGCTTTTTGAAACAACGGTGCTAACTTACCTTTTACAACTTTATTAAATTCTGAAAAGTCAAATTTATAACCTTGCTCTAACAAGCCTTGATATGAATTGGCATACTCTTCTGCGTTTAATGTGCCTGTAGTACCATCTGGCGCTGTATATCTAACTAAAGACTTTGTTGTAGCTAATGTGTCATCAAAATCTAAAACAGTAATACCTTTAGGATCGTTAACAGTTCTTGAAACATTTATAGATTTACTAAATTTATTTGCATTACTTATATTTTTAGAAAAAGCAGGTGGATTTCCTAAAGCTTCTAAAATACTTTGTTCAGTAATAATACCAGAGTTAGGTGTATTTTTAGGTTTCCCATCTAATCTAAATTGCAAACCTGTTTTAAACGTAACAAATTCTTGAGAACCTTGTTGAGAACTTTTTCCATACCGTAAACTAGCGTAAACTTCGGTGTTGACGTCAAGCATTTCAAGGCCTTTAAATATAGAAGTTGGGTCCAATCTAAAAGAGCCAAAACCAAATATACTTATAGATTTTACAGCACCAGCGCCTTTAGTTCCGTAATGATTTTGTATAATTTCTAAACCAGTTTTTAACACACCCAGCTCTTTACCAACTTTATTCCAAACTTCTCTAGGTATTTTTTCAGTTTTTACTTTTTTACCTTTTACAACATTACCTGTTATCTGCTCCGCAAACTCTGCGTCACTTTTTTTATAACCATACTTTTTATTGTATGCTTTTATTTCAGCGTTTATTTTTTCTACTTTTTGTTGTAAATTTTTTACAACTGTATTTTTTACAAATTGTGACAAAGTTGTTTTGCCGTCCCTACTTTTTATACTATTATGAATTTCGTTAGCTAAAGTAAATACTTTGCTTTTTATATTTAAATTATTAATTAATGTACTTCCAAAAAAAGCGCTTAAATTTTTCTTTATTTCATGATTTTCTATTTCACCTAAATAACTAACTTGCGCGTCAGCAATACCACCTTCTTCACCAGAAACTTTAAGCGTTACTTCAAAATCTTTAATGTTCATACCAACTTCTTCTAAGGTTTCTGCAAAAGCTTGTTCGTAAGCAAAACCTTCGTTAAATTTACCAGTCTTTTCTTTGTAACTAAAAGTCAACACTTTATCACCTTCTTTCCAACCTGGCGGTTTGTAATAATGAGTAAAACCATCTATAGGTTTTTTAAGTTTACCCATTTCGCTAGAAATATTTTTAAACTTTTTCTTAAAAGTTTTAGAAAACTTAACAGAATCAAAACTTACTTGTTCATTAGTAGCATTTTCAGCCGTATCAGATAGCGTTCTAATTTTTGCTTTAACAATAGCCTCTATATTGTTAGAGTTTTGTTCAATATAATTATCAACAGCTAAACTAGCTTTTCTTTTTGCAATACGTCTTATTAAAGCTGTTCTTCTTTCATTTAAAACACCACCTTTAGCTTCTAAAAAATATTTTATAAACTCACGTTTATTAGTAGTGTTTACTTGCGTTGATTTTCTATAATTACTAATTTTACCTGTAACAGGATCAATATTCTTATAATCTTGTACGCCTGTTTTTTCTTGAGTAAAAAACTTTTTGTATGAAGTTCTTATTGTTTTTATTCCTAAGCTCTGAATAATTTCATCATACTCTTTTCTAATAAAAGCCTCGTATTCAGGCGTTGGTTTACCTTTTGATATTTTTGGTATTGATTTAGATAAACCAGCTCTTATATCTTTAAGGACAATTTTATCTATTTCTTTTTGTGCTTGTTCAAAAGTTATTTTACCGTTGTTAAAATTATCCAATATACCATTAACTTCAACAACAGTTAAAGCATCGGCTAAACCATCGTCTAAATTCACATTAAAATCTTTTAACTTTCTAAGCTTAACATCTTGAGCTTGAGTTTCTTCAGTTGGTGCAGGTGTATCAGCTATATCTTTAACATCTGGATCATCTAACTTTGTAGTTCTTTTTTGTTTTTCAGCTTTTTTCGCTAATGTTTTTGCAGCATCTAGCTTAGCAAAACCTACGTTAGCCATTATAAACTCACCAAGGCCTTTTGATCCTATAGCGCTACCATTTTTTCTTTTAGCTGTAGGGTCAAAGTTAATTAAACGATCAGTTACAGCATCAATAGTTTCTTGAGTTTTTTCAACGCTCATACCTAAACTTCTTATATAATTATTTATAGCGCCACCAGGTTGTATCGCTTTAAATACCTCGTTAAATATTTCTGGTTTTTGAAACTCAGCTTTTGTAACAGCACCTTTTTGCATTTTATTTATATCTTCAACAAGAGTAGTTCTTGACATTTTTTTACCTTTTACACCTACGTCTTGTTTTGCAAACTCAGAAGCTCTTTTTGTAATTTTACCTTCTTTTATGTTTTTAGAATAATCTTTTATAAAATTAAAAGTCTGTCTAGCGCTTTGAAACTCTTTTTTATAACCAAAAATTTTATTTAAAATTTCATGAAAAACATTTGCTATTTTGTTAAAAGCGCCTTCATCATATTTTATTTCACCATCAACAATAGAGTCTGAAAAAGCAGTATATAGTTCTTCAGTTGTAAAAACACCATCTCCTGTTATACCGTAAGACTTAGCTAATCTATCAAGAACTGTGTTTTTATCTGCTTCACCTAAAATGTTTAAAAAATTTGTGTTAAGTTTTATTTTTTGCTCTGTAGATAATTTGTCATAGGAATTACCTATAATACCATGTAATAATTCATGGGAACCCACACCTATAGCGCCTGTTTCTCTAGCAACATCTCTATTTATAAATATTTTGTTTGTATTAGGGTCTATAGCTCCATCAGAGTTAGCATCGTCAGGAAACATTTTAGTAAACTCTTCTTGAGAAAGTTCTTCTTGCTCTAAACCTAACTTTTCTGCCTCTTCTGCTGTTTTTTCTAACGATGTTTGTAATAGTTGTTCTTTTGCTGACTCGTTAATTAACTCTATTTGCTCTGTTAATCTATTATTTTGATTACTTAAACTTCTTGCACTATAACCAAACTCTTTTTTAGTTATTTGGTTTGTTTTTAATTTATCTACTAACGAAAAATACTTAGACCTAACATCGTCTTTTTGATTAATTAAATTTATTAACGACGCTTTTTGATCGTCATTTAAAACATCTGCAACTTTTCTTTTTTCTAATATATAGTTTTTTAAATCTAATTCTTTTTGCTCTATTTCTTGCTCTAAAGCTTCTTTAACTTCATTATCTCTAGTAGAGTTTTTTGCAAGAGTTAATTCAGCTATATTTTTTATTGAAGAGCTTATTTTTTTAACACTTGCATTATCACTTCTTAAAGCTCTATTTATAACTTTACCGCCGGAGCTTATACCAGCAGAACCAACAAAACCATTTAAATATGCTTCAAGTCCTTTTTCACTAAAAGTATTGTCAAAAAAAGCTTTTGTAACATCTATACCACTTTTGTCTTGAGCCGCAGCCTCGTTTACACCTTCTACACCACTTTGCAACCATTCTGTTATACCTTCTTTATTACTTGTTAAAAGTAAATTTGTAATAAACTTACTAGAAGCTTGATTACCTAGCATAAGTTTTGTTATACCTTTAAAACCTATATATTCAAGACCACTAGCCACAATACCTAAAGTAAGGGGAACTGTTACTTCTGTTTCATCATTATCAATAAGTTTGTCTAAAGCATTAGGATCGCCTTTTCCATATAAATTTTCTGCTTTTGTTGTGTTGTAATCAGTATACATTGGTGCTATTATTTGAAAAGGCAAGCTAATACCACCAGTTAACATAGCCGGCACAACGGTTTCTACCATTTGAATATTGGCATTAGCAATACCAGCAATAAAATCAGACGCATCGCCTTGCTTTATACCTTTTACAATACCTTCGCCAGTGTCTTTTATTAAATACTTTTTTACACTATCTATTTCTCTGTATTTTTGTTTCAAAAATTCATCAGTAGCATCACCCATTGTTTCAAGATCAACCTTGCTAGTATCACCTGTTATCAAAAAATCTGTAGCATCTTCACCAAAAACTCTTCTTGAATAATCAGCTGCAAAAGCTGGTAGTTGATTTGCAAAAGTATTAAATAGACTATAAGGCACGTTTTGCACAGAATTTTGTAAAGCTTCTAAAGTTTCTTGCCTTTCTTCTTTATCAGTAATTAAATCTCCTATTATGTTTTTAATATTATAAATACCAACACCTATTTTAGCCCCAAAGCCAGGCATATTTTCAAAAGCCGTCTGTCTAGCTATATCACTTGGATCTTGTTTAACTGCAGAATCAGGTTTGTTTATAAATGAAGCTTTTGCCATTAGTTTGTTCTTGCTATTTGGTTATAATCAATAAGTAAGCTCATGTCTTCCCATCTTAAATTCATTCCAGGGCTTATTAGTTAAGCTCTTCAGAGCCATCGCTGTATTTTATAACTTCGTAATAACCTTTTTGAACTTTACCAGTTTCTTTTTCTACTGGATTAAATTTAATAGTTTTATTTCTATTTATATTTGTGTAAAACCAGTTTATTTGTTCGTCAGGCGTTGGCATTTCTGGCGCAGGAGTTCTTCCAGCACCTGTAGACGAAGATTCTGGTGTCATAAATGTATTAAAATTTTTCTGTACTTGTTTACTTTTAACCATTTTGTCATAGTCAACAGCCGTGCCTTTATACTCTTCACTGTACTTAGGAGCTTTAGTAAATTCTGCTTCTAATTGAGACATGTTATACTCTTTATAAGCTTGAACAACTTCACTAGGATCTTTAATAAGCTCGTCTTTGTCTTTATCTTTAAACCTAGAATCAGAGTTTAAAAACTCATCATCTGCCAAAGCGTAATCTAAAGATCCTTTAGGACCTAGTTTATCAAACAAACTATTTATTGTTACTTGATAACCACCTTTTAAATTTTCAAAAGTTGCACCTTCTTCTTTTGCTTGCTTTTTAACATCTTCTACTAGCCCTATATATGTTTGTTGACCTGTAAATCCTTGTTTAGTAACAGCAAAGTCTTTCCATTGTTTTGTGCCTCCTTGCCCGTCTTGATAACTAAACGTGCCATCTTCATTTAAATTCATCGAGTCATATATACTACCGTTTTTTAAATTTTCAAAAGTTAATTGATCAAGCTTTGAAGTAGCAGGTGAAAAACTAGGATCGTCTAATGCTGATTTTCTTTTAACAGCAATATCTTCTAAAGTATTACTTAAATTTTCAAACTTACTACCAACTCTGTTCATTGTTTCAACGGCGTCTCTATATCTTTGGCTGTTAGGATTTATACCAGACGTAACAACTTTAGCAGCGTTTGTATATTCTTTTTTATTATCAGCGAGGTATTGGCTTACTTTACCTCTTAATTGTTCAGGCACTTTGTCAATAGGCACACCAGCTGGCATAGCAGCAGATAAAGCCGCAGTAGCAACTTTACTAGTTTTTATCATGTCTTCTAGTGGTTTAGTTGCACTACTTACTAATGATTCAAAACCACTTTGTTGTCCTTTAGGCGTAGTAGCGCCTGATTGTCTTCCTAATTTATAAAAATCTATTGCCATATTTATCCAGTTATTGTTAAATTATTAAATCTATTTGGATCAAACTGTCCTGTTTGCTGAGAAAATCCAAAAGAACTAACACCACTTGTTGAAAAACGAGGAGTTGTTGGGGCCACGTAGTTTAAACCAGAAACACTACCTCTTTGTAAAGTAGTGCTAGGAACATTTGAGGTTAAAGCTGGAGCTGCTTCTCTACCAAACAAAGTATCAAAGCTAAATCCACCTTCTGTAAATCCTCCACCGGCAGCAAAACCTTGTATACCAGCGCCTAAAATTTGTCCAACACCACCCATCATTGCTTGCTTTTGTGCTGACATACTAGCTCTAAAATCTCTTTGCGCTTGTTGTCTACCAGCTTTTAAGTTCATTAAATCTACTTGTCTTTTATTTTCATTTTGCTGTCTTACATACTCTCCCCCAGCAATAGTTCTTCTAGCTTGTTGCTCCGCGCTTTGAACACGCATAGCGCCTTGAGCACGTAGTCTTTGGTTAGCCGCTTCTTGCTGCCCTATACCAGCAGATATTTGTTGTGTTTGCAGTTGTTGTTGATTAGCTAAAGATTGTGCTAAACCAGCAATCCCACTACCACCAGCAGCAGCTCTAAGATTAGCTAATAAATTAGCTCTAGCTTGAACACCTTGCTGTGCTTGAAACTGTGCTTGCTGTTGGTTAACCGTTAAATCTTCATATGTATTTTCAAAAGTTGTTGGTAAGTCAGCGTAAGGATTTGTTATTTCTAAAGATTGTAAATCTTTTCTAAAGCCTTCGTATTGTTTTTGGGCTCTTTCATTTTCTCTTCTTAATCTTTTTCTTTCTTGTCTAGCACCAATAATGCTTGTAGCGCCTTGTATAACGCCTAAACCTATCGCTGCTGCTCCTATAAATTTTGCCGGACTTTTCTTTTTACCTACTGGCATAATATTTATTTTTTATTTATACTTATTTATAATTACACTTTTTGTGTATTATTTACTACTTTGTACAACTTCAGAACTAACTGCAAAAAGTTCAGACTCTGTAGTTGAATTATTTTTCATTTTAACGCTAGCATAATAACCAGATAAACCAGAAGTGTTAACAGCGGCATCTTTAGAAAATAATAACATTTTATTGTCTAAAGCATCAGCGCTTATTGTTGTTCCACCAACGTCTACTGTTATTGTGTTTGTAGATGCATTTATAGCGTCTACATTACCTAATTGTGTTATACTACCACTACTAGAAGAAAACCCGCCAGAAGAAGCTAAAGACACGTAATAAGCAGTGTCACCAACACTTAACGAGTCGTTTAAGCTATTACCTATTGTTATTGTTATTGTTGCCATGTTATGATACTGTTAAAATACTATCTAAGTTAATTGTTAACGTGTGGTCTTGTATTCCAAAATTAGTTATAGCAAGATCAAAAGCTAACGTTGCGTTTCTACTACTACCGGTAAATGTTAGCGGTGTGTTATCATCTAAAGTTTGCGCAGCTGAAAGCACTAATGTATCAGCGTCTGTAACACTGCTTACAGATATTGCGCTAGCTGCTGAGTTTATACCTCTACCACTTACTGTTGTAGTGCTACCAGCTTTTATACCAGCTGTGCTATCAACGTCAACAGTAGCACTGCTACTTACAGCTCCATCAACAAGAGTTGTAACGTCTGCTAGTGTAACTGCATTTAAAAAATAACCACTGGTTGTCTCTTCTATACCAACTAAATCAAACTCACAACCACTAATTAATTTGCTAATTTCAGAACCACCGTAGGTAAAAGTAATGTTAGCATCGTCTGCCATACCGCCGTCACCTTGAGCGTTTTGAGTAACGCTTACAACTATAGTGTTTGCTACAAAATCTATTGAAACTACTCTAGGACTACCAGTCACACCTGTACCAGTCATTAACATACCAACAGCTAATTTAGAAACGTCATCAAAAGCAACTGTAGTGCTAGCTGTTTGATTTCCATTTTTAACTTTTACAATGCTAGATCTAATATCTAATGGGTGCATACCAGCTACGTTTGTAGTGTAACCTCTTGCAAAAGTAAAGGAATTAGCAGAAAGAGACAAGTCATAAGAAAAACTCTTCAACAATCTTTGAGTAGAGTTTCTTTCTCCAGTAATAGTTATATTGCTTGGTAATGTATTGTAAGAACCAGAATACGATGTAGATGATAAAGCAATAGTTATTGTTATTATTTTGTATTGATTTATAGTAAGCGTATGTAAGTTTTCGTTAGTAGTATCTTGAATACTGCTGTTTAGCGTTGTTCCTTTTGCAAGGCTTGGTGATAACTCTACAGTATAAGTATCGTCAACACTTATGTTTGGAAACGTAATAAAACCTATAAATTCACCAGTATCATCTATTTCTTGATTAGTTAATTCTGTAGCTGAAGCGGTAAATGTGTTTGTTGTAAAGTCATAAGTAGTATCAGAGCCGCTAGGATTATCTTTAGTTATTTTTAAATTAAACTTTGCTGTAGCATCACCTTTAACTATAAAACTTCTAGTAGCACCAGTTGAAACTATATCACTAGTATCAAGTTCAAAAGATTTTATTTCTACAAGAGTATTGTTGTGAACATTAGTAGTAGCAGGTAGCGCTTTAGTGCTGTGATCAAATATTATAACATCTCCAAACGAATTAACAGTGTTAGTGTATTTTATAACAAAAACCTTAGATGTTATTCTATTGCTAGAATCTTTTGTTACAGTTTCTGTTATATCTTAAGCAGTGCTGCTAGAAGTTCTAATATTGTGTCTTGGCTCTTTAAAATAATAATAACCACTTGACGCTGTAAAAGTTATAGTAGCAACAGTAGCTTGAACACCACTATTAGGCGTTAAAACATAGTTTGTACTAGACAAAAAGTCAGTTGTAGTAGTAGTTGCAGTAACACCAGCTCCAGCAGATATAGAAACTGTATGGTTTGCGTCTACGTTTACAATACTATTTAAATTTATTGATAATGCCATATTAATTTGCTGTTGTATGAGACGATATAACTCCTAAGCCTTGAACGTTGAATTCCGCTGTGTCTAGATTACTTAATGATGTAGTATCGCCTTTTATAAAGTTAAACCATTTACCTTCTTTTTCTACAAACTCATTAACTTGCCCACTTTGTTTGTCTGTTGAAACATCTTCTGCATACCAACCTGTTTGAGCAGTTAAATTGTAATACTCGCCTTCAGTTGTGTTTGTGTTTGCTTCAACTCTAGCCTGAGTACCCTCGTAATTTAACGTTTTAAAAGTTTTTATTACGCTTGGTTGTTCGTTAAAAACAAACGTAACATCAGAATCGTATTGTGTTCCGTAAAAATTATTTCTAGTTGTATTTTTGTGGTGCCACCATATTTTTAAATTACCACTTTCAGGAGCAACTGTATAATAATTGTTTGCTACACTAACGCCTTGCTCTGGTATGTAAGATTTAAAACTTGTCCAGCCTTTTACGTTTTCTTTATAGCTAACAGTATAATTAGAACTTCCTTTTAAAGTTACATTGTATTCCTTTTTGCTATTATCGTAAGTACCAAGTATAGTTGTAGAAGGTTTTAAATTATCTTTAAACCAATCGCCCATACCAGCGTCTGATATAGGTGTTAAACCATCCATTGACAATCTAAGCACTACACCTCTTTGTTTATCTGTAAAATAAGCTCTATAGTTTTGCGTAGCAAAAGATTCTGGGTTTTTAGAAATACCATAATCACCAGCAAAAGGTATTGTCTGTCCTAAAACGTTTGAGCTAGCTGTTACGTTTATGTTTCCATCGGCGTTAAACAAAGCGTCTTTGTTAGCTTGTATTCTTAAAATTTTGTCTTCGCAAAGAGTTAATAAGTCAGAATTTCTTGCGTGTATTTTTTGTATACTACCATATTCTGGATTTATATCTTTTGTAATTTTTTCCGCAGCAATAAACTGGTTTGTTTCGTTAACGCCACTTGTAGAGTTGTATATTCCAGAGTATATTAAACCATATTTTCTTCTTTCTTCTTCGTATTCACCTTGTAAAGTTGTAGAAGCTCTAGGATTTTTATCTATTATAACTTGGTTAAAATCATCTTTGATTCTATTAGACTCTACACCATTACCAAAACTATAACAATTAAACCAAGGTAATTCATGAAATACAGTGTGATTTCCAACACTTATAAAATCACTAGCTTCGTAATAAATATCTAAACCTTCGTCTGTTTTTGGCTGTGTTTCAAATATAGCTGGATTGCTTGAAGTTAATTGATTTTTCTCGTCTAAAGAAGGCTCTACAAACTCTATAAATTGAGGCGTGTCTTCGTCCATTAGTGTAGAGCTTGTGCTTGATGTTCTGTTTAAAGGATCGTAATTACCATCAAAACCTGGCGCTTCTTCTATCTCTATAGTCCAAGTTAACCTTCTATTTGTTGCAAGCCCAAATCTATCTTTTTCATCATTTAAAGCTACGCGCGAATTATGCGAGCCGCTAAATATACTTTGTGTAGTAATAACTCTAGTGTTTAAATTAAAAGTTTCAGAAGGATCAAAAGTAACTTCTTGGTCAAGACCACCATGCATCTCACCCATTCTGAGAAAATCACCATTTTCACTTTGCGCTACAATAAAGCTGTTACCGTTTGAATCAACATACTCAGGATATGCCGTGTGATTCCATCTTCTTTCTTGTCTTATTTTTGTTATTTTATAAGTTTTCTCACTAACATCACTGCTAAATCTAAACTTACTACCAACTTTTAGTTTTTTAACAAACTCTTGCTCGTTAACATGGTTTGAGTTTGTTGTTTGGCCAACAGCCCAAGCATCAGACCAAGACGAAGTATTATCTATTTGAGTTCCTAGAACGTTTTGAGTTTTACTATCTGCCCATATCTTAGCGTAAGAAAGCTCCATGTAATATTTACCAGGAGTAAACCAATTGTCAATTTGCCAGTTATTAAACTTTTTTTCTGTACCGTCTGCTTTAAATATACCTCTACCATATCTAGCAGTACCTGGAAAAGCCTTGTTAAGCTTGTGACTCCAATAACCTGGTGCTCTAAACTCACCATCTGCTGGTAAATTTTTATCTAATGGCTGTACACCAATATAAGAAACCCTGTCTATAAAAAAGTTTTTTCTTGTTGCAGAAGTATCGTTTAAAGGAGTTGTGTTTTCATCTAAAGACCAAGAGCCGTATAGTTTAAATTTTAATATTCTAACCCATTTTATTAAAGCTTCTTCTGAAAGTCTAAAGGTAAGTTTTCCAGGATTTAAACTAGGATGTCCATAATACATAGTACCTCTAGAAGGAGAATATGAGCTATCACCAGAATTATCATAATCATCACTACCATCAAATGGAGCATCATTAGTAACTGTAGTTTGAACTAAAACATTTGTAGTGTCTTTTTGGTATCTTGTGGCAGTACCATTTCCAGCACCTACAGCGCCATCATCAGAAGCATACCAAGCTTCTGTTCTAGCAACTATACCTACATTGTCTTCTGCTAATAAAGCTTGTGATAAAACAAAATCTCTTAAGTTGTCATCAAGTAAAAGTTTTACAAAAAACTTACCTTTAAATTCTGGCTTTAGTTTGTCTTTTTCTTCAAAAACAGTAAAAGAAACGCTAGAGTTTAAGTTAGTTCCAGTCATTATCCAGCTAGCGTCATAATCGCTTATAGGTTGGTTTAAGTGAAAAAAGTAATAATCAGTTCCATTTATTTCTTTTACAGATAATAAATCTACGCTGTAATAATCTGAAAGAGTAACACCATCTTTAAATCTTACAACTAAATCATTTATATCATCTAGTGGTGCCCCGTCATCATTGTTAAGCCAAACGTCTTTTTTAACAGCTATAACTTTTTGATCATCTGTAGGTCTATAGTTAGTATCTCCAAACAACGTGTTTATACCACCAGTAGTGTTTAACCCAGTAGCAATACCTAAGCTATTTCTATCTAACCTTATAAACTCAGGCGCTTCGTTTTCAATAGCTAAAACTTTATAAGTAGCTGACTCGTCAAGAACAGGAAAATCTGAGTCTATTTGCTTTTTCAAAACTAAATAAGTTTCTTCGTCAACTTTATTTCTTTCAGACGATGGAAAAGAAACCCAAACATTATCATCTAATGATTTGTATATTCTATCCATAGCTAAATTATAGTATTCAGAAGAAGTTTCTTTTATAAAAAACTTAAAAGAGTGTGCCCAATTAACAGGCGGCTGGTTATTTAACTTTACTTTTATTGAGTTTTGGCTTACAGAGTCTAATTTAGGAACTTTTAACGATGCTGTTTCATCAGTTAAAACTGGTGTTTGTCTACCAAATTCATCTGCATAGACAACGCCTATTTGGTAATTTCTTTGTGATTTTATAGATTTTTTTGTAGATTCAAAAACCTCTTTGCAACTAAAATCTGATATTTGACCTTTCCAATTGTTTGTAGAAGATAAAGACTGTAAATTAAAAGTTTTTCCATTATTAAAAAATACGTTAACAGCATTTGTATTTGCAGTGTCTAATGTAAACGTTAACTCGTGATCACCGTTTGCGCTAACATCTCTTTGTGCGTAATAATTTGGCGCAATTAATTGTATTCTTAAAGTACCTTGTTGATAATTATCTACTTTAAACTTTACTTTGTATGTAGAATTATTTTTAAAAGTTAAGTTTTGGTATATTTTATGAAACTGAGTTACACCACTACTACCAGTAGGTTCAAAACCACCACCTAAAAACCAATATGTGTAATAACTTATTAACTGCCATGACGCATCAAAACTCCAACCGTCAACAGAGTTTCCTGTAGAACTATTAAACGGAGTTACCAAGTGATTTGCTAACATTTGCACTGATTCGTTTAACCTAGGGCTTAATAAAGCATCTACTTGCAACTTCACGGTGCCACCTGAAAAATCTTCTACATTATAATTCTGTAAATAATTTCCATAAATTAGTCTATTACCGCTCACGCTTTGAGCTAACGCTCTTCTAGGTACGTTATCAAAATGTCTTAATATTTGATTTGAAGGTATTGCAGCATATATATTTTCTGAAGTTATTGTATACTTACCTTGAAAACTAAGACTTTCGTTTGTAGTATTCCAAGCGTTATTAGCGCCATTTATAACAATATCTGTTTTTCTTATATTATCTACAGTATATATAATTGGTGAGTTTGACTCTTTATAAAGTATATCTATTTGAACAACCTCTTCAGATATGTCAACAGGTATAAAATCTTTAATAACAACTTCTTTCACTTGATTTACCATTGCTTTATTGTACCCTTCAATAGTTTCGTACTTAAACTCTTCTGCAGGCGCAAAAGCTAACTCTGAAAATGGTGATATTGTAGAATATTCTCCATCTGCATATTTCCACCTTACAGCAAATCTAACAAACTTTTCTTCAAACAAGTTTTTAGAAACATCTTCAAGGATTAAATTGTAAGTCTTAGTACCACTAGGAGTGCCTTGTAGGCTTAAAATAGACAAACTAACAGTAGTATCATCAACACTTCTAACCCTAGTTCTTACATGAAACTCGTTAGTAGAAGGAGTAATGTTATTACCAAACAACACATTATCGTTTGACTTATAGCTTGTGGCAGATCCGGTAGTAATTTCAATTATATCACCAACTACTTTTCCATCAAAATTAAAGCTTGTTGTTGTTGAGATTGTACCAGATCTTACTAAAGTATTTAAATGTAATATAGGCGCGGTTGTAGGATTTTGTTTTATAACTGTTATATCAGACTCTTTGTAATAACCAGCGTCTACACTGTTTACAATCAACTTGGTTGATTTGTTTAAGTTAGAAGAGTCTGTTCCAGCTAAAGCTCTAGTTAAATTTATTTTTTTAGGCTCTGTGTTGTTGTCAGTCCAAAACAACAAGTCGTCAATAATATTTAAACCAGTTATTAATTTATTTTTATCAAACCTTAAAACTCTTTTTTTAAACTGCGGGCTATCAGCAATAGCAAAAGTGTTGTAAACGTTTGGAACTTGCCAAGAAAACTCTACCCATGAAGGACCAAATCCACCAGCAAAAGTATAGGTGCTATCCCAAGTTATAGTAGTGCCTGTTATGTCAGTTATTTTTCTATAAGTAGAGCTTGCTCCTTTTTCAAACTTAATATACATGCCTACTGAAAGATTGTCAGTAGAGTTAGCACCAAAATCAAAGCTTGTTCCAGAAAAACTACCAGAAACCCAAGCAGATGGAGTTGGATGTTTTTCTAACCAAAAATCTATAAAAACAGGAGTTACAGCATGTGTGTCTGCGGTTGCATTGTATACGCTTTTGTATATAGCGTCTTTGTAAGTAAGAATAGAAGCTGGAGCTGCAGCAACCCAGTCAGTGTTGTGGGCAATTAACCAGTAAGCGGTATTGTTTGATTCGTCTGCTATAGAACCTACACAAAAGCCAGACGAAGATATAGTTGTAGCACCAGAAACAGGTATCGCGCTATTACCTAATAAACTTTGCACAGTACCAACGTCATCAGCGTCTGATGTTGATACTTGAATATTATTTGCGTCTGTGTATTGTCCATTAGGAATTAGTCTTTCATCAAGGTCTTTGTTCATTTTACCTTGACTAAAAACATGCTTAATTTCTGGCATATGTTAGTGTTTTATATGCTTAGATTTACCTCTAAGTATTTGAGTTAATTCTTCTAATTTTAAATTTGATAATCTTAATTTTGCTTTTCTTGTAGCAGCAAATTTATCTTTTTGAAATCTACGAACTATGTATTCTGGTACATTAGCTCTTGTAGACATTATAGCATATGCTATAGTTTTATACATCGCTTCTTCAGCAAACTTATGCACTTGCATTTCAACGTCTGTACCTAAACTATCACTTATATATTTTAAAGTAACAGTCTTGCCATTTAAAAAAGAGCTAAAATGTATTTTCCCAGCAAGTTCATCTATATAGTAAGAACCGTTGTTTTGAGCGTGTTGAGGGTCTATACCGTATCTTTGACCTTCGTTTACCCACTCAGTATCATCTTCATAATCATCAGTAGTAGTAGTAGGTGTGTGAGCTTTATAAGCAGCCCAAGTATCTGACTCTGTTTCAAAATCTAATTCATTACTATTCAAAGTGTAAGAACCATCAGTTCCTTGCTTTATAGCTTTTGGATTAGATGTTTTTGATGTAGGATATATTATATGTTCTATACCAGCGCTATCTTTCCACGTTAATTTAACGTAGTTAACATAATCTTGTGGTAGTATCATTTGTAACGTTGCAGGTATTTCTATTTCTTGTGCTTTTGTAGATTTAAAAGTGTCAAAACTTAACTCTTGCAAGGCTCTTTGCGCGTGAAAAGCAACATCAGTTCTTTTAACTCTTGGTATTATTTTATCTTCACCAACATAAGCAATAATAAATTGATTTATAACATCTTCTAAAGAAGTAAATTGATAAGCGCCTAAAGTAGCTGCTTGATACTGAGCTTGAGTTTGATTGTCTAATAATCCCATTTATTATTGTTTTTCTTGTTGAATATTTTTATTGTCTTCCGCTGCGGCTATTTGATAAACACTAGAATCTTTTATTGACACGCCGGCTAAAGCTAATATTTTTATTATCAAATTATTTTCTTCAGAAGCATGAAGTTCAAAATCTTGTAAATCAGCGGCGCTAGCATTGTAAAGCGCTTTACCAACAACAACTGTGTAAGTCCATTTAACAGTAGTAGGTTTAGCTATGTAGTTGCACTGAACTCTAGACGTTATTGATGTAGGGTATACTTGTATTCTTCTTTCTCTATTTGACTGATTGTCACCAGCGGAAGAAAATCTTACATAAACAGGCCTTGTTACGCTAGGGCTTGTTAAAGGAGAGTTTTGAATATGGTGTATATCATTTTGATTTATTTTTTCTACTTCAACATATTTGTTGTTAGTGTCGTAATAAAACACTTTACCTATTCTATAGTAATCAGGTAGTATACCAACGCCACTACCATTGCTCATATCAACGGCAGCTCTATATTTTTCAAAGTGATCAATTTTTTCATCTAACAAAGCTATAACGTCGGCATGAGCAGTGTCATTGCCTGTTACTCTACTAAATTGATTTAAATCATAAAAATACTGCTCAAATATATCCATTTGAGCTTGATTAGCAAATAAGTTAAACTCCTGCGGAGTTATATATCCTCTTTGCTCTTTGTTAGCTATTGCTAAAACTTTTTGATATACATTATTTATACTTACTGCCATATTTTATTTTTTGTAGTTTGCGATCGCCCCGTAGAGCGACCGCTCCTACAGTTTGATTAATTTAATCTTTTTTCTATATTTGAATATATTTCCATACCTTCATCAGTTTTAAACCAATGTGCTAAAGCGGTGTATGGATGCTCATCAAATGGAACTGTCATTATAGGTCTATTGTTTGATCCCCATAAAAAGTTTCTTTGATCTGAGCTTAATTTAATAATACCAAGCTCTGTAGCTTTAATACCAAAGTTTCTAAGTTGAACATTATCATCAGTAGCTAATTCTAAGAATAAAGTAGGATTTTTTCTAGCAAACACTAGTAAATCACGTTTAAGCTCTTTAGAGCTCAACTTAGATACGCTAGATCCTTTTTCTACACGCATGATTGCTTCTGCCATATCAATATCCATATCCCTAGCGGCTATTATTGCATCGGCTTCTAATTCTAACGTTTCTATATCGCTAGCAGCTTTAGCCTCAGGCTTCCATTCATAAAAAATATTACCATTATGAGGATGGTACAAAGACAATAATTTTTGTAAAACAGTTTTGTTTTTAGGAACAAATAATGTTCCGTTTCTAAAAATTATATGAGAAAGTCTTTGATCTCCTTTCATTTCGTCTACAAAAGGAGTTTTTTGGTTTTCACAATATTTTAATTCTCTTTCATAACCTTTTTCTTCATCAAACCAGTATACATTAGCTGATTTTATAGAGTAAGACAGAGGTTTTAAACTTTTAGTAAGATGATACATTCTGTCTTTTATTTCCCACTTTGGTTTTGCAGGTTCAACTTTTTTAGGTTTTTGTGTTTCAACAACTGGTGCTTCAACAACAGGCACCTCTACCTCTTGTGTTTTTTGTTTTTTTGCCATAATATAATATATAATAAAATTAATAAAATAAAGGGTCGAGGCCGAAGCCTCGATCCTTAATAAATAGTTTACTTCATTAACATGAAGTTGTTAGCACCTTGAGTGATTAAACATCTCTCAGATAACATGTGTAGTTGCATTGCATCTAAAGCAGATGTAGCAGCACCAACAGAACCAGTAACCCAAGTTTTCATTCTTCGGTCATCAGTTTGTGAAGCTCTATATCTTACATGTAAGAAAGGTCTCTTCATGCTTTGTCCAACAGTTTGATCATAAACTGATGAAGTACCAGCAGGAATCATGACACCTCTAATTGCATTAGCAGAAGCAGCAGAGTTAATACCACCTCTTGTAGCTTTGTCATTTAAGTATCTGAAGTCAGATTTGTAGAAGTCATAAGAACCTCTTCTGAAACCAGTGAAACCTAAGTTTAATGCCATATCTTCAGAGTTGTTGAATACACCGTATGATGTACCACCAGCACCGTAAGAATTCATTGAAGCTAACATATCGTCCATAGCTAAGCTAGTGCCTCTGTTAACAAACATCATGTATTCTTCAATAGCACCTTGCTTGTCAAACTCAGCTAAGATAGCGTCAAATTCAGCTAAATCAGTAGAAGGGTTAACACCAGTAACACCAGTAGTTACATTACCTCTATCTTCAACAGCAGCAAATAAACCTTCAGTACCTACAACATCAGCGTCAGTACGTAAGTAAGCATCAACAGAGTTAGCAGCACCAGTTCCACCACCACCAATGTTATGAGCTCCATCAGCACCAATTTCACTTTCTAGCATAGACATTTCAATGTAGTCATTAAAACGAGCTCTAGTATCAGCCTCAGCTTTTAAGTACCACAAGTAACCTGCTTGACCACCTTCAGTTGAAACTTCAACCCAACCAATTCTAGATGTATCAGAACCTGACACTTCGTAGAAATCTTTCATGATAATTGGCTTGTTAGTAAAAGTTTTGAACTTAGGCTCGTTAGCTGTGTGTCTTTCACCAACTACACTGTCTGGAGTAAGACCAGAAGCATTACTGTAGTAACCAGTACCTTTACCATACTCAGAACCATAAACTAATATAGTTGTTTTATCAGCATCAGTAAGAGCAGCTATGTTACCAGCGTTGTAAGTACCAATTGTAATATCAGCACCAGAAATTAACTGTACAATACCTTTGAAAACACCGTTAGCGTTTGCAATTATAACTGTATCGTTAAGTCTAATAGCATGAGTTGTTGTTATTGCGTTACCATCAATATCTTTAGTAACTGAAAACACGTTCTGTGCTGACATATTACCAGTATATGATATATGTAACCTTGATTGTTCAGACCATACTACTTGATCAGCAGCCATAGCCTCTTCAGCCCCAACTTGTGAAAGAAATCCTGAAATAGTTCTCGGTCCGAAAACCTCAGCTTCTTTTTCCATTAGGTCTGGTAAATATTGTTGTCCCCACGAGTTCGCAGTACCCGTAAAGTCTAAGTAATTTGTAGCGAACGTTTGTTTCTGTGTAGCCGGAACGCTGTTTAAATTACCACCTGAAATTATTGACATAATTTTGTAATTTTAAATTAGTTATTTGTTTTTGATTTTAAATTTAAAAGATGGAGAAGTATCATCGTTAAGCACTCTTACTTTAGGTCCACTTGTGTTATCGTTTGAAAAAGCTTGCCTTGGGTCCATACTTACGTTTTTAGCCTTAGCAACACTTTCTTTCATAGCATCAGCTTTACCTTGTTCGTAAAAATGCTTAGCAATAGCGTCGGGATTCATTGCTGTATATAGAGACTTATGATAACCTTTAGCATCTGACATTTCATTATTTTCATTCAAGAACTTCTTGACAAAATTATTAATGTCGCTTTGAGTTTCTTTTATCTCACCAGCGTTCTTCACGTTAAACCGATATTTTTTATCACCGACGTTATATTCAAAACCTTTGAACTTGTCGTTAAAAACTTGATTAGTTTTTTGAGTAAAAATTTTTGAGTTCTCGTTTACTGTTTTTTGAGTTTCTTCTGACTCTTTGTTGTATCTATTAAAGAAGTCAACAGCCTTTTGTTGTTCTGGC
>Ga0114932_10002337_pt1 | contig 20107 bp, 9 predicted proteins | sample 2SBtaG_2_FD_87286 | JGI IMG/M metagenome (GOLD analysis project Ga0114932, IMG submission 87286) | Deep subsurface microbial communities from Kolumbo volcano to uncover new lineages of life (NeLLi) - 2SBTROV12_ACTIVE470 metaG | ecosystem: Environmental > Aquatic > Marine > Volcanic ... | reverse complement strand
GTTTATAAAGCGAAGATTGAATGCTTGTTGAGAGAGAATTATTCCTCTTTAGTACAACTAATAAATGTTGGTGAGCTTCATGGTGTTGTTGGTGAAGTTTCTAGGAGAGATATTCATAATCAAGAAGGAGATATGGAAACACTTTCATTGTTAGAAGCATCAAAAATATGTTTAGGAGTTGGATATACCATTCGAAATCTTTTATCATACCAGAATCAAGAAGAAGAAGAAGAAATAGATGCTTTAATGGAGGACAATGAAACTATCTCAGCTTCCTATAATCATTTACCTTTTTCACTTCAAAGACTTGTGAGATCTTCTATTGTAATTCACTTCCTTCGAGATTATATTGGGAGAGGGGATTATGATAAAGTGAGTGAAATTTTACAATACATCGGGTTACCATCAGAACCAACTCAACAATCTATCAACTTTGAGGACACTCAAGAGGATATGGATGTTTGTAATGAACTTGAAATATCAGATTCTATCTCTCAGTTGTCTAGTCAATTTCAGTTTTCTGTCAATGAATGTGTGGACCAAATTCACGAAATGGATGTTAAATATCAAAATGATCCATCAAATACTATTGTTGAATTAGAAGACCATAATACTGTAATTTCCAACTTCTTATCCCTCATTGAAGAATCAAGCGAAGAGGAAGAGAATGCGATCATTCTTACTTCCCTATTTTCTGACCATTCAATTCAATTCAAAAGTTTATCACCACTAATCTATCAGGAGATTTTGCTAATAGAACAAGAGGTTGAATATCACACGATAAGTTCCAACTTGAAAACCTCTTTGTTGAATGAAAAGATTGTAGGGAATCCAGGGAATCTTTCTTTTATTCAAGAAAGAACCAATGATGTTTCTAATCACCTTCATCAAATTATTACTGTTATGAATGCATTGGAAACAAAGAAGGAGATCTATGAGCTTTCCCCTTCTGAGAATTCACTCCTCAAGTTTTCAACACATCTTTATGAGTGTAGAAAGTTGATTATTGAGAAATCTGGCTTTTATGAAGGCAGTCCATTGGATATTACCCTTTCCTACCTTGAATCATTGATAGCAGAATCTCAAAATGAAGAGGAGAATTCGTCTATGGCACCACTATTACGCTCCATCATATCCTTAGCATATGAGGAGATTACACTTCTTAGGAACAATTGGAGTGAACAAATTTTGAAGAATTGGTTGCTAGACTCCATCCACCTCAAGGTCCTCCCTTCCGTCCATGACCCCCATTTAATGTTTGGAGAGGAGGAGGAAAGAGGAGTTGATGATAGTGAACATATGGAAGGGATTGTGGAGGACCAAGAGGAAGAGGATAAGGGAATTAGTGGAAAAGAAGTAGATGAAACCTCTCAATCCATGAACACAGATAATATTAAAAATATTGAGGAGGGTAAAAAGCCAGAGGAATTTTTGAATATAGATTCATTGCATATGGCTATCGAGTTTTCAACCACATTTGAACCATTCCAACCATTAAATCATGAGCTTGTTCATTTGGGTAAAGAGATTTTAACAATGAGGAGACACTTCAAAGAAAATTCGTGGAGTATGATTATAGAGACTTTTGGAAATATTATCGATGAAGAGGAAGATAGTAAAGGTAAGGCAAGTCGAAGTGGAAGTATCACTTCCTCACAACAGTCTTACCCAACAATCAACCATGAAAACCCGATTTATAATGTGCTCCAGTCATTGTCTGAGTTAATTGAAACCTCTGATGATAGTCTGACAATAAATGATGATGATGGGCCAAATCCTTTTCTCCAATTAAACGATTCTCTCTTGCCAAATGTGTATATGGAAGTTTCCCATGTTCTTGCATTTTCCATCGACCAGCTTGCTATTTCATACCTCAGCTTTGCACTCACTTCTAGTGTTATTCATGGGAGTGTTGGTTTAATTGAACTTGGACCTTCTGGAGATTCTTCAAAGAGGAGATCTTCTACGATACCTTCAAATCCGTTTGAGGAGATGAGTAGTGACAGAAGGAAATCAGAGACACATTTATCCCTTTTATCAGATCAGTTAAGTTTGTTGTCTGAGGATAATAATGAAGAGAGTGGAGGTATCCATTCAATCTCTTTACAAGAAGCTCTTGATATGGCAACACCAATTCCTCCCATTTTCAGATCAGAAGAGACTCATCAACTAATGAATGCTGCTAATTCCATGTTGGAAATTCGTTCAGCAGCTAGGAAAGAGGATTGGTTGACAGTTTTAGATGTTTGCACATTATCTCTTCATCCTGATTATGAAGAAGAATTATTTACTCTCCATCCTATCTGTCTTGAGGAGATGGAGCTTGTCGAGGGGCATGCTCGGTACATTTTATCCAAGAAGGAGTTGACTAGAGCTCTTAAACAGGGGCATTGCATGGGAACCATTGATGCAATCGATTCTTCTCTCATAAATTCTGAGGTGTTAAGCCAAGCTCTTGATAAGAGTCATGAGTTAGGATCTAATGCTAGAGAGATGGAACGATTAGAAATTTCTGTTAAATTAATGCTTCGAATTAGACATGCACAACAAAAAGGATTGTGGGAAAAGGAACCAAATGAAGATGAGGATAAAGAAGAAGGAGAACATGTTGAACATGTTGAGGAAGAGATATTGAAAGAAGAAGAAGATGATGAAGGTGGAATTGAGGAAACAAAGGATGAGGTTGAAAGCTTGTTTGATCATGAAGTGAATATGATTATGCGTTTGAATCAATCAATGCCTAGATCAAAGAAAGCACTTGAGGATGGTGATAGTTTATCAAAAAGGAGGAAAAAAACTAGGTCTGAACTCTACCAAGTGACTAAATCTGATCATGATGATGCTCATAAAAGTTTGATGGTTGTTATGGAAGAGACTATGGGGGAAACTGTTGAGGAGATTTTGATGGAGTTGGATGAAATTGAACATTTCAATATTGCCAAGGAGTGTCAGGATGAAATCACTTTTGCAAGGAGGCATATAGTGTATGTGAAATCAATGAGACTTCTTAAAGGATGTATTGAATTTGGTGGACCATTAGGGACACCTGGGAAATTAGATACAGATCAAATTCGAGTTGATGATCTCAGGAAGATCATAGATACAATAACGAAAAACTTTTCTTATGTAACAAGATGTCCTCAAGCTTCCCAGCTACTAAGAGATGGTGATATTGTATTAAGAGCAAGGGTTGCTAGAAAAGATCAAAACTGGACTGTCTTGAAAACTGTATTGGAAGAATGGGAGGGTATCAATAAAATCTACAAATATTCTGTTGAAAAGTATGAAAGAGATTTACAAGATGGTAACAAAAAGAAGGGGCCACGTAGACCAAGTTTTGTTCTAACAAAGTCATCAAAGAAGGAGGAGGTTGAATCACCTCCAATTGCATCCCCAGCTACAATAGCTCTATTGAAGAAAAGATCTAAGAATCCCAATTCTCCCTCCTCAATATTGCTATCATCTCATTCTCCCTCTCAAATTGCTTCTACTCCACTCTTGTTCTCCGACCTTCCACTCTCTGAATGTGCTGCAATTGAACTTCACTTGATAGCTGATGATATTGAGTTTTATATAATTCTTACAAAATTCCATCAACAACTCCTCACCTCACCATCTGATGATCTTTTCTCATCAGATGTTGAGATTCAACCCATTATCCAACTTACTTCTCTTGCTGCTGAAACACACTTCTTCTCAAAATCTCCAGACTTTGAGGATCTTAAATCGGTGATGAAACTTCTGTTAGATCTTAGAGTTTCTTGTAAGCTCTTTGATGTGATGACGGCTAGAAAAGTTGTTGAAGCAGTCTTCTCTCTTCATGATGCTTGGTCATCGGATATTAATAAGTTTGATTACACAGTATTGATTCTCCCCGAGGTTGAATCTGTTTCAAAGGAACTTACAAATCGTCTTTTGGTCCATCAATTGAATGCAATATTAAGTTCTAAGGTTATAGTTGCTACAGTTGGACAAGTTTCATTCCCAGGATTTGATGAGATATCTCTTCAAAGAATAATTGCAGATTCTCATGAATTTGAAAACAACCCCCTTTACAAAGATCTTTATTATACAGCAAAGAAGATGATTGACTTAAGATGCTTCATAATAAAGGATGATTGGGATGAGGTGCAAAATTGGTTTGAAAATACCAACTATTCCCTCCTTTCTCCTGTTGTAGAAGAGGAAGTGGAGGTGATAAAGATTGAACTTGAGAATCATCAAGTGGTTGCTGCATTAAAGAATTCTCTAGTCACTGGAAGGGCAAGTGATCCATTACAACTAATAAAATCATCAAAGATGGTTAGTGGAGGGGATTTGATGATAGCAAGAAGTACAAAGACTTCTCCTGTTAATAAAACTCCATTTTCATCCAAACCACCCCAACCTTCCAAGCTTCTGACAAGTATGAAACCATCAAGACGTTCATCTATGCCTTCTATCCACCAATCATCTGGATCTACAACGATTGGATCAAATCCTCAAAGAAGAGGCTCTCTCCCTATGGGGGTTGAAACAGTTGATATCTCACGATTGGATGCTACCATATCATTTGCGACAGAAAAGGGATGTAGATCTGAGGAAAGTAAGGTTCTTCTTAGATCAGCCAATCTTATTCGATCATTGCGATTGGCAGAGATGCACTCTCAATGGGATATGGTGGAATCAATCTTAAAGCGTTCAAAGTCTATTCCCATGCCCGATTTTGTGAATGATGAGCTTATCTTGGCCAAATCTGCTCTGCATTATCGTAGAGCGTTCAAAGCTTTGATGAATGCTTTGAAGGATCATCAAGTTAAGGGGGAGGTTGGGCATCTAGATTTATCAAAAATGGACGTAACAGATCTAGATTTAGCTGTAAACCTTGCTATGAAGTATAAAGTTGAAGAGGAGGAGTTGGAGGAATTGTTATTCTCAGCAAGATTGGTTTTGGGATTGCGACATGCTATTAAAGGGAACAGATGGTTTGTGGAGGAGATTGATGAATTTGAAGATAATTTTGATGATGAAGAAGAGAAGGAATTGTATCTTTCCCCATCTAGAACTCAAAATAGAGCTCTTACACTCTCAAATGCGAGTAGTTTTGAAGGTGAGTTTTCTCCAAAGACACCAAGCTTCCTGCGAGAAGTAAGTACGACATACCTTCTTTCTCCTAGAACTCCTTTAAGTCCAACTGAGCAACAATTTGGGAAGCGACCTGGTGCTTTCTCACCTAACAATAGTGGAAGTCCACAAAATCACCAACCCTTCTCTTTTGGAGGGGGTGGAAATTCTTCAATTGCCCCACCACCACCATCATCTCAACAAGCTCACAGGAGGTCTGTTACTTTAGATAGAGCTTCTGTTTTCAGAATGGCAGTACTCCCCCCCGTTGAAAGGCTTCTTCGGGAGGCTTTGGGTATGAATATTGCAGCTATTGCCCAGCCTGAGGTTATCTTGATTCGAAAAGAACTTGATGATAGGAAAGTGAGGTTAATGCTCATATCTGTTCTTTCTAGCTTACCAAGACCTATTTTGGATGCGAATTATGCACAATACAATCAACATATCCACTATGGGGAGATAGTTGCACATGACGCTCATTCTTCAGGAACAGACACAGGAGAAACTGATGCTAACTATTATATTTCCACTAATTTAGGGGAGGGTAATAATAAAAGTGAGGGACCTAGATCTCCAATGACAATGGACCAACGAAAATTATCATCCAAAAGGCATTCCTCTATCATTGGGAAGAAGGGTGGGGATGAATTGCAAGATGTTGTTGAAGCTGATGAGCCCTTGAATTTTGATCTCTTCCAAGGATTATCAAACCATCCAAATGATGAATTCTTATGCCCTACCAATCATTTTTTGAAACCTAACAACATCCCTGTATCCTTGAAATCGTCTTTTGACAGTTCTTCATTTTCAAGACAAGAATCTTTGATTGTTGAGGGGGAGGAGGAAACAAGTACTGACCTCTTTTCCTTCCCAGTTCGATCAACTCACCACCTGCAACATCACGATGATAGAAAGGGTAAGATGGGTGAGGAGCTTATTAATCCCTTTGATTCCGAAGAATTGAGGACTGTGGTTAATCGAGAAATTATTTCACTGTTAAACGGTAAAATTACCAATCTGTTAGTTCGTTCAAGAAAACGAGAGATGAAGAAGAATCTGAGGGATGCTAATGATGATCAATCAGATGTACAATCAACACCTGATATAAATAGTCCAAACACCATTCAATACTTTTCATCCATCAAGAAGGATATTCCATCCCTCACATTGCCCCTCCCTCTTCAAATCCCACCAAGTCCTGGTAATAATGATGATCAAGGGGGTGAGGAAACATTCCTTTCAGCTGATCAGCCACAAGAGGGTGGAGATGAAGAAGAAGAGTTGGATGAATTTTTGGAAGAAGATGAAGACGAAGAGAAGATGGTTTTATCAGATAGTGATTCTGAAGGATCATCTCATCATGTTAGTGATGATGAAGAGGATGAAATCTTTGAACAAGAAGTTCAAGAAGCAATGAAAGTGGAAAAAGAGTTTTATGAACAGGAAAATGATCAAAATCCTACAAATAAGAACCCTTTGAGTAAAGTGATACAAGCTCCTCAGATATCAGATGTACAACAACCACCATCACAAACAACAAGTTTCCAACAACCTGTTTTATCATCAGGGACATCACCTCCAACAAATATGGAATCTCCTCATGACCCTAGTGATATTTGGTTAGTTTCCCCAATTGAACAAATTGTATTACTCACAGAAAGAACTGGAACATTCTCTGAAGAAAGTAGACAACTGTTAGAGACTGCAAAAGTGATTTTGAGATTACGAAAAGCTGTTGCTGATGCAGATTGGGATCAGTTTGAGATTGCATTATCAGAGGCACCTAAACATGCCTTTAAGAAAAGAAAGATGATTAACCAATCATCACAATCAAAAGAAATATCTTCTTCCTCTTCTCTTGGAGACCTTGATGATGGCAAAAAGGAGGAAGAAGATGAAGAGGAACCATTATCAGCAACAAATCCAGCTCCTCATCTTGTGTATGGATTACAAGAATTAGAATATTATAACTCCACCACTTTACTTTGGAATGTGGCCGAGAATGGGTTGATGGATGGAATGGATCATGAAGAAAATGGTGTTAGAGGTTCTTACTTCAATTTAGATATCTCAAATGTCTCCTTCAAGACATTGGATCACTGGATTGATGTTGCAGATGAGTGGAAGAAGAGGGTGAATCATAGGCTTGGGTTGAGGCAGGAGCAAGTTTATATGAGAGCTAAGGTTCTTAGTCAATTCAGGAAAGGATTTCAAGAGCACTCTTATACCTCCATTGAAAAGGGTATCCAGATTTTACATTCGTCTTCAAATCTATTAAGTGAGATATTTTATCTTTATGAATTGGAGGAGGAAGAAAAGGAGGAAGTTGGGAATGAGTTTTCTAGACCTCAGAATAGTCTTGAGAAAGAGTCTCCTAATTCCCCTCTTACACCTTCTAGAGATCCCTTTGCTATCGATCCAACAACTTTTATTCCTGGTATGGCTCCAAGTGTTATGGGAGGTGATGTGAACGTCCCAAAATCAGATCCTCCTCTACCATTACCCAAGTTAGAGGATCAAGAACACCAACAACCCAAGACTCCTCCATTACCCCCCAGATCCAAGACACCACGAACTCCCCCCACTCAGTTTGCTGAAATTGATAGTGAAATTCGTCGATGTCATTTGGCTTATAAGTACATGGTGCTTTGTGATTTACTCACTTCTGTGATCTCCCACAATCCAATATCTGGCGATCTTGGTGGCCTAAAGACTAAGGTTACAATGTGGGAAAAGATGGATGTTGGTCTCCAAGCATCCAGTTACTTCATCCCATTTTCCACCTCACCAGCACCAGATTTGATCTTCTCTTCCCTCATTTGCCAGCCTGCTGCTAAGATTGAAATGGATTTATCAACAACCCATCTTCTTATCAACCTCCCCCACCTTAAACACCTTGTTGAGAATGTTTTGATGCTTAAAGAATTGTGGAGTTCTCTTCAAATTGGGAGGTGGGAGTTAGAAAGAGTGGCTGCTGGGGATGTAGCAGTTTTTGGAACTCCTCACGATGTGACATTGGGTGCTTTGTTCTCAAGACTTAGAATGGGTAGGTTCGCCCAAAAGATGGATACTGTCCATTCTGAGTTACGAGGGGTGCTAAACAGATCTGTTGACTTAATGGATAAGGAATCGAGTGATGATGATTCGAAGAAACAACCATCATTCTATCCTATCTCCCCTATGGAGGAAATCTATGACTCACCTAAGAGAGGAGGCGGAGGGGGGAGTGGAAGTGGGATGGAAACAATTCAAGAAGATGATGATGAGGAGGAGAAGGATGATCAAGGTTTAGTCCAATCTCTGACTGGGATGGAAGAAAATCATGAAGAAGATGAAGAAGATACAACAACAGCCACATCATACGACGAATCTCCAAATTCTAAGACTTCATCTATTGGACAGCAATCTCCAAGAGTCAATCGTATTAGTCCAAGTGGATTGTCTCCTACATCAAAACGGGCTGTGAAAAACAGGAGAAAAAGGGAAAAACCAAAGAGACGGTCTTCTGTGACAAAGATTATGGAAATGAAGTTTGATTCATCAAGTATCTTAGAGAGTTCATTGCATCAATCCATCCCCTTCATTTTATGTTCATTGGACTGGTCCTCCGACAGAAATATAATGTCCAAGAATCGAATATCAGTTATGGAAAGTGTAAGGGGGCAGTTTGAACGTGTTAGAGATGAAATTTTACATCACACAATAGGACTTAGGCTCTCTTGGGCTTTAAAATCGGGGAGAGTAGTAAGAAGAGTTTTTAAGAAGGATATTGGTCAAATGGAATCTTCTTCAATGTCTCCCATAATGAAGGAAGATGGGGAGGGTGGGTTTGAAAATCTCTTCTCCCCAAGAGCTTCTTTAGGAAATTCATTTGGAATTGAGACACCTAGAAATCTTATTATCCCCTCTCTCTCCTCTTTTGATTTTGAGGAAACTGATGGGTTGATTGAAGATGAATACATTCGATATGATGAATCTTTGATTAATGACGAAAACCAGTCTATTGCTGTGAGGATTGAAGAAATTGATGTTACAGAGATTGATAGGTCTATCCAAGATGCTCATCGAGTTGAACAGGCTTCAATCCGTTCCAACCAATCCTTCTCTTTAACCAGTCGTCTGAAGGCTTTGTATGTCTCAGCTCAGCTTGTTAGAGCTCTTCGATTGATGATCATGCATGGGCAATATAGAGATTGTGGAATGGTTCTGGATTTAGTTGAAAAAACCAAAATTTCAGGAGGGTTTTCTAGTAAAGCTAAAGATGAAGTTTTGACTTGCAAAAGTATTTATGAGGAGTTTGAGCTTCAAAGATCAGCTCAGAAGATCATCTCCTCCCTCCATGATTTAGTAAACCAAACTCCTGATATAATCGAGTCTCTTGAGAAGGTGTTGAATGGGTATAATGATATTTCAAGAACATTGCATATCGAACTTGGATTCACTTCAAGAAAATTGGTCAGCTGCCTCTCCTTCATCCAACGAATTAATAGTGCAAGAGTGAATAAAGATGGAGTTCAGATTGAGATGTTATTAGAAAATCAGCCAGATTTAGTCTTCAAGGATGCATCTGTTCAGCAATACCTGAGGCTTGTGAAGGAGAGACATAGCGAGGATATGTTATGCCAGAAATTAAGGGATGCTCTAGAAATGGGTTGTTCTCAGGAGGCGTTGAATGAATTTACATCAACAGCTATCACTTTAAAGAATACAATGCCCTCCACAGATCGCCTTTTAAACTCTGTAGAATCATTGGTTCAGATTCGAAATACAACAAACAAGCATTCTTTGATGGCATTAGGGAGGAAGCTATCTTCATCTATCACTTACAAAGTCCTACCAATTGTTGAGGAGGAAATGATCCTTGTTACTTGCGAAATAGAAACTAGGGAGACTTTGGAAGATTTAGTATATGGTATTATTGAGCTTCAGAGATCTGCCATCCAACTCTTGGGATGCGATGATCAGTTTAGTGTTCGAAAGGAGAAGTTAGATACAGTTGAATTTTATTCACAAAAGCTTCAAGACTTGTTGAGGAAATTAGATCGCTTGTCTAGAGGGCTGAGAGAGGATGAGGATGATGATGATGATGACGACGATGATCATGAGAGGAATGAAGAAGACGATGATATCAGAACCTTAAAATCAAGAAGATCATCCATATCTTCCATCTCACGGTTGTCAGTCAGACACACCTTTGCTCTAACAAGAAGTAGGATGAGGAGTAGTAATACAATGTCGATTGCCAGTGGTTCATCGTTTGCTCCTACCTCCTCAAGTAGAGGGCTTGTTAAGTGTTCAACACCTTCTCAATTTGAGAGGGATTACACCCTCCATTCAGATGAAACAGATCAAGCGAGACGGTGGGTGTTACGAAAGAGTGCAATCGATCTGAATTTGAGTGCAATCCCTTCCATAATCCTTGTTGCTAATTTGATGGTGATGTGTTCCATGGAAACTGTGAATGGGTGGCTTATGCTACCCTTCCCTATCGCTCGTTTGTTGAAGGTGAGTGACATGGCAAGAGTGCCCAAGTTTGGTTTCAATCGAGCTTACATGGGGAAGATGATCTTCGAAATGGGGGTTGAGGCTTCCCTGAGAGATCATGCTATTGGGAGTGATTTTAATCCAATTGCACCACTGAGGTCTGATACCATCCAATCTTTGTCAATCTCGGAAGCTATGGGATTTTTGGAGAGTGGGATAAAGTTGAAGCCTCAACAGGAAGCGATGTTAGTAGCAGCCTCCAACCAAGACAACCAAACTCTCGTTAGGTTAGTGGATGATAGGAGGAGGAAGCATGAAATGAAGATTATGCACAAAGCTGGGTTGCAGAGGGCGGGGAAGATGCTCTCATCCCCCCATGGATTACCCATCGACTGTGCTACTTTAGACATCAAGGATGTGATCATTGAAACTTTTGGAGCTGATGGCAACTTCCTTCTCGAGATTTTAGAAAGAGCGACTGAGAGTGTTTCAATAAATTATGAATATGATGATAAGGTGACTAGTGCAATCAGTGAAGGGAGGAGTAATTTGTTAACGGCCTTAAAAGGATGAAAAAAGTGAGATAATAAAAATGAAAGAAAAAAAAATCAAGTGAAAAAAAGTGTAAAAAACGTAAAGATCCAAAAGTTTATAATTAAAATCCAAATTAAAATATTTTATGTTACTTTTATTGTATCATATTCAAGTAGTAATATTAAAAAATTGTCAATAGATTCTGCTTCAATCAGTGACACCTTTCAAAAACCACAAAACATGGAGAGGTTTCAGCCTGTAGAAATTTTAGGCCGCGTTAATCGGGTAAATACAATTGAACCTCTCAATTTACAAAGGATTTTCATATTAAAAAACATATTTTATAATAGTTAAGGGATGATGTTTCTCAATCAAAGCTTAAATTAGACGAGAATTTAAGTCAATTAGCTCAAAGCCATTCTGATGAAATGGCCTCAAGTGACTTCTTATCGCATTGGAACACGAAGGGTACGTCCTTTGACTTTAATTTTAGGATTAATGAATGTTATATGATTTAATTTATGTCTAGGCCATCGAACATCAGTTAGATATCAAACAGAAGTATGCGATTTCGTCGAAGAGATTGTCTTATGTTGGGATAAACCACCAACCTCTGAAGAAAACATCCTAGAATTCACTCCAGAGCAGATGACAGATGTTATCATTGATAGTATCAATAATGCCATTGAGGGTGATGATGATGGTGAAGGGAGTGAGGAGGTGAGTAGAATGGAATCTCAAGAATTTTCAGCTTTTACATCGATCGATCGATATCATCTCCTCACAAACAAGTTCATTTTGTTGATTGTTTAATAATGTATTATGTCCTCTTTTTGAAATATTTATCTAGACATAAAACTCATCTTGGGATTGGAGTTGGTGTGTCTAATACTGCCATTTATATCACATTGCTTGTTGGGTCTTCATTATTCGTCCCCCAATCTTACCCTTTACCTCCACTCTCCTCCAATACTTTTTCCATCAGAGGGTCTGTGGAAATGTTCCAAACGATGGGGGTTTATGGGGCTGTCATCTTCTACGACCCACCTACTCAACCCATCTCCCCAGAGGCTCTGAGGGAGACCTTTGGGGGGAAGTATGAGGACGCGTCCGCTGAGCAAGTGGGAGTTGTGTGGCCTTGGCAGATGAAGGTTGGAGCAAACTTATCACAAGACAGAGAGGAGCAGGAGGATGAGAAGAAGGAACCCACATCTGAACAAGAAGGGGAAAACGATGGAGAAGGGGATGAGGAGATGAAAGAGGAGGGAGAAAAAACAGAGAAGGTGAAGAGACAGAGGGTTGTTGTTGAGGATGGGGAGATTGAAATTCCTTTCCAACTTTCTGAAATCAAACCTGGAATCTACACCATCCATCTTTATTTCTCAAAGAATCCTTCTTCCATACCATATTCTGGCCCACAGACTGGAATTCAACTCCCCCCTCCCGTCATTCCCAAGGCTTCTAGGGCTATGATGGCTGAGGAGGAGGATGACAAGGAGGATGGGGAGGGGGAAGACCACCCTTTCATTGGTGCTTGCTTTGTTTTACAAACCACAGATGCTGAGGATGTCTTTCAAGAGCATGAGGTGGCAGGCACGGAGGAAGAAGAGGTAGAGGAAAGAGAAAACACTTTGGAGGAGGGAGGAGATGTAGTGGATAGAATTGTGAATGAGGTTGAAGTTGATTCTCTTGATATGTTGAAAAGTGATGGTCAGCAAGAGGAGGAGGAGGAGGATGATGAGAAGGTGGAGGCTGAGAACATTGAGAATGTTGATCACATGTTGATCTTAGATACTGAAGAAATGAGTGTTCAAACACAGGAAGAAAGAATCAGCAGTTTAAGAGAGGAGCTTGATAAGTTGAGGGAGAGAAGGACTGAGATGAATCGAATCAATGCTGATATGCAAAAGAAAACTTCCCAACTCATGTCCAAGATAGGATGGAAGAAAGGATCTGCATCTTCCTCCTCCTCTTCTTCTTCATCATCTACAGAAAATGGCAATCAGCAACAAAACACCAACGATGGAGAACAACAGGAGAACAATGAATCTTCTTTGATGGAATCTCGAACTGAGAAGGAAAGGCAGTATCTCAAAGTGTTGGATCATATAGCAGAGTTGAGGGATCGAGGGGGGAGGGAAATCATGGAATTCTCAAGTCTCAGTGGTGATATGCAAGGTCAACTAGAGGAGAGGGAATATAAGGTGAATGAGATCCAAGAGAGTTTAAGGGACTTCAAGAGGAAAGTGTCACGATCTGCCCAAAATTCAAGGACTGGAAATCCAATCCCAACTTCCCTTATCAACCAATTCGAGGTGGTGGAGGCTCAGAAGGATGAAGATTTAGAGAGAGTTCGATTGAAGAACATCAACTTGAATATGACCTTGCAAAAACTAGAGGCTGAGCTTGCTAAGAAGGAGCAGCTTGCAGAAGGTCTTCATTTAATTGATTTCGAGCAGTTGAAGATTGAGAATCAAACATTGAATGAGAAGATTGAGGAGAGATCTGGTGAGCTGGAAAAGTTGAAAAGAAAGCATACTACCACAGTCCAAGTACTCACTCATGTTAAAATGAAGCTCCATTTTGTGGAGAGGCAGGTTGGGGAACTTGGTGACCATCTCAAAGGGCAGGAGAGAGACTTAACCATGAGAAGGGACAAGATCACCTCAGCGAAGCGATTTCGAGATGAGCTCAAGAGGGAGAATGTGGCTCTCAAGGCTGAGCAAGGCTTCGCCTCCACAGACCTTTTGGTAGTTGACTTCCAGCAAAAGAATTCCAAGATAGAGGAGATAGAGAGTGTGATTGAGGAGCTGAGGGATCGGTACGAGAGTTTGACGATGCAGATCGAGTTGAACAAGCAGGAGATGGAAAGATTGAAGGAGGAGTATGGGGAGTATGATGACTTGGAGGAGGTGGATGGGAGGTTGAGGGGATAACATCTTCAAAGCCAGATGGACTTTTCATGACCTAGACCCAATAGATAAAAAAATACCATAAACTAAAATCTAGAAACAAAATCAAATAGAGTATAATTTTTCTTTCTTTTAAAATAAGAGATAAGGAAAGAAATATGGATAAAGAGAGCAAAAATGTGTTGATTTTCTTTTTTGGAAAAAAGGGGGTTTGTTTCGATGTAATGTTTTGGATGATTATTCATTAATGAATTGAATGATTCTTATAAGGTGGAACATTATTAAAAAAAAACTTCTTCTTCTTCTTCTTCTCTCTTTCTCTCTCTCTCTTTTTCATACCAATTTATTGTCAAAAAACTAAAACAATCTTCCATCAGATATATATATGCGTGTCTTCTTTCTTCTTCTTCTACACTGGAGCTTCTTGGCTTTTCTTTTCCCCCTCCTCGTTGGTTTCCTCTGAAGTTGTGGAGGAGTCTGTTGTGGAGTTGTTGGTATTGCTCCCAGGGGTTGGGGGACGGTGGGGGAGGGAAGGAGCCCCCCCTCTCATGGGGCGACTGGATGGTTTGAGGATCTGGAAGGAGCACATGAGGGTTTCATCTACACTCATCATAGCTCCTGCGTTGTCAAACTCCCCACAATAGTTTGGGGCTGAGAAGATTGTGACAAGCTGCCGTCTTGAGAAAAACTCATACCCATCTTCAACCACCTGGTGGGCTCTACAAATTAAGTCCATGTCATGTCTAGCCAGGAATTCGGTCACGATATCGGGGCCAAAGGTGTAGGAAACACCTCTGTCACTCTCCCCCCAACCAACCACATCCTTCTCTGGGTCTGACCACAACAAGTCACACAACAACCCAGCATCTGGGACATCAGTTGGTCTCATGATCCTACACCCCAAATAGAAGACCATGTTAATAAAAATAATGATAGAAAAGTTGGAAAAACCTTCTGATTTGGTCTAGGGAGTGGAGGTCTGGGGAGAGGCCGCCATGCATACAGAAGATCTTATCGTCAATCACTCCTGCTATTGGAAGGCAGTTGAAGGTGTCACAAAACAACCTCCACATCTTGATGTTATGCCTCCGTTTACCTACACATTTCATCCAGGTGAAAAATAAGAATTGGAAAGATGGTCTTACATTCGTCATAAAATCCATAAATTCGGTTGATGGAGGCACATTCATGGTTGCCTCGCATAATGAAGAAATTCTCGGGAAATTTGATTTTGTATGCCATTAGCAGAGCTATGGTTTCGATTGATTGTTTCCCTCTGTCCACATAATCCCTAAACAAAAGAACAAAAATTAGAATAAATGGTGGATTGGGTCAAATTAGAAAAGAGGAAAAAAATCAAAAAAAAGCTTAAACCCTAAGAAGAGATAATTGGCATCAGGGGGGAAGCCTCCGTATTCAAACAGCCTTAAGAGATCATAATATTGTCCATGTGTGTCTCCACATATCTTTATTGGGGCGACCAGCTCTAGTAAGGCTGGCTGACTGAGGAAAATTTGACGGCAAGTTGTGCATAAAAATCGAAGCTCTATCAACAATCCGGCACAAAACCAAATAAAGGGGATAAAATCACAAAAATTAATACTAACCATCCTCTGTGAGATGAACTTGTCTACCAGGTCTTGACCCTCTAACACTTAATAACTTCTCAATAATCTGGTCAACGTAAGCAATTGGATCTTCGACTGTGGAATTTTGCATTGATTTCTCGTCTGGGGGTGGAATGAACCAAGATTTCTGATTAAAACTACTATTATCAAAACAAATATGAATCAATGAGATGCATTCAATATGTATAATCTCTCAGTTATGTATAAGTTGAATTCAACGATCGATTTTGTGAAAATCCAAATGATCAACAAAGATTGGTTCGCATATTAGATGAGATTATTGTAAGGTTGGATAAGGGTTTTCAGAAATGTAATTAAATCATATATTTAATTAACAACATAATTAGGGAGTAAGACAACGGGATATATGAAATTCGTTTGAATTTTATGAAATGGGGTGGTACAGACAGGCAAGCAATTTGGAAATTAGATAGATTAATCATCAGATTATGATATAAAAAGCAAGTTTTCTTATTATTATACTAATGATGAATCGACTAAGTATCACTAAATATTTATTTCGTAACAGTAAGATGGTCAAACGCTCGGTTTTTGGCCGAATTCGAAATTTTGATTGCTGGATATTTTGCCCTCGAAGGTTAGTGAGGTTTTCATTATTATATTCATCCATTCCATTATACTTTAAATATCATTGTTATATCCACTACCGAAACCAGAAGGTGAGTATGATCTAAGAAGTGAGTTAAAACTGCGAAATTTGAACAAGTTGCCAGAAAAAGTTGACGCTTCTGAAAAAACAAAAATTTAAAAATGATACCAAAACTGTTTATCTCGTTATTTTACCCACTTTCATTTATTGTAGATAAATCATGGGCAAAGGAAAAAAGAGTAAGAAGAATCAAGATCGCTCTCAGGAGCATGATATTTCACCTTCCTCTACCACAAATACTAGAATGAATGGCAATGGTGAGCAACAACCGTCCAATTCTCCTTCTAATCGTCACAAGCAGCAATCCTCTACAAATTCCAATAAAAATAATAAAAATAAAACATCTTATAAAAGGAGAAATAAATCCCATAATAACCAAAGAAGAGGTGATAATTCGTCGCAAAATAAGATGACATCAGATGGAAAATTTGAGATGAAAATGGAGGAAAGAACTTCATCGAACCATCACATACCAATTGACGAAGACAACCAACAACAACCTCACCACTCAACTTCCACAACTGGGGGGAATGGTCAGAATCATCAGAGGAGGCAGTATAACCAGCAGGACTCAATTGCTTCCTCCTCCACCTCCTCTTTTATGGAAGAAGAGGAGGATGAGGAGGAGATGCAGCTGCAGTCCTCCTCTTACAACCACCATCACAACAACAACAACCCCACCAACCTCCCTATGCCACCACCATCTTCCAATGGAGGTGTCACCATCCTGTCCACTGATGATGTGGATGTGGGAGGGAGGAGGAGGGTGAGCGATGGTGGGAAGAGGGAAGAGGTGATCCCCAACCATCCTCCTCCAACCTCTTCCTCTTCTTCCTCTTCCAACACCTCTTCTCCCACCTTAACCCCCACCAACAATAAGGATGATGGGGAAGATGGGAATCTCACCTCTGCTGACTATTACTTTGACTCCTACGCCCACTTTGGTATCCACGAGGAGATGTTGAAGGATGAGGTGAGAACAAGGTCTTACATGAACGCTATCGAGCAGAACAAACACCTCTTCGAGGGGAAGGTCGTTTTGGATGTGGGGTGTGGGACTGGCATCCTCTCCATGTTCGCAGCCAGAGCTGGGGCTAGCAAGGTGATTGGGGTGGAGTGTTCCTCCATCATCGAGCAGGCGAAGCAGATTGTTGTTGATAATGGTTTCGATGATGTGGTAACTCTGATCAGAGGGAAGGTGGAGGAGGTGGTCTTACCAGTCCCAAAAGTCGATATCATAGTCTCAGAATGGATGGGATACTTCCTCCTCTACGAGTCCATGTTGGATACAGTGTTGTTTGCTAGGGACAAGTGGTTGAATGAGGGTGGGATCATCTTCCCAGACAAAGCTGTTTTGTATATCGGAGCCATCCAAGATGAAGATTACAGAGAAGAGAAGATCTCCTGGTGGAACAATGTATATGGCTTCGATATGAGCTGCATAGGCTCCCTCGCCATCCAAGAGCCCTTGGTAGATACAATTGACCAGGCTCTCCTTTGCACGAATGCTGTTCCTGTCTTGAGGTTGGATCTGCTAACTTGCACAAAAGAGGACTTGTCCTTCGCCTCCTCCTTCAACCTCCAAGTGAAGAGGAATGACTTCATCCACGGGTTTGTTGGGTACTTCGAATGTGCCTTCTCTCAATTGCACAAGCCTATCTACTTCTCCACTGGCCCTCACGCCCCCTACACCCACTGGAAGCAGACGATATTTTACCTGGAGGAGCCATTGACGGTATGTACTGGGGAGGTGTTGGAGGGGGTGATCAAGGTGAATCCAAACCAGGGGAATGAGCGGGATTTGGACATCAACATTGATTATTCATTAGATGGACGATGTCAACAAGTCAGCAAATCGCAACTGTACAGACTTAGATAAAAGAGAGAGGAGAGGAGAAGCTGCATTACCACAATCTCTCTTTCTTTTTCTCAAACTTCATCATAAAAATTATTTTTAGTCTTTACTCTCTCTCTTTCTCTTCTATGATATATTTGACCAAACTCTTCTTTACAAAAAAAAAATACACACAAGAACCTAAATTATAATAATTTCCTATAAAGAAAATCCAACAATTAAGGATAAAAAGAAATATTATGATTTTATAAAACCAAAGCAAAAAACAAAACTGTGAATTAAAAAAAATAAAATAAAAAACTAACAAAACATGAAATCTATAAAATGAGAAACAAACAACCTTGTATTTTTTAATCATTTATCGACCTACATCTCTTTAAGTTTTGGGGATTTTTTGATTCCATGGCCAATGTAACCAATTTGAGTTTGAAGATGGAGATTCATGAAAGAAGAAGAAGAGTTTGAAGGAGGAGATATTTGAATTTGGGGAGAGAAGTAACCATGTTTTAGAATGGAGGAAAGGTAGGAAGTGATAGAAGTAAAAGAGAAATTTGGGACAAGACCTTTGTACTCCACCATGTTAGAATCGATAGATCCATGAGAGGATAGGAGAGAGGAGAGTTCAAGGGGGGTGATGAAGAGGAACCAATTGTGACAATGATCGAACATCCCCCTCACCAACCCAACCTCCTGAGCAAAGAAGATTGCCAACAACCGACTTAAGGGGGTTCTGTTGATCGTATCAAACAGAAATAATCCAGATTCATGTTGTTCAGATGATGATTTCAGCATTTTTCCGATTTCTTGGATGGCTAGAGGGAGGTTGTGGATATGCTCAAGAACATCAGCAGCCACAACAACATCAAAGGACTCCTCCCTATCCAAAACCCATTTATTCATTCATTCATCAAATAAAATATCAAGATATGAAGCTTATAAGTAGAATAATGGGAGATATAAACAGATCATAGGGAAATGAGAATGAAAGAATTACTTGAGGAAGGAGGAGAGGTTTGTGATGGATCCAACTTGATAAGAGATGTTATCAATCCCCTTCAACTCTATTTCAAGACAGAAATAAGAGGTGATTTAATTGAATTTAGGCGATTTTAGATATGTGTTTATGATGAATTATATGATACCATAAGATCAATAAATAAACTCGCATGTTCGGTGGCTTGGTTGATGGTGGAAGAACTTATATCAATTCCAACCACCTCAACATCCACATTACCCAATCTCATCCTTGATAAGCTCTCTGACAAATACCCTCCTCCACAACTATATATATTGAAACAATTAAATCAGGGGGAGGCAAAATAATAAAGAAAAAAATATAATCAAGAACAGAATCAAACCCAACATCCAAGATCCTCAAAAGTCTTTTCTTTTCTGAAGGTGGTTGTTTTTGAATCAATGTTTCCTTTATGATCCTCTCAAATTCTGGAAATCTAGCATCATTTAAACGTTGGAGTGATTCAAATGGTTTATCTCCTCCCCACCAATAATGACTATTCTCCTCGTAGAAGTCATTATTGATTTCGAACTTTGGTTCATTAGAAATTGCAATTGTTCTATCAACCTCACCAACTTTGAGTGACCAATATGCATACAAAATACCGATACTAGAGGATATAAGGGCTACTAACAATATAATAATGGTATTCATTCTAAGAAAATTTGAAGTTAAAATAAAATAAGGATCGGATATAAGAAAGACTGAAGCAAAAATGAGTGGTAATGAAAATTGTGAATTCATAAAAAATAAGCAAAATACAATCTGATCTAACACACGAAAAGTGATCTAAAATTTATAATTTTTCTGCTTATAGCATCAGTCAGTATAATTATATTTATATAATCGGTTATTTGCTATTTAAACTTCATATATAATCAACTAAAATAACTTTTTTCAATTTGG
>Ga0114932_10002336_pt1 | contig 20109 bp, 12 predicted proteins | sample 2SBtaG_2_FD_87286 | JGI IMG/M metagenome (GOLD analysis project Ga0114932, IMG submission 87286) | Deep subsurface microbial communities from Kolumbo volcano to uncover new lineages of life (NeLLi) - 2SBTROV12_ACTIVE470 metaG | ecosystem: Environmental > Aquatic > Marine > Volcanic ... | reverse complement strand
CTTTAACAGCCGATGAGGCCAGATTTTTAGCTGAATTGAGAAACACAAAGATCAGCCCAAACCTCAATAAAAAACAAATCTCCCTTGCAAGTTATTTCGGCTCACTAGATTGGTTGCGCTCAGATACGATTGGTGTTGGTCCGCAACTCTACCGCACATTAGCGTCCGCCAAATTGACTATATCGTCGCTAAAATGCACGGCATCTTCGTTAGTTACATATATCTATAAAGCCAAAGTTGCACTCAGGCTGTTTCTTAAGCAAAGTGCTATGAATACAGATGACTTTGTTTTTCCTGAGTTTGAAACTTGGTCTGGCTCAAAAAAGAAGGTGGCGATTGGTCAAAGTATTTATAAAATATTATGTGAGTTTCATAAGCAAGAAGAGAAGAGTATTGCCCTAGTCAATGCTATTGAGCTTTTGTTGTTATGCAATGTAACAAGCTCATCTAACTTTGATAAAGTGAAATTAGCACTTCAAAGTGAAGGGCATCTAAAAGAAATATTCTGCACAAAGCAAAGACACAATGGAAGGTTTTCCAATTGGTTCGCGGAAAAAACGTTCAAAAGACACTTAAATGGTGACTTATTTTCATTTGCATTTATGGGTAAATTACAAGATGAAAGTGCGCCAATGCCTGTGACTTATCTAGAGACTTGGATGTTTGGCTGGCTGATGGCGAGCTTATCCGTTCAACCATCTGATATATTTAAACTTACTTCGAACTCATTTAGGTTACTTAAAGTTGGTGGACGCGTTACACACATTGAATGTGAATACTTTAAAGGTAGAGCAAACGCAATTCATAAAACCAGGTCTCTATCAACTCGTAAACTAGAAGGTAGAGCTCTATTAATTCTTTTAAATCAGAATGTTACTAGTTTTGGTTTAAGCTTGGATGAATCTAGGCCGGTTATTTCCTCCACACTAGATGGACGATGTGGATTGTTACAATCCGTTTTAAAACTACCGTCTATTCTGGAACATATGGTTACAAGCCATAGGCAAAATGGGAGACTACCGCTAATTATACCTTCTACTCTTATTGCTCTCATTTCTAATGGTAAGCATAGTGGAAATATAGTGCCGAACCCGAAAGATTACACAATACAGGAGCGCCAAGCTCTTGTCCTTGAATCTGAAACTCCTTGCTCTGTGAATTTATTTGGCTTGCAGGCGATAAAGAACTCTTCAGTTCACGCATTTAGTGATCCCTACACCCTGCATTACTTAATAAACTACAATTCACACACTAACGAAACAGAGAAGCTACATTACCTTGGACCAGATAATGAGGATTTTTTAAATTCAGCGGGGCGTATAACTCGTAGCGTAATGTTGGATCTCATTAATAACGTCTTTGATCTAGATTTTGAAGTGTTAAGTGAAACAAAACAGAAAGATGCAAAAAAGGCATTTAACCATGAATTGGAAAGCGTCATTGATACCATATCTTATAGATGTGGGGATATGCTGGCTCGCTTAAAGGTGGTGACAGAAAAAAGCCGAGGGGTAATTAATGAGGTTGGGATACTGTCATTACCACAAAAAGACGATAGTGTATTTGAGCCTATTTATGTTCTTGATAGTAATGTAACAGCATTTAAAATTTTTAATTACTTACATGAATTTAAAAAATGCTACAGAAAGTTATTGGCACATAATGCAGATTACTTGTTTAAGACGGTGTTTCCCAATATTGAATGGATGGAGCGAGTATTAGAAAAGTTAAGTAAAAAATCTGTATCGGAAGGAGAGCTGTTGTTTGAAAAAATGTTGGCCTCTGGCGTATCTGTAAGTGTGTTTCACTCAATTTAAGCGACTATTGAATGAAAAATGATCCGGAATATTCAGAGTTTGAACTTTTTTGGCAAGACCAGAATCGAAAGCTGTTGGCTAATAATGGCTTTGATTCAGAGCGTGGGGATTTGAACTCTGATAAGCTGTATATCAAAAGGCACGGTGTCGGAAGCGTTGAGTTAGATTTTACCGTTTTCGAATTACCGCATCTAGAATGCGATAAGGTTGCATTAATCAATTTAAACGGTAACTCTTATCCCCTATCTATGAAACAGTTTGCACTGATTTCTGTTCTTAGTAGTGTAACGCCAAGTTCAACTAAGCCTGCTTACGCTTCATATAGTATGTTATTACACCTCGCATATTTCTTGAAGTCATCGGGCTTTTCTGAGCTAACATCATGCAATATAGAGGCATTTCATCTTAGTTACTTAACTGAGAGTGTAACTCCTGATGGCGTTTTTTCTCGATTGTCCCCAATGTCATACAATGGTTCATATGGAGCATTTAGCTTTATTAATAACCGTAATGCCATAAAGGCACTTGGAGTCTCTGGGGTAATCGGTACCAGCTTAACCGTTAGAAAAATTGACAACGCGTTAAATCACGCATGCCAAGTAGTATTGGGGTGTACTTTAAGTGAGTTTAAGCAAGGTGGAAGTTACGATTTTCTTAGTTTAGAACTTGGTCAGTATTATGTTGATTTCTGTCGGCAGGTTTATGAATCTGATTATTTTTACACAAGTATTTGTCATAAAGCAGTTACAGCTGCTTGGGAAAAATATGGGTTAAGAAACAAAAAACATAACGAAATTTCTCATATTCTTCGGGTTTTTCCTACGGTCATCAAAAATGCTTATATTCCACACGAAGGAAAGCTAGGGAAAAATTACACTTCCCTTAATGAGGTGGCACATAGCTTTAATGGAAGTTTGTTCGATTTATACACGGAACATTTTGATAAAGTGCAATCTCTTTCCGAAAAAAATTTATATAGCGTAGCTGAAAAGTTGGGATTGGCCTCTCGCTCAGATGCTGTGGAGATTATTAGGGTGCTGATGCTCCAAAAATACTATCCTTTTACAGCTAGTAAAAGTCCAGAATCCGTATGGAAAGCCTACCTCAGTTCGTTAGATAAGACACATTTGGATAGCTACTTAATACGGAATATATCGATAGAACAAGTTTATGAAGCAATGTCACATGTTCTAGAAAAAGACAGGCTTGATCATTCTGGCTTTTCTAAGTCATTAAGTGAGTGGTTTCACCGATTGACGATTCGTAATCCAAATGTAACTTATCATCAAATGAACTTGGAATTTGAGAGAGTTTCAGATGCTATGACATGCTTAGTGGTTGCTTGGTTAGGTTATCGTAAAAGTGAGTTTGGGTTTCCTTTAAACGCAATTCATACTGAGCCAAATTTAGATATCCTTGATAATTCTCATGTCCCATTCCGTTTTAAGTTAAAGTGGGTAGTCCCCAAAACAAATAAAGTCACAAAGATTGACCGTGAAATAACTTCGCAATGTTATCAAGTAGTAGCGCAGCTTAGTGACTTATTTCAGTCAACTGAAGGTGAGCCTTGCTTGTACACTTCAACGGGAAGTCATAAAAATAATGCTGCATCTAATGAATCGGGTAGATATATAGAGTCGCGTGTAAAGTCAAACTGGGAAGCTTTTGTTTGGGGGTATTTACCCTTTGAGGAAATAAACAAACTTTCCGAATTATCAAAGAAAGATATATCTGCACTAGATTCTCATGAGCAACGTTTACTCAATGTTCTATCAAAGAAGTATGATCTATCGAGTGCCCGCTCTAAACATTTGTTGGATACATCTAAAGAAGTTCGGAGAGATTTTCCAAGGCTCTATTGCACGGGGTTTGGACAAAAAAAGCAAAAAGCTTTTAAAGAGTCTTTGATCGAGTATCACCAGAGCGGAAATATCACAAATGCTGTCCATAAAGAAATTATTAATAAGTATCTTTCTGAAGAAACAAGAGTATGGCTGCGAGCGCCTCAGATAAATTTAGATGTAAAGGCAATGGGAGATATTTCTAATGAACTCTTACAAGGTGTTCGTTACCCCACACCTCATGCATTTCGTCATATCTGGGCAGAAGCTGTCTTAAATCGTTATCAAGGAGATGTTGGGGCTGTTATACGCCATCAATTCTGTCATTTAGATGATTCATTTTTCATGGCTTACCTTCGAAATAAAGAAGCAAAAGATTTGATAAGTGTGGCTAGAAGTAAGGTTTTGAACTCTATTGTTGACACTCTTATTGTTGAGAATAAGGAAATCGGGAAAAAATATCTAGGTGGTTTTGCTCGATTTGTGGGTAAAGCTTCTCACGTGACAAAAGCTGTCACATCAAGTGAAGTAAGGGCGTTGAAAGAGCAAATTTCTAAACGTGTAATTTCATTTAATTCTTCATATTTCGCTACTTGTATACCACGAGAGGGGGGAGAATCTCGTGCCAAGTGCTCAGAATTGGGTGAAATGAATCCTCAAAATGCTAAACCTTCATTTTGTTTAGGTTGTACGAATGCATTGATTACTGAAGGTAACTTGAAAGGGATTTGGATGACGTTGCAGCCTATAGTCAAAGAATCTTTGAACGAGGATGTAATGGGCTTTATGGTTCAGCATCATTTACCAACTCTGCGCTCTGGGTATAAAAGAATAAGGGAATTACAGAATGATAGAAATGTGGAAAGTGTTAGCAAAATCCTTCAATTCATTGAAAAGGCTATGACAACGATAGAAGCCAAGTTAGCTGAAGAGGAATACTTGTATGTCTAACGAAGATTTAGATGACTTGATGTCATTAGAGTTTCTGGAAAGTTTGCAGGATGAGTTCGACGATGAAACTCCTATAGAGCACAGTAGACCTGAATGGGTTCATGACGATAAAGAACATACGACATATAAAGCTTGGGAAGCAATAAATATGTTCGCCGAAGAAAAAGAGCGTGGAATTAAAGCCTACGGAAAAGTTGCGGACAGCAAAACGCCAAAAAGCCTTTATGAAATAAAAAAAGCAGATGTAGCTAGATACGTTGGTTTAAGTTCTTCATCAATATTTAGAATGTCATCTTTCAGTAAGGATATTCGTGACTTTCTTAAGGCTGAGAATGAGCGTTTGGCTGAGCTTTATGAGAAAGAACAAAGAAAGCAAATTAACCGTCAAGCAGTAAAGGGGACTCGGTCGAAGAAAAAAGAAGATTTAGTTGATGATGTTCAAGAGCTTCGAGCCCTTGTTAAGGAGTTGGAATGTCGAAACGTTAAGGAAACATTGGATTTGTTATTGAATCAGCTTCCATTGGATTTGCAAAGGCAACTTAAGAGGTAATAGCTGGAAATAATTAAATGCCCCTTCCATAAATAATTTTTGATTAAATTTTTATCTTTAAATCAATGACTCAGTTCGGTTTAATAGGTATCCTAGAGCTAATTATCAGTGCCTCGGAAAAGGAAGTGCCATGGCTGTCAATCAAGCCAGAATTTTTGAACAGCTTGAGCAAATTGTTCAAGCATCAGATCCCAGTGAATTCATTTACGAATTCCTAACTGCATTTAAGTTTCCCAAAGCTACTATTACTCAAATCCGTCAAGGTGGCAACCGTAATGTTGCTAAGATTGAAGGCCATGTCGGACTGAAAAATAAACTGTATTACTTGCCGGTAAATGAAGGTCAAGATATTGATACTGTTTTAGATGAAGTCATAGTAGATCCAATTATAGCTAAGAATAAAATCCGTTATATTTTAATAACTGATTTTAAAAGATTTTTGTCTTGGGATACCGCGACTAGTGAGCGGTTAGACATCGACTTTGAGGTTTTACACCGAAATTATAGCTTTTTCTTGCCACTAGTGGGACTTGAAAAAGCGATATTGAATAGTGAAAAGCCTGCGGATGTAAAAGCTGCTGTAAAAATGGGTAAGCTATTCGACCTTATTCGTGTTCACAATGACCTCAATACACCAGAAGATATCCATGCCTTAAATGTCTTTCTGACCCGCTTACTATTTTGTTTGTTTGCTGAGGATACTGGGATTTTCCCACAACAAGGGCAATTTACCGCAGCGATCAAGAGTGTAACATCTGAAGATGGAAGCGATTTAGATCAGTTTCTTCATGATCTCTTTTTAGTCCTCAATAGCGTTGAAGGTAGCGAGTTACGCTCGAGGTTACCTGAGCACCTGACTGATTTCCCTTACGTGAACGGTGGATTATTTGAGGCCAATGAAGCTATTCCTAGTTTGGGGAAGAAGGGTCGTCGTATTCTTATTGAGTGTTGCTTAGAAGATTGGAGTGCAATTAACCCAGACATATTCGGTAGTATGTTTCAAGCGGTTATTGATGTAGAACAGCGGGCTCGGTTAGGGCAGCATTACACCTCCTACAGCAATATCATGAAGGTGATTCAACCTCTGTTTCTTGACCCGTTACGAGCGGAGCTTGAGAAACAACACGACAGCGCTAATGGGCTTAAGCGGTTACTTGTTCGGCTAGGTGAAATTAAAGTATTTGACCCTGCTTGTGGTTCGGGCAATTTCCTTATTATCGCCTACAAAGAGTTGCGCCTTCTTGAGATTGAAGTCATTCAAGCACTGATGAAGATCGATCAAGGTTTCTTTATCAGTAACATTCATTTGGATCAGTTTTACGGCATTGAGATCGATGATTTTGCCTGTGAAATAGCTCGTCTTTCTTTATGGTTAGCGGAGCACCAAATTAATAAACAGTGGGAAGAGCACATTGGCCCTGCTGAGCCTGCATTACCACTAAAAGCGACAGGTAAAATAGTTAGTGGAAATAGTTTACAAATAGATTGGGATGAGGTCTGTCCTAAGAATTGTAATGATGAAGTCTATGTTATAGGTAACCCTCCTTTTTTAGGGACTGTTGGTCGTTCAGCAACCCAACGTGAGGACATGAAAAAAGTTTTTTCAGGTTTTAAGTCTTTGGGTACTCTAGATTATGTCGCATGTTGGTTTTGGAAAGGAGCTAAGTTTATTAAGAACTCCAACGCAGAGCTTGCTCTTGTTGCGACCAACTCTATTTGTCAAGGAGAGCAAGTCGGCACCATTTGGCCTCAGGTATTTGATTTGGGGCTTCATATCCATTTTGCGTATCAATCATTTCCTTGGGCTAACAATGCCCGAGATAAGGCTGCCGTTCACGTTGTAATTGTCGGCTTATCATCCAGAGCAAAGAAGAAAGATATATATCAATTAGTTGATGATGACTGGCATTGTGAGAGCGTGTCAAAAATCAGTCCCTATTTAATTGAAGGAACTAGCTCGGCAGTTGTATCTAGAAGAAAACCGTTAAAAGATGATGTTCCTGCTCTTTTGTTCGGAAACAAGCCCAATGATGGTGGGCACTTGTTATTGTCTACAGAAGAAAAATTAGAACTAACAAATCAAGAACCAAATAGTGCTAAGTGGATAAAAAGAGCTCTTGGAGCCGAAGAGTTTTTAAAGTCAAAAGAACGATGGTGCTTGTGGCTTGATGGTATTACAAGTGATGAATTAGCATCTCTTCCTAATGTAAAACGCCGGGTTGAACTAGTCGGTGAAGTTAGAAGGAGTAGCCCAGATAAAGGTGCTCAGAAACTTGCTGAGAGACCACACCTCTTTCGTGATTTAAATAACCCTGATGAGTTTATATTAGTACCAAGTGTCTCATCAGAAAAAAGATTATACGTTCCATTAGGCATGTTCAATGGAGATGTAATTTCAACGAATCTAAATTACATAATACCGAACGGTTCAATGTATGAGTTTGGCGTATTGTCTTCGCTGTTACATAACGATTGGATGCGCCTAGTGGCGGGGCGCCTAGAAAGCCGTTACCGTTATTCTGCGACTGTCGTGTACAACACTTTTCCATGGCCTGATATTACAAAGAGCCAACGCGAAGAGGTGATCGAGTTGGCGAGCGAAATTTTGCTAACTAGAGAAGACTTTCCCGGTAAAAATCTAGCAGAGCTATATGATCCAGAAAAAATGCCACCAGAGCTTCTTGAGGCTCACCAGCGTCTTGATGAAGTGGTAGACAAACTTTTCAATAAGAGGCCGTTTAGAAACTCAGCGGAACGTTTGAGTTGTTTGTTGAAGCACTATGAAGATATGTTGGCTAAAGAATCCTAGTCTGCTTGGTTAAAGGTTTGAATAATGAAAAATAACATCTTACAGGTTAGTTATAACAAAACGGGTCAAAGTGCTTCTCATAATGATATGGGTATGCGAGAAATGCAGGCTCGTGCATTCGCTGAGCGAGCAAGTCAATACTTGCTGATCAAAGCCCCACCTGCTTCAGGGAAATCAAGAGCATTGATGTTCTTGGGTTTAGATAAGCTTATTAATCAAGGCGTTCGCAAAGTTATTGTTGCTGTACCTGAAATGTCTATAGGTGGTTCTTTCAGAAACACCGATCTGATTAAGTTTGGATTCTTTGCTAATTGGACAGTTAAGCCAGAAAACAACCTATGTATTAGTGGGAGCGAAAGCGGAAAAGCTAATGCTTTCAAGCGCTTCATGGAAAGTGGTGATCAAACATTAGTTTGTACTCATTCAACACTTAGAAGTGTCTTTGGTAAGCTATCTGCCAGCGATTTTGATAACTGTCTTGTTGCTATAGATGAATTCCACCACGTTTCTGCTGATGAAAAAAGTCGTTTGGGCGGATTAATTGATGACTTAATGAAGCAATCATCAGCACATGTTCTTGCTATGACTGGCTCGTACTTCAGAGGCGACACAGTTCCTATCTTGCTCCCTGAAGACGAAGCTTTGTTTACCAAAGTTACCTACACCTATTACGAGCAGCTTAATGGTTACGAGCACTTAAAGACCTTAGGTATTGGGTATCATTTTTATCAAGGCACCTATATTAATGCTTTGCCATCGGTCTTAGACCCAACTAAGAAGACCATTGTTCATATCCCAAACGTGAACTCTGGTGAATCAACCAAAGATAAATACACAGAAGTTGACTCAATTCTTGAGGTGCTTGGTGATGTCATCATGCAAGACCCTGATACTGGTATCTATCAAGTGAAATGTAAGCTCTCTGACAGAACATTACTGGTTGCTAACTTAGTTGATGATAGTGATATGCGTCCTAAGGTTCAGGCTTACTTGCGTGATATTGAGTCTGCTGAACAGATGGACGTTATTATCGCGTTAGGCATGGCAAAAGAAGGTTTTGATTGGCCTTACTGTGAACATGTCCTGACTATAGGTTATCGTAGTTCTATGACGGAAATTGTTCAGATCATTGGTCGAGCTACTCGTGATAGTGAAGGGAAAAGTCATGCTCAGTTTACGAACCTGATTGCTCAACCTGATGCACAGGATGATGACGTTAAGATATCTGTAAACAACATGCTTAAAGCTATTACGACATCGCTCTTAATGGAGCAAATATTAGCTCCAAGCATCCAGTTCAAACCTCGTTCTCAATGGGATGGAAAAGATCTGCCTGCGAACACTGTTATTGTTGATGATACCACCGTACCTGTTTCACAAAAAGTGATGGACATCCTTAATGGCGATAAAGGCGAGATTTTATCAGCACTTGTTGCTAAAGAGTCTGTGATCAAGGGGGCAATTTCGGAAACAATGCCTGCTGAGGTTATCAATGAGATTGAGCTTCCATCAGTCATTCAAACCTTGTACCCAGATCTTGAAGAACATGAAATAGAGCAAGTCAGAACTGGAGTTTTACAGAGCCTTTATATCGGGCAGCAAGGTGGCTTAATAGACGGTAAAGATCTTCCTGATGATGCGGTTATTGAAGAAGGCGATAACTCTTATGGGAAAGACTCTTCAGAAGGTGGTGATTCAGGTTCGAATAATCAGTTCATTAAAATGGGTGATAAATTCGTGAATATTGAAAACTTGAATATTGATTTAATTGATTCCGTGAACCCTTTTCATGGGGCTTATGAGATCTTATCTAAGTCAGTGGATGCCGATGTACTTAAGACCATCCAACAAACTGTAAGAGCGAACCAAGCGAACGTCTCTGAGGAAGAAGCGGTGATGCTTTGGCCTCGAATCAAGTCATTCAGAGTTGAACATCAACGTGAACCTTCATTAAACTCTTCTGATCCAATCGAGCAGCGCTATGCTGAAGTCCTTGCTTACATTCGTAAAATGAAGCAACAACGAATGGCAAAGCAGGGGTAATTGAATGATCCGACTACGTGCTTCCAAAGCAGTCGAAAAGGTCGATTTGGATGATATCTTCTCAGAAGAGGATAGCTTGGGGCTGCTTGATGTTGATCCTCTGAAGGTTAAAGCTCCAGCTGGAAATATATTAGCGAGCCAGTTTGAAGAAATTTCAGATTTTTACGAACAGAACAGCCGTCTACCAAGCAGTGATGCTCAAACATTTGATGAGAAGCGCCTAGCGCGTCGTTTAAAGGCATTTAAAGCTAATCTTGAACAGTGTGAAGCATTAGCTGAATATGACCCTTATGATTTGTTACAGGGCGACTCAGTGGCTCAGATAGATATGTCTGATGACCTTACCAGTGAACAACCAAAGCCTAACGAATCAGAGCTAGATAAAGCTGAACTAGTCACATCACTTGATGATATCTTCGATGATGACGATGATCTATTAGAATTTGATGCGCCGGAACTTTTCACAATGCGTCATGTACCAGTGGAAAGAAAAGAACAACCAGACGAGATTGCAAAACGTCAGCCTTGTGCTGACTTCCATCGTTACTCTCCAATATTTGACCTTGTTCAACAAGAGTTGAAGTCTGGTTCTGCATCGTTAGAACGATTCCGTCATGAATTAAAAATCAATGTTGGGGACACATTCATCCTCAATGGTGTAATGGGCTTCGTACGTTCAGTAGGAGAACGTTTAGAGGGCTACACCTCTTACAATGCTCGACTGCACCTGATATTTGCCAACGGAACTGAAATGAATATGCTATTTCAGTCCCTGACTCATGGCTTAGTTCGTGATGAGCAAGGCTCTAAGGTTATAAGAGATGGCGCCCCCCTTATTCCTGATGATACCCCTGTTCCAACCGGACTAGTCTATGTGTTGGCAACAAAGAGCACAGATGCAGCTTTAGCGAAATATAAATCAAACCTATACAAGGTTGGATTTACTGATGGCACAGTGGAGGATCGTATTAAGTATGCAGAAAAGGACAGGACATTCTTAGAAGCACCTGTCCGAGTGGTTATGACTACGGAGTGCTACAACATTGATGCGCATAAGCTAGAAACGCTAATTCATGGTTTCTTAGGGCATAGAAGATTGAACATCACTCTCAAAGGTCATTCAGGACTGACATATAATCCAAAAGAGTGGTTTCATGTTCCACTGAATACAGTGTTAGAGGTGATCAAATATATCCTTGATGGGACGATCTCTCTGTATCGGATGGATAATACAACGGGTAAGTTGGTTGAAAAGTGATCTAGTTTGATTGCCAAAAATGTTTTTCCCAGCCCTACAAGAACAATGAACTTGGCAAATATCGCTGACCAATAATTACATATTTCCAGTTTAATGTTGGGGATGTATCAATGGCATGCATTATAACTTTAAATAGAATGTTACCCGCTTTTCAATCAATACAAAAATGTGGTTAAAGCAAAGCCTTTTTCGGCTAACTTGTTAAGCAACAAACAAGAGTTATATTTAAACGTTTGCCATGTGACTGATTTAATCAAAGCCTAAAAATCATATCTGATAGCTTAAGTTAAGATTTTTATATTTAATGGGTATTGAATTAATAATCCAACTTAATCAAAAATTGACTGTTATGCTCAGCCATATAATTTTCGAATCGTTCTCGGTGTTGGTTACTTAACCTGTCGGTACATAACTCATAGCCAGCCTCTATTCCCAGGCCTTTTAATGTGGATGGGTCAATCTTAGACGATAGTTTCAAAATGAATTTTGAGCCTTGTTTAACAAAAGTTAGTAAGTGCGCGTCAAAAAGCTTATCAATATGGGCACATAACAATATCCCGTTTGCACCATCAAGCCGCTGTTCATTACTGTTGCATTTCGACCAAGGAACTATATGCGATGCGATCAGCATTTCACGAATATTCGTAAGGGTCAGAGCACAACTTTCACCGTTACCCCAAGCGTCTATAACATTTTGCCTAAACTTACCTTGACCGATGCGAGCTAAAACCATACTTTCCCGCTCAGTCTTCTCAACTATTGTGTCGAATATGTCGGTTACGTCTTGAGCAACGTTCGAAGGCGCTTTTCTAGAGACTCGAACATCATGATTACCAACAGCGTAATAATCTCCATTTATAACCTCAAGAGACATATCTGAGACAACCGCGATGTAATCTTTTATCTTTGCTCTTGTTGTTCCTGTTTTTTTGTCATATTCCTCTCCCAATATCATAGGGAATGTCTTTAACGAATAACCTTCATTTTCAACGAGTCCAATATACTCTATAGCTTCGCCATAAGCGTTTTGCTTTCGCCCTAACTCATTTCGCTCCCAATTTGTGGACATTATTAGCGCCCTGTCGGGTTCAGTATGAACATCCCAAGCACCAAAGATAACTACTTTATCGGCATGATTTACAAAAGCCCATCCATAGCGATCGTTTCGATTCGTGGCTCCATGCGATTCCATAAACTTTTTTCGAGACATCGTTTCCCTACTTATTATTTGTTTTCTGTCTTTTTTATCGATGCTTTAGGTGATTCTTGTTCAATATATTTTGATGACTCAGGTTTGTGATTGACTTCTGATTCTGCGTGTTTATCTTCTGAAGCGCCTTTAAGTAAATTCAGGTTTGTTGCGGGAAGCTCTGATGATGGAGTCACTTCTGATTTCGACTGTTCTTCTAAGACACCGTCATGATTCAATATGCTAGGTATATTCCAAGCAAATATTGATAGTGCTATTGAAGATAAGATTACCAAAAGCATAGCTTTTCGATACAAACACTTATATGGGGATGTTCTGGAATCAATAAGATCACTTACATCGTTGTGTGAAATGTGATTTCGGGTGGTGTCCTTCCAATGGGATAAGTCACTCAACGCTAAAATCAATGATTGCCTTTCAAAGTAAATTCGAATCAATGGGCTAACGAGTAAATAGCCTGCTAATATCTTAAATAACCAGTGAACGTTTTCAGAATCAAGTAGTTCTTCTTTTCCTATTAAGCGTGAGAAAAGCATAATTGCTAAGAAAAAAATTGCTGATAAAGCATCTTTAAACAACCCTGATACCAAATCATTGGTTGATTTCGAATATCCGTCAGTAGCTGATTTAATATCTTTTTGAAAGTCAGATAGCTCTTTTGCATGAGCTTCTTTCCTATCTTTTATAACGAATTCATATTTATCTTTGGCTTGTTCAAGGGCATTGGCTAAGTGAGCATAAATGCTTGGAATTAGGAAGGTGTTATCAACTAAATCTAGACTCACTCGATCCATAACCAAGAGCAATCGAACTTGGATTCGTTCTTCATAAATCCAGGAAACGACAGATTCTAATGTTTCTAGTTGGGATAAATCGCAGCTATGATCTTCACCAACCAGTTTCATGTTTAAGCGCTTTATTCCAGATATGACGATGTCATTTGACCCTAAGAACTCTTTTGATAAAGCGACACAAAGTAGTTGCTCGTAAGCGTTATAAAAGGGTTGAGTTAAAGCGCATGCTTTTACGTTACGTGGCAGTCGATAATTTAGTGGCTCACAGATTGTTTCTGCTTGCCCAACAAAATGTGTTTGAGCCTTGATATCCGTGCTACTTGGAATTGCAATATTATCGTCATTTTTAAAAATCGATGAGGGCTTTCTATCCAAAGATATAATAGACAAGCGCTCGCCTTGGACTTGTATGTCACCAAACCCTAGCCAGATTACAGTTGAGCTAAACTTGTTGAGGCAGCCATCCTTACTAAACATTTCTGACGTAACTTTTTGCAGCCAATTGAGATAAAAAACCTCAGATAGGAACAGTAGTTTTTGAACATGGCCATTTACATCCGTAATGACTTCACTTTCAAGGATGTCATGCTTACTTATTATCGCCTTACAATTCGCGTCATCAGGAATTCTGTCAAACTCACTCCAATCATCCTGTAGCTCTCGCTCCCAGCGTAATTTAAAAGGAGAAAACTGGTTAACCTCAATATTTTCTAGAGCTCGGATTTGTGATGGCTTGAATGAAAACTCAACTCTGTCATCTAGTTCAGACATCGTTGTATGTTCTATAAGGACTCTTAACGTTTCCAGCATACTTAGGTCATTTCAAACTGAGTTGTACGAATAGTTATAATTTTTTCACCATTATCTTCAGTGATGTTGATATTATTTTCGGTCTACTCACCTTTAAAAAATATGGTTACATCTTCACCTGTAACTAATTTGCTTTTCCTGTTTGAGCTAGGTATTGAATTGGGACGAGATTCGAACACTTGCCCAGCAATTTCCTTTTCAGTAAGCATACTAACTAGCGAAGCTCTACACTCAGTCTGTAATTGTTGATACCGCTCTTTATCTTGTTGTTGCTCATCAGACAAGCCATCTTCCATCAGTTCTAAGGGAATAAATGTTCCCAGCACATGATCAGTATAGCTGTCTGTATCAAACTGCTCATGTGAATCAAAATATGAAACAGATCGAGCTTTAATATCAGTATGCTTAACATGAGATGGCAACATGCCTGCAACTTCTTTCGACCAATCTGATGTACTGGCAACAGTTTTTTTCGTTAGAGAAGAAGGATTATCCCTCACAATTACTTGCAAAAAGCTTCTAAAATAGTCAGATATTGCCTCGTTCGTATCTTTATCTTTACCAGTTTTACCTCGTTGTAGAGCAATAACATCCCACGCAAACTCAGTTCCCGGATCTATAATAGCCCACTTTTGTAGCGCTCTTGGCGTATCTGCCAAGGAGTCGAGGATTCTTGTGAGAGAAACGATTTGCCTTCCATCAACGTTGTTTCGCCTTTGCTGATACACGGTTGTAAAATCAATTTTGAGGAAAGAAAGTAACTTATAGCGCTCATCCCCAATGAGAACAGAAACGACTGCAACTATGAAAATTCCATCACTCATTGTCAGGTTGTGAGCCGTAAAAAATCGCTGCGCTAGCATTCGTGATTTAGGGACTAAAGACGTTGTGTCATTTAAAATTTCGACACAGTCGATACAACAATTATTATACTGAGGATTTGAAAATAAAAACTGAGTTCCCTCACAGGCGCGCCTGATTTGCTTTTCAAAAAACTCTTTTTGCTCTTGTTCTAAAGAGACTTCATCGTTAAAAGATGGCTCATCTAAATCATGACGAATTACATGATAAATAAAATTCTCAATTTGAAGTGATTCAATTACACTTGGGTTTAAGACTGCCATACAGCTCCTTGCTTTATTTTTATAATCAAATTCACAGCTGTCATGCTGCTGTGTAATTATAATACGTTAAAATCTACGTTATATGAACAATGTATTTGCTCATTCAAATTCTTGGCTATTCATTTTACTCATATAAATATCTCTGAAATCATACAAAGGTTTCCCTGATTACTGAAGGCTGGCCTAACCTTTGCGATTGCATCATCGATTGTGCCGTATTTAAGAACTATCTTTAGATCAGAATCAAGGCTTCATTACAGTATTTTTCTTCAATAAGGCTTCATCCTGACCGAAACCAATGCTTCATTACAGTATTTTTCTTCAATAAGGCTTTATCCCGATCGAAACCAAGGCTTCATTACAATATTTTTCTTCAATAAGGCTTTACCCCGATCGAAACCAAGGCTTCATTACAGTATTTTTCTTCAATAAGGCTTTATCCCGATCGAAACCAAGGCTTCATTACAATATTTTTCTTCAATAAGGCTTCATCCTGATCGAAACTAAGGCTTCATTACAGTATTTTTCTTCAATAAGGCTTCATTCTGATCTAAATACTTAAATAAGCCTTCATCCTGATCTAAATCTTATCGAAATACTGCTTTCTCTTATAGTTATGTTAGCCTTTTTTAGAAACGCTTTGGATATTTTTTTGATATGACAAAAGAAAGCAAACCACAACGCGTAAACCCATTTAAAATTAGCTCACTTAAGAACCCTGGAGTTAATATTTTTACATCAAGAAAAAGAAGTAAGAATAAACTTGAACAGATCAACTGTGCCAATTCAAATATCTCTTCGCCAGCCAGATTAGACATTGACGCATTAGTAGAAGGTTTAATTCCTATTGAACAATATACTGATGCTAGCGGCTTTGTTAACGTCCCTAAAAACAAACAAACACTGCATCCAGCAACGTTCTTTAAAGATTTATTTTTGACCAAAGCTCAAGCAAATGGCCTCATCTATAAAGATGTAATTGTCAGCTTAGGTATACCTGAGCTCCAATTTTATGGTTTTCTGAAGCATGAAGTCCCAGTTACTAAGGCTTTAGCGAGTAAGTTAAGAATGGTTACAGGCATGCCAGACGAGTTCTGGTTACGAGTTCAAGCTAAATTTGATAATTCGAACATTGAGCACAGTGAGTGTAATAGCATGAAGTTATTTGAAATCAGCATTCATCTGAACGTTGGTGACTTGTCACTCAGTATGGATGATATTGATAACCGTTTATATGAGGCGGGATTTGGCGACGCATTCATTGGTCACAATGGGAAAGGTGCTATTTCTGTATCTATAGAACGAGAAGCGGTGAGGAAGGAAGAGTTAATAGAGCAGGTAAAAATACACCTTTTAAATATATTCCCGAACCTTAAATATAAAGATTCAATAGAATGAATAAAGTTCATGGTATTTGTTCTAAAAGCTCTATTGAGAGAGTTGTAGTATTAGATATAGAGCATACTTGCGCAAATGACGACTCCTTAGCTCGGGAAGAAAGAGAAACTATAGAGATTGGCGCAGTATTAATTGATAAAAAACAGTGTCATGTTATTGATGAATTCCAATCCCTCATAAGACCAATTCGGCACCCAGTAATTAGTAAATTTTGCGCCGAATTAACAGGTATTAAACAATCTGAATTAGTGAAATCTGAGCCATTTCAAAATATCTTAAGGATTTTCTGAATTGGTTACCATTGGACGATGAGCTGCTGTTAGTCACTTGGGGATCATATGATTTAATTCAAATCAACATCGACTGTTCCTTTCACCAATTAACACCATTTTCTCCATCAAATACATTGAATTTGAAACAGGCATATAGAAGAGCCTGTAAATTGAAAAAACCAGTTGGATTAAAAAAAGCCATGGAAATTTCTTTTGGCGCATACACAGGGTTCCACCACAGGGCGCTTGATGATGCCCGAAATACAGCGAAACTGCTTCCCATAGTCTTATCGTCACTATAAAGGTTGTTTAATGAGTTATCTCAGTTCTAATTAATCATATTTTCGTTAATGTGGACGTCACTGTCTTTGTAAAAAGCTTCTATTGTGAACATTTGTCACCCTAACTTAGTTAAGAGAGTATGATATTTTGTAGAGTTGGAAGTGAATGAGTTGTTTGATGGACTAAAGTTTGAGTCTGTAAGTCATATAGAATTTAGTAAGTGGTTTTGGTAAGTTAATTTGTGTTGGTTAATGTGTTGTTATTTAGGGTTTTTCACTCACTCACTTGCTTGTCACTTACAGTTTTCATCCGTGGTTTTGAGTATGCCGCAGTCGAAATGAGGGACAATCCTGAGTTGGCGAAAGTACCAATGGCGATTGGCGGCAATAGCAATCGTGGTGTTTTGGCGACATCAAATTATATTGCTCGTGAATATGGGGTGCGTGCTGCTATGTCTAATTATCAGGCCAAAAAGCTATGCCCGCATTTGCGTATTGTACCTGGGAGAATGTCGCTTTATAAAGATATTTCGCAACAGATCAGAGCCATTTTTTCCCGTTATACTGATTTAATTGAACCCTTGTCTCTAGATGAAGCCTACCTAGACGTGACGGATTGCACTCAATGTAAAGGCAGTGCAACTTTAATTGCACAACAAATTCGTGATGATATTTATAGAGAAACGGGTTTGACTGCCTCAGCTGGGATCGCCCCGATTAAGTTTTTAGCGAAGATTGCCAGTGATGAAAATAAGCCCAACGGCCAATTTGTGATCACCCCAGATAAGGTGAATGCATTTATTGAAGACCTGCCACTTAAAAAAATCCCCGGTGTCGGGAAAGTGACCATACAAAAATTGCTCGCCCATGGTTTAGAGTTTGGCCGTGATATAAAAAATGCTGATGAAATTTTGCTTAAACAAAAATTTGGAAAACTAGGCGATATGCTTTGGCGTCGGTGTCATGGTATTGATGAGCGACGGGTCGAAACCGACCGGGTGCGAAAGTCTGTGGGGGTAGAAACCACATTTGAACAAGACACTGCTGATATAGACGTGTTGAAAATGCGTATTATCAAACAACTATTACCTGAGCTCAAAACTCGAGCTAGTAAATATCTAGACGAGCAACACATCATAAAATTGGGAGTCAAAGTGAAATATTTCGACTTTCAATTAGTTAGTAAAGAATGCCAGTTTGATAAGTTAGACAGTGCTTTATTCTGCCAGTTATTAACGGATTTACTTGAACGGAACCAAGGTCACAAAGCCGTTCGATTGATTGGCATTCAGGTGGGGTTATCGGCTAAAGAAACCAGTCATAACCAAATGCACTTATTTTCTAGTTAGCTGCAGGTTCTAGCTAGCAGCAGGTCAGCTACCATGATAAAAACCGTTGTCGTGTTGAATCATCATGTAGGTTAGTGCCGTTCCCTCGTTGTCGTGGTACCAACTAAACTCTATTTCTAGATTGCTAACAATAAATGTACGGCTTATCTCAATGCTATCTTTAAAGCCGTCTACCGCTTTTCCGAAAATCGCTTCTATTTCTTCTACTCTTGTGCCTTCATCAAAATAAAATGTGTGTTCGCGGAAAAAAATGCCACAAGTGTATGGCTTAAAAGCATGAAAGCCGTCAGCAAAATTTAAAAATAAGCGGGTAAAATTATTGTCTTCTAGAGTGAGAGAATAGCCGCTGTTAAAGCATTTTCTGTACTCTGTTTTATTGGGTTCCGCTTTATTTGCTGTTAGGGTAAGTGCGCCGAATAAGTGAATATCGAGGTAAAATTTCATATTAGGTTGAACGTGATTTGGCTTTAGTTAGTTTAAACCGGTGAGTGGAGTGAAGCAAAAAATACCGCCAAGGCTAATATCAGCTTTGACGGCAATAGTTAGGTTTTTAAGAAAAGTATGTCTTAAGCATTTTTTACGTAAGTGCGCTCTTCCCATGGCAGGAGTTCTAGTTGTTCCCCTTTTTTACTGGTATCAAATTCGCCGTTATCAAATACTTTATGGCCGTTCACATAAGTTTGTTTAACTTGCGCTCTAAAAGTTTGGCCCTCAACTGGGCTCCAACCACATTTATATAAGATATTGTCTTTAGACACAGTCCAAGGTGAGTCCATATCTACAAGTGTAAAATCGGCTTTATAACCATGGCGAATATAGCCTCGGTCTTTAAAACCATAAAGTAGTGCAGGGTTATGGCACATCTTTTCAACTATCTTCTCAAGAGTGAGATAACCTTGTTGGTGAAGCTCAATCATGGCAACCAATGAATGTTGTACAAATGGGCCGCCCGACATTGCTTTGAAGTACGTGTTTTGCTTTTCTTCAAGAGTATGTGGAGCATGATCTGTGGTAATAATGTCAATGCGATCATCGTTAATCGCAGCAATGAGCCCTAAACGGTCTTGCTCGGTTTTGATAGCTGGGTTCCACTTTATTAAGGTACCTTTTTCTTCGTAGTCGCTGTCGTTAAACCACAAATGATGCACACTGGCTTCAGTTGTAATGCGCTTTTCTTCAAGTGGAATATCATTGCGGAACATTGCCGCTTCTTTTGCCGTGGTCAGGTGTAAAACGTGTAAACGTGCATTGTGTTTCTTGGCTAAACGAATTGCGCGTTCGGTTGCTTTAACACACGCTTCTTCAGAACGAATAATAGGGTGAAATTTAACAGGCACATCTTCGCCATATTCAGCTTTAAACTTTTGTTCGTTCTCGTGAATAATACCTTCGATTTCAGCATGGATAGCAATGATGTTCTTACTCTTTGAAAAAATTTTATCTAAGGTTTCTTCACTGTCAGCAAGCAGGTTTCCTGGGCCTGCGAAGTATAAGCCGTCATCAGATAAACAAGAGTATCCTGTTGTATCAGTGTCTAGCAGCGCGTCAACATTATCGTTATTCAGGCCCATATAAAAGTCATAATTAGCCAGAGATTTAGTT
>Ga0114932_10002333_pt1 | contig 20129 bp, 17 predicted proteins | sample 2SBtaG_2_FD_87286 | JGI IMG/M metagenome (GOLD analysis project Ga0114932, IMG submission 87286) | Deep subsurface microbial communities from Kolumbo volcano to uncover new lineages of life (NeLLi) - 2SBTROV12_ACTIVE470 metaG | ecosystem: Environmental > Aquatic > Marine > Volcanic ... | reverse complement strand
TGGGCGGCGACCCGGAGTCCCGGTCCCAGCTGCCCCGGGGCACGCGACGGCTCCCGGGCTTCCTGATCGGCCGGCGCCCCGTGACCATGGGCGAGTACCTGGAGTTCCTCGACGCTCTTCACGGATCGGACTGCGACGACGCATACGCCAGGACCCCTCGCAAGAGCGGGACAATCGACTCGTCGCGCCCCTCGTACTTCGAGCGGCCTCCGCCGCGGGGGAACTACGTCCTTCCCCAAGAGGACGAGGAGGGCATGACGTGGGATGCCCGGTGGCCTGCGTTCGGGATCAGCTGCGAGGACGCGCGAGCCTACATCGCTTGGCGATCGGGGAAGGACGGGCGCGAGTACCGGCTCCCGCGCGAGGTCGAGTGGGAGAAGGCCGCGCGTGGGGCCGACGGACGCTTCTTCCCTTGGGGAAACACCTTCGACGCCACCCTGTGCAAGACGCTGGGCAGTCGCCCCGGACGCCCCCAGCCCGAGCCGGTGGAGACGTTCCCGACGGACGTCTCTGTCTACGGCGTCCGGGACACCGCCGGGGGAGTACGCGAGTGGTGCGGCGATCCCGACTACGACGGCGATCCGAGCCGCGTCCCCGTCCGCGGGGGGGCCTGGAACGCGGCCCGCCGTCTCGCGCGCGCGGCGAACCGGTGGGGGTTCGACCGCACCGCCGTGCATGGATACATCGGCTTCCGGCTGGCGACGGATGGTCCGTCTCCGGTGGGAGCCGTCAAGGACTCGCCACGAGGCGAGCGAGGAGAGAAGCAATGACTTGGACCAAGCAGAACGCCGTCGTAGGTCGCGACCCCACGGACACGAGCAAGTGGCGGGTCTACTGGGCCGAAAAGCAGGGGATGAACGACGGGACGTTCATCAAGCTGAAGCTCGAGGCAACTCAGACCGGCGGCGGGTTCCACCGCCGTGCGTACTCGGTGGAGGCCATCGCCGGGGGCGACGTGGACGGCAACGCCGTCATCGTGTCCAGCTACGTGACCAACTTCACCTGGGCGGGTCTGCCCGCGAACCTCGAGGTCAAGATCATGAACCGCACGAACACCGAGGACGACGTGATCCAAGAGCAGAACCCGGACGACATCACGAAGGAGCTCGTGGGCTATACGGGAGACCGGACCCTCTGGTCCTCTCGGATCGAGCTGCACGCGCCGTGAGCGCCCCGACGCTCCTGGTGCTCCACACCTTCGCGCAGACCGGCGGGGCCGACCAGGTCACCGTCGGCAGCCGCGGGGGGGGGAGACACCCTGCGCCCGCCGACGCAGACCCGGGGATGACCGTCGCGGGAGCCCAAGCGTGGAAAGCGAACTCGGACGGCCAGCGCATCAAGGTGCGGGTGATCGTCACCCACCCGGACTTCGACGCGCTGCCCGGCAAGCTCGCGCTCCACCCTGTCGGGACCGCTCCGATGGGAGAGGCCCCCGCATCGATCCCGACGTGGGACCACGCGCACAACACCGCAGGGCTCGCGCTGGAGGAGCCGGGCAAGACGAAGACGGTCTACCGCAACAGCACCGCAGCAGCAGCGCTCACCAACGGCAGCACCGACTCGGCCGCGATGTCCACGTTCTATGCCCAGACGGCCCCCGGTGTTCTGGACCGCGTGCGGATGTTGCGCAGCACCTGGGCGGTTTGGTGGCGCTCGAACGCAACCACCACCTGGCACCACCTCGGGGAAGCGGCGGTCGATGTGTTCGGGCTCCTCGGGCCGCCGTCCGATCCGTGGGCCTCCGCCGATCACCCGGACCCCTGGATCGAGGTGCTTCGGTGGGCAGCCCGCTGGGCGGACGGCAAGGACACGGTCACCAAGGCGGCAAGGGAGGTCTACGACCTGTTCAAGGACGGCTCCGGCCTCACGTACGACACTGGCGCCACCGCCTACGTGGCGACCGACTCCGCCTTCTTCTTCACGGACGACAACTACCAGTTGAAGCTCGGGCTGCTGCTCGAGCAGATGGACGACTCGTCCGTGCTCGGGAGTCACATCGACTGCCGCGGCATGGCCACCGCGGTCCAGACGTTCGGCAATGCCCTCGGGCTCGGGCTGTGCCGGCTGCAATGGCAGCAAGTCGCGATGACGATCAACCATCGACTGGATCTCGCCGCCACCGCCCACGAGGAGAGCGAGGTCTGGGGCTACCACCAGTTCGCCTACGAGGAGACCCCCGACCGGGTCTACGATCCTTGTACGGACTTGGACCGATGGACCCCACAGGACGAGCCGTTCACGCGCAGCGAGTCACGCGGAATCCTCAAAGACACTTTCGAGTTCAGGCTCCTCGAGGACGAGACCGGGCTGGATGAACAGAAGGGGGGCACGATGAGGCTCATCGAGGTGGCCGTCGTCATGGCCGCCTCCTCGCCTCCCTCGCCGCTGCTGCCCGCGATGAGCGTGAACGTCGACGCCCTCCTGGCCGGACCCGTCCTTCGGGATCTGGTCCCCAGCCCCGGCGGCACGCCGGTCCCCGGCAGCGACGCCTGGTTCCCGGTGCACTTCGTCTCCAATTCGCGCGGAGCGACGCCGTCTCTCCACGTGATCCTGGCGTCGGGGATGGGGGGACCTCCTCCGGGACGGTGGTGGGCCCATCGCCTCGAGATCGTCCCCCTGGACCCCTCCTCGTCGACCCCGGGGGAGGTGTTCGACCAGATGGTGGGCGAGTGGCCCATTCCGGGGACGGCTGTCGTCCCCCCGCCGGACCTGACGATCATCGCGCCCATCCCGGGCGAAGCGAGGGGGATGTCGTTCGGCGATCATGGATCGATCTACGAGATCCCGGGCGCGATGGTCGTGGCGCACTCCCCCGGGGGAACGATCCGGGCGCGAGGCGCGCCCCGAACGCACCGTCCTCGCCCGCAGGAGCAGGAGCAACAGCAGCAGCAGATCCCCCCCCAGGAGCAACAGCAGCAGCCGTTCCCCCCACAGGAGAAAGAGCGGCGCGAGCCGAGCCCCCGGGAGCAGGAGCGCCGGGAGATGCGGCGGCGCCCCGAGTGCCCGCCGGATTGGACCCCGGGCGACTGACCTCGCGCGTCCGTCTTCACGGCCTATGCTTGCGGCCGTGAAGACGCTCATCGCCCCTGCGCTCGTCGGCCCCCTGCTGGTCGCCGTCCTCTCGGCCGGCTGCTCCACGGGGTTCACCGACGGTGCCCTGCTGTGGCGCGGGTTCAACCACAAGTGGGACTACAACCACCGCCTCGCGCGCATCGGCGACCGCATCGTCGATCGTGGGTGCGCGGGGGACACCTGCGGCGGCTTCTCGATGCACGCCGCGGCGGCCGGCGAAGAGCCCGACTACATGGACTTCACGTCCTACTACTCCCGGGTGCTCGCCGAGGACGTCGCGTTCGCCACCGTGGACGTCGAGCACGTGATGGGCGCGCGCAACAGCGGCATGGTCGAGCGACTGGGCGAGACCGTCCGGCTCTCCCTGGACGACTTCCCCAACCTCGAGAACCGCGACCAGTACCGCGTCATCCTCGGCGGCTTCGACCTCACCTCGCAGACCCCCGACGACAAGCTCATGTTCTTCCGCCTCGGGGCGCAGCAGGCGCGCTGGGTCGAGGACGACGACGAGGTGGAGCTGCAGTACGACGTCGCCCTGTCGATGCACTGCGAGAGCGACGACTGCGAGGACAACTTCTTCGAGTACCTGGTGACGGCCTCGTTCGTCGTCGTGGCCTGGGACGGCACGGACGTGCGGTACACCGAGGACACCATCAACCGCGTCGACTCCTGGGACGCCTACCCCTGGTGCGTGAACGACGCCGGGGAGCGCGACGCCCCCGACTGCACCCTGCGCGGCGACGGCACCAGCGAGAATGCCTCCGAGCCCATGCTCCAGCGCACCGAGCGCACGATCCAGGGCACGGGCGGCACGCAGAACGCGTTCCTGGGCTTCAAGAGCATCCTCGTGGACTTGGGCGAGCGGGACGCGCCGGACGTCGACAAGGCCCAGCACCTGCTGGCGTTCCGCATCGCGATCCACCCCAAGAATCACGACCCCAACAGCGGCACGTACTCGTTCGACCACGACATGCTGTTCAAGAACTGGCACCGCGGGATGCAGACGGGCGAGCCGATCGAGTCGATGTTCTCGTACCCGGAGACCGGGGCCGCGACCTGGCGCGCCGAGCTCGGCCTGTTCCAGCTGTTCGTGTACAGCCAGATCGACCACGGCGAGCTCAACGGCGAGATCGACTGGCCCCGGGGCGAGGACTACACGTCGGGCGCCGCGGAGCGCTGGTCCTCCCTGGAGTTCAACCAGCGCGGCTTCTAGGCCGCGGAGTCCACGGAGTCACTCCGCCGAGTCGTCGTCGTCACCGCCGAAGTCGACCGAGAGCTCGACGCTGCGGAACCCGCCGGGGTTCATGATCTGGAACGTGTGCTCCTCGTCGCCGTAGGTGGCCCAGCCGGGCCGGCCGAACCAGAGCAGCTCCGGGTTGGGTCGCGTGATGGGGTTGCCGACCGTGCCGAAGTCGACGCCGTCCTCGAAGTAGGTCGCGGCGCGTGAGATCCCGAGCCCGCTGAGCGCGTAACCGTCGACCTCGGTCCCGTTGCCCAGGATGAGGCGGACGGGCTCGACGGCGTCCAGCTGCGGCGTCGTGGCCGTGGGGACGATGCGCAGCGCCGCGCGGCCGTCCTCGTCCGTCGTGATCGGGGAGGAGTTGAGGACGGTGCTGCGGGAGTCCACGAACTCGACGTCCATGGGCTCGTCGGACACGCGGTTGCCCCACTCGTCGATCTGCACCGCCGTGGCCCGGATCTCCCCGCCCGCGGCGATGTTGCTCGGAGCCAGGATCCGCAGCCCCGTGAACGGCCCCGGCTGCACGTCGACCTTGCGGTAGTCGAACACCAGGTTCCGGTCCGCCAGCGCGCCCGGCAGCGGCGCGTCGAGCGTCCAGGCCGCGAGCCACGCCTTCACGAGGATGGGCCGCGCGTCCGTGGACGTGTAGGTCACCGCGACCTGCCCGCCGCCGATGGGGAAGCGCACGACGTCGCCCCGGGGGAGGATCTTGATCCCGATCTCCGCGCCCTCGAGCGCGGCCGGGTCGATCTCGGGGAAGCGCTCCGTGAGCTCGTCGACGTCGTAGGTGATGAAGAAGGCCTGGCCGGCCTCCGCCTGGAGCTCCACCAGACCCGGCTGCGCCTCGCCGGGGTGGGCGGCCGTGTCCCAGCGCACGAGGTTGGCCTCGGTGAGGGCCGACGACGACGTGGAGACCGCCCGCACCGCGGTGTTCATGGCGTCCACGTCGGGCGTGACCCAGGTGAGGTCCGACTGGATGCGGTTCGCGACGCCCCGCGCGGTGGCGATGTTGTCGAGGCCCGCGAGGTTCGCCTGGACGTCGGCGATCGAGCGGTTCGAGTAGGCGTCCAGCGACGTGTCCGCGACGCCCTCCCCCGAGCGGAAGCCCGGGGAGTGGTTCTGGAGGAACTCGTCGAAGAAGTCGCCGTTCGTCTGGGCGGGGACGCCGTCCTCGGGCCCGCGCCCGGCGGTGGGGAGGTAGGCGTCGAGGCTGTCCGCCAGGGACTCCATGCCCACCTCCACGAGCGCGGCCTCCACCGGGGGGCGACCGAGGGCGGACGCGTCGTGGCCGCGGAGGGCGGCGGCGGACAGGCTCAGGGCGTTCACCGGCGCGTTGCTGTAGTCGATGTCCGCCTCCATGCCCGGCGGGAGCACGGGGGGCGGGAGCGTGACGTTGCGCAGGTTCTGGCAGGTCGCCTCGTCGTAGGGCTCGTACATCATGAACCCGGTGCGCAGGTACGCCTGCAGGTCCATGGAGACCGAGAAGCCGATCTCGAGGAGGCCGAAGAAGCTGAGGCCGATGCCGATGCCCGCGGTGAAGTGCATCTGGCGCGGGATCGAGTTGCCGCCGCCGTAGTTCGCCTCGTCGCGGAACAGGAGGCTCCAGCCGACGGTCGCGATGATCCCGAAGGAGATGTTCAGGCCGAAGACGTCGTCCCAGTCGGCCGTCTTGGCGTGGTCCGGCTGCCGGGGCTCGATGCAGCCCAGGAAGCTGTCGACGCTGATGTCGGCCCAGGATGGCGGGACGTTGACGGTGTCCGCCGCCTGCAGCGACAGGAAGATGCCCTCGGGGGTCAGGTGATAGAAGAGCGCCTCGCTGTGGCCGAAGCCGAAGGTCGCGCCGGTGGCGCCCCAGCCGTAGTAGCAGCCCCAGCCGTCGATGTTGCCGATGGTGTCCACCAGCTCGCCGACCTGCAGCCCGCGGCAACCGGGGTCCGTCTCCGGGGTGGAGGCCTCGTCCTGGTCGAGGATGCCGTCGCCGTCGCAGTCGTCGGTCATCGCGCAGATGGCCTGGGGCGGCCCGGGCAGGTCGCGGTCCCAGTTCTGCTCGTCCCCGTCGATGATCGTGTCGTCGTCGGAGTCGTCGTCCGTCGGGTCGGTGCCCTTGGTCACCTCGATGTGGTCGTTCAGGCCGTCGCCGTCCGTGTCGGCCGCGTTGGGGTCGGTGCCCTCGGTCCACTCGTCGCCGTCGTTCAGGCCGTCGTTGTCCGAGTCCGGGTCCGCGACGTCCGAGCCGAAGGCCACCTCGTCGCCGTCGCCCAGGCCGTCGCCGTCCGTGTCGGGATCGAGGGGGTCGCCGCCCGCGCCCGCCTCGTCCAGGTCCAACAGGCCGTCGCCGTCGTCGTCCAGGTCGCACGCGTCGCCCTGGTCGTCGAGGTCGGTGTCCACCTGCGCGGGGTTGGGATCGTCCACGCAGTTGTCGTCGCAGTTCGCGATCGTGGGAGCCGCGCAGGGGTTGTCGCCGGCCACGCCCGAGGCGTCCCCGTCGTCGAGGATGCCGTCGTCGTCCACGTCGCCCGGGACGGCGATGGCGACGGCGGTGATGAGGAGCCCCGCCGCGAAGATCGGGGCCGCGGGCAGCAGCGGGAGGAAGCGGCTCATCGCTCCACCTCCTCGAACCGCTCGGTGAGGCGGTCGCGGAAGTTCCGCATGGCGGCCTTCTCCTCGGGGGTGAGGTTCGCCTCGTAGCGGTCCATCTCGGCCTGAGTCTTGGGATCGAGCGGCGCGGCCGTGTCGCGCGCGGCGGGGTCCTTCAACCGGACCTCGACGGCGGGCGAGACGATCGGGTCGTCGCCCAGCGTGCGGGCCCGCAGCCCCACGAAGGCGCCGGGGACGCCCACGTCCGCGCCGTCGGGGATCACGACCTCTTCGGGGGTCGCCTCCTCCTCGGCGGAGTCGTCGTCGTCGACCACGTCGTCGTCGTCGACGGCCACGTCGTCGTCGTCGTCCGCGGGGGTCGGATCGGGCTCGGGGGCGTCGCAGGCGACGGCCGCCGAGAGGAGCAGGAGAGTCAGGAGCAGGCGCATGCAGGGAACCTAACCGAGCGCTCCTCCGGAGAATGTCGCGTCAATGTCGCAAGGGCGCGCCCCCCTGGGCGGCGTCGAGCGACGTCCCCAGGAGCCGGAGCTGTTCGCGGCATGCAGGGGCGTCGAGCGCGTCGGCCGAGGCCTCCAGGGCGCGCCCGTGACGCGTGAGGTCGGGCAGCCCGAACGAGCCTCCCGAGCCCGCGATGCGGTGCGCGATGGCCTTGATCTCCCCCCACTCCTTCAGGCCCATGGAGCCCTCGAGGAGATCCCCCGCGGCCGCCAACGTCTCCCGCGTCCGCACGACGTACCCCACCCGCTCCGTGCGCAGCAGCGCCTCGATCTCGCTCTGGGGCGAGGGCTCGTCGGTGGACAGGCGCCCCTCCTTGCGGGCGGCCCGGTCGGCGGCGAGCCCCACGCGCTTCGCGATGCGCCAGAAGGACTTGCGCGGCACCCCGGCGCGCCGCGCCGCCTCGGCGACGTTCCCCCCCGCGGCCCGCAGCGCCGCCTCGACGTACGCCGCTTCGAAGGCCGCCACGACCTCCGCCCGGGCCTCCCCCACGGGGGCCTCGAGGAGCCGCTCGGGCCACGCGATCTCGGGGCCCGAGGCCCCCTCGATCTGCAGGTCGCCCGCCGTGACGAGGGGGCCCTCGGAGAACACCACGGCGCGCCGCACGCAGTTCTCCAGCTCCCGCACGTTGCCCGGCCAGGGTCGCGAGATGAGGGCGCGCAGGGCGGACTTCTCGAAGCCCCGGAGGGCGCGGCCCGACTCCCGCGCGGCCCTCAGGAGGAACTGCTCCGCGAGGCCGGGGATGTCGGAGCGACGATCGCGGAGGGCGGGCACGCGCAGGGGCAGCACGCTGAGGCGGAAGAAGAGGTCCTCCCGGAACTCCCCCGAGGCGACCCGGCCCGCCAGGTCCTGGTGGGTGGCGGCGACCACGCGGACGTCGGAGGCCCGGGCGGTGTCGGCGCCCACCCGGCGGACCTCGCCGTCCTGCAGGAAGCGGAGCAGCTTCGGCTGGAGCGGGAGGGGAAGCTCGCCGACCTCGTCCAGGAAGAGGGTGCCCCCGTCGGCCGCGCCCACGAGGCCCTTGCGGGCGGCGGAGGCTCCGGTGAACGCGCCCGCGGTGTGGCCGAACAGCTCCGCCTCCATCAGCTCCCGGGGGAGGGCCCCGCAGTTGACCGTCACGAAGGGGCCGGAGGCCCGCGACGAGGCGCCGTGCACGGCCCGCGCGACCAGCTCCTTGCCAGCCCCCGTCTCCCCGAGGATCAGGACGGTCATGCCCGACGGGCCCAGGGTGCGGATGTTCGCGACCAGCTCGCGCATGGGGGCGCTGGCGCCGAGGGCGAGGGTGGCGAGCGCGGGATCCGCGGCGGCGGGGTCCGCGGCCGGGGCCGACTCGAGTCGCTGCAGCCGATCCGAGAGCGACCGTCGCACGAGCGCGCGCTCCACCCGGCGGCGCAGCGTGAGGGGGTCGATGGGCTTGGTGAAGTAGTCCTCGGCGCCCTCGCGCAGGAGCGCCATGCCGCGCTCCAGATCGCTGGACCCGGACATCACGAAGACGACGCTGTGAGGGGTCGCGCGGGCGGCCTCGACCACGAGGGGATCGCCTGGGTCGCCTTCCAGGTGGAGGTCGAGCAGCACCACGTCCGGCTGCTCGAGGAGGGCCGCGCGCGCGGCCCCCAGGGTGCTCACGCACACGACGTCGGCGAGCTCGTCCAGCAGGGTGGTGACGAGGCGGCGGATGTCGGCGTCGTCGTCGACGAGGAGGACGGTCGGGCGGGCGCTCACGCCTCCATCATGCGCCGCCGTCCCCGGCGCGTCGAGCGTTGTGGGTCTCTCGTGACCCGGTCGTCGGCTCGGGACCAGTCAGCGGCGACCCGTTTCTGGGCGGCGGCCGCGACCGACACCCGTCCGATCGGGTCGACGCACAGCGAACGCACGGTTTTCTCCGAAGCCGGCACAGGCGCTGCAATTCCCCGGCGCACGGTGACCCGGGCCGGTCAACAAGCCCCTCCCCCCCGACTCGGGCCGCCAAGACCTCCATGACGGAGGTCACCCAAGCACATCGGCCGACGCCCGCCCCCCTGTCGGCCGATACTCGAAACGTCGAGGAGTTCGCTCCTCGACGTTTCCTGCTTGGGCTCCCCGCGACCCACCGGCCGGTCCTCGTCCGTCTACACTCGGCCCGTGGACGTGAATCAGCCCCCGGTCCCGGACGAGTTGGCGGCGCGCGTGGACGAGGTCGCCTCGGGCACCCAGCCCAGCGGCGACGACCTGCTGGACCTGGCCGACGAGCTCACCTACCTGCTCGAGGGCGAGCTGCCCTACCTCAACGTCGTGAAGATCAAGCCCACGGACGACCCCCGCCGGCGCCTCATGGGCACGTCCTTCTGCACACGCGTGAAGGAAGCCGAGGCGGTGGTCACGGACCTGCAGAGCGCGCTGAAGCGGGGCGTCGCGGGCCGCACCGCCGAGTGTGCGGGCTTCTCGCTCGACGACCAGGCCTACGTGGACTTCGTCCTCGGCGACGTCACCGGGCGCCTACGCATCACCGTCTACGGCTAGCCGCCTGTTGGGCATTGGACCCAGCCGACTCGACGATCCCCTGCGGGGAGCACTTTGGGAGACGCGGAGGAACGGATGTCGCGGAGGCATCGAGCCGCGAGCGACTCCGGAGCGGGTTCCTGATCCGATGCGCGCATGGCCCACCGCTTCCGACCCTGGACCACGGCCCAGCTCTACCTGCTGCCCCCGGCGCTGAACGACTGGGTCGACGACGACCCCCGGATTCATTTCGTCGCCGTCGGCGACCAGCACCCCGACCACACGGTGATCAAGCACCCGATGGGCTTCGACCGCTTCTCCCTGCGCGGCCTCCGCGAGGTCCGCCGTGAGTGGAACCTCGTCGCGACGTGCCCCAACCTGCTCAAGCTGGACCGAGCGGGCGGAATCCGGGGACCAATTCCCACCTGAAGGCCGCCGGCCGGGCCGGCACGTCCACAGTGGGAAATCTCCGCCACCCAGGCCCCCGCCGCCGCTCCGCGACGGACGGGGCGACGAGGGCGAGGCTCGGGGAGTGGAGCGGGCCGGGGCCCGTGACCGACGAGGAACGACGCCATCGGCGTTCGGGACAAGTCGAGCCGGTGCAGAATCTCCGCCGTGGGCATCTAGGCCCATCGAAACGACTCCATCGTCTGATCTTCGTCGAAGCGGTGCTCGAAGCCCGTGGTGTCACGGAAGTGGCTGCCGTCGATCACGACGGGGAACTTGAGGTGGTTGACGGCGCCCACCGGCAGCTTCGGGAGGCCGAACCGGCCGAGGACGCGGCCCAGGAGCAGCTCCGGCAGGCCGACCTCCTTGCGCCCCGTGGTCTTGATCAGCAGCGACAGCGGCACCGGCGCGGGGCCCGTCACGTTGTAGACGCCGCGCACGCGCTGCTGGAGCGAGATGGCGATCGCGTCCACGACGTCCTCGTCGTGCATGAACTGGAACAGCGGGTCGAAGCCGAAGACGGACGGCACCGCCGGGCCGCGCAGGAACGAGGCGAGCGTGCCCCGACGGCTGGGCCCGAGGGTGTAGACGAAGCGCAGGACCGTCGTGCACAGCTCCGGATGTCGCCACAGCGCGGCCCCCGCGTAGAGGTCCGCGGCCACCAGATCCGCGAGATCCGGGAAGGTCGCGACGGCCATCGGGGGGTCGGCCTCCGTGTGATAGAGCGGCGAGTCCGCGGCCGCGCCGTAGTACGTGTGCCGCCCCACGAACAGCACGTGGCCCACGCCGTACTTCGCGGCGTGATCGAACACCGCGCGGGTGCCGTTCAGGTTGATGCGGTACCGCTCCTCGCCCGACCGCTGGAAGTGCGTCACCGTGGCCATGTGCACGACGGCCTCGGGGTGGTGCTTGCGGAACACGTCCTCGGCGGGGCGCTTGCGGATGTCCACCGGGAACATCTGCAGGCCCCGCGGCGGGTCCGGCCAAGGCCGACGATCGATGCCCAGCACGCTGTGCCCGTCGGCCAGAAGGCGCCGCGCGAGCACCCGACCCAGACGGCCGGCGACGCCCGTCACGAGGATCTTCACGACGCCCCCCCTTCCGCGCCGGGGAACTCGAACGGCTCGTCCAGCGCGCCCCGATTTCGGCGGTCGACGCCCAGCTCGATCATCGCGGCGATGCGGGTCTTCACCTGGTCCACGTACTCCAGGATCACCTCGTCGGCCTCGTTCCCGTCGCCGTCGAAGTGCATGGCGGGCCCGTAGTAGATCTGGCAGGCCGTGGGACGCGGCAGCGCCACGATCCAGGGCGTGAACGGCACGTACGGCGCTCCGAGGAGCCGACCCAGCGTGCGGCTGTTGTGGATGGTCGGGATCGCCTCGCCGCCGCCGATGAAGGCGACCGGCACGATCGGCGAGCCGGTGGAGAGCGCGAGGCGCATGAACCCGGTGCCGAACCGCACGAGGGAGTGGCGCTCGGGGTACAGCTTGGCCGTCCCGCGGGCGCCCTCGGGGAAGACCATGAGGAGGCGGTCGTCGTTCAGGAGCCGACGGGCGTGCTCGGGGAGGCCCGTCAGCTGCCCGGTCTTCGCCGTCCACTGGGCGCTGAACGGGGCGGCGGCGAGGAACTTCTCGGCCATCCCCTGGGCCAGTCGCGGCGGCTCCTTCTCGTAGAACGTCGCGCCCCAGATCAGCGCCCCGTCGAGCGCGACGCCCCCGCTGTGGTTGCCGATCAGCATCGCCCGGCCGCGGTCGGGGACGTGCTCCAGGCCGTACGTCCGCATGGAGAAGTAGCGGCGGTACAGGGGCCGCAGGATCGTGAAGAAGCGCGTGAGCTCGGCCTTGTCGAGGCCGTAGGCGTCCAGACCGTGGCGGCTGAACGGGATCTCGAGGCGGTCCACGCGCTCGGCGATCTCGGGGGAACGGAGCGACGGCAGCAGGGGCATGGCCGAAGACTACTCCCCGCCCCGATCCGGGGTCGCGCGCACGCACGGATCGCGTACCCTCCGCGCCGGATCGGAGACCCCATGCCCATCGACGAGAGCCGGACCTTCCTGCCCGTACAGATCGCCGTCCTGACGGTGTCGGACACCCGCACCGAGGCCACCGACCGGAGCGGCGCGACCCTCGTGGAGCGCCTCACGGCGGCGGGTCACGTGAGCGCCGGCAAGGTCATCGTCGCCGACGAGGTGGACCTGATCGAGGCGCAGCTCCGCCGGTGGGTCGAGGACCCGGTGGTCGACGTCGTCATCACCACCGGAGGGACGGGCGTGACGGGGCGGGACACCACGCCGGAGGCCGTGCAGGCGGTGATCGAGAAGGAGATCCCCGGCTTCGGCGAGCTCTTCCGGTGGCTCAGCTTCAAGACGATCGGGACGTCGACGATCCAGTCGCGGGCCATGGCGGGCGTCGCGAAGGGCACCTACATCTTCGCCCTCCCCGGCTCCACCGGAGCCTGCAAGGATGCGTGGGACGGCATCCTCGTCACCCAGCTCGACCACCGGTATCGGCCCTGCAACTTCGTCGAGCTCATGCCCCGCCTCCTGGAGTAGGCCCGTGACCCGACTTCGCCTCCTCTGCTTCTTCCTGAGCGTCCTCGTGGTGGGCTGCACCCCCCGGGGCGGCGGCCGCGGCGGGGGCGGCGGCAGCGACGACGACGACGCCACCGACGACGACGACGCCACCGACGACGACGACGCCACCGACGACGACGACGCCACCGACGACGACGACGTCACCGGGCCCGGCCGGCTCGTGATCAACGCGGACCGCACCGAGTTCGTCTCCGTGGCTCCGTTCGGCAACGAGAACGCGCTCGTGACCTTCACGAACCCCGGCGGCGACGACGTCGGGGTGACCGTCACGCTCACCTGGGACGGCCCCGGCATCTTCGAGTTCACGGGCGGCTCCTCCACCTTCGCGGTGCCGGGCGGCGAGACGGTCGAGCGCCGCCTCGTCTACACGCCCGACGACAACCCCGCCCACTGGACGAGCCTGCGGGCCGAGCACGACGGCACCGACGAGACGCCCTTGCGGCTGTACTTCCACGGGACCACCGAGGGCGGGGACATCGAGACCGAGTGCACCAACGGCGTCGACGACGATCAGGACGGCTTCATCGACTGCGTGGACTGGGACTGCCTGGGCGTGGGCGCCTGCGGTGACTCGTGCTGCGGGACCATGCCCTGGCCCGGCGCCGACGATCAGTGCGACGACGGCGCGACGATGGCCTGCGTGTGCGCGAACGACGCCTTCTGCTGCGGGACCGGCTGGAACCAGTTCTGCGCCGACGCCTACATGGGGCTGAACGGCCCCTGCGGCCCCGCCGCGACCTGCGCGGGCGTCGTCGGGCGCTGAGGCCGCTCCGGCTACTCGGCGCCGGTAGCCTCGTCGAACAGCCCGAACACCGCGTCGATGTCGGCGCTGCTGAAGCGATGCTCGGCGAAGGCGACGTGCAGCTGCTCGTTGATGTCCGAGGCGAGCTCGTCCATTGAAGCGGGGATCGCCGCCGCGTACCGCGTATCGGTGCGCGGGTTGGTCGCCGGTCGGCCGGAGCCGTCGAGCAGGAGGGCGCCCTCGAAGGCCGCGATGAGCTCCGCCGCCCCGTCCTCGTCGATGCCGGGGATCCGGGTGAAGCGGTCGAGCTCGAGGCGGGTCCGCACGTGCAGCTCGACTCGGACGTCGTGGCCCCGATCCGCCGCGGCAGTGGCGGCGTCGAGCACGGTGGTCGCGGAGACGACGGTGTCGTTCTCGGCGGTCACGAAGAGCATGGGGGGAGGGGTCGCGTCGGGGCCCAGCGCGGCCGTGCCCCAGCCGTTGGCGTTCACCGCGGCGACGACGTCGCGCGCGCCGTCCACGGCGTAGACCTGGGCGAACGCGCCCCCGTTGCTGTGTCCGAGGGCGAGGGTGGGCAGCCCGGCCGGGAGCACTCCGTCGTCTTCGAGTCGCGCGATCAGGGCGTCGACGGGGGCCACCTCGTCGGGCCCGGAGTCGACGTTCCACGCCGCGTCGGCCCCGTCGGGAGCGACCCACGCGAGGCCACGCTCCAAGGCGGCGTCGGCCACGCGGTCCTCTTCGACCCGGTCCGCCCAGTTGCAGGCCCCCTCGCCCAGGCCGTGGAAGAACACGGCGAGGCCCCGGGGGGTCCCGTCGGGCACCGCGAACAGCGCCTCGCGATCGGCGCCCTCGAGGACGTCGACGTCGGCGTCGCAGTCCAGGGACGCCGCGGCGGGCGCGCACCCCGCGAGCGCGAGGGCGAGGCCCGCGACCGGGATCGGGGTGGGGCGGGAGCGCGAGGTCATGCCGCAGCGTAACCTCCGCGACTGCGATCTCCAGGGATCGCTGCGACCCGGAGATCGATGACCCAGCCGCGCATCCTCACGCGCCCGTTCCTGCTGCTCGTGGCGGCGCACGCGCTCCAGGCGCTCGGGTTCAGCTCGATGCTCCTGCTGCCGCTGTACCTCGACCACCTCGGGGCGGACCGCGGCGAGATCGGGCTCGTGATGGCGGCGGCGTCTATCGGAGGGCTGGCGGGTCGTCCGCTGGTGGGCTGGGGGCTCGACGTGGTGGGGCGTCGCCCGGTGCTCTTCGTGGGCACGGTCGTCCTGATGGTCGGCATGTTCCTGGTCGCGCTCATCGACGAGCTCGGGTGGCTCGTCTACCTGATGCGCATCCTCGTGGGCCTGGGGAGCGGGGCCCTGTTCACGGGCTACTTCACGCTCGCGGCGGACATCGTCCCGGACTCCCGCCGGACAGAGGGCATCGCGCTGTTCGGCGTGTCGGGGCTGCTCCCCCTGCTGATCAACCCGTTCGCCGACCAGATCGGCATCGAGGCGCCCGAGCTGCGGTGGTTCTTCCCGGCGATGGGGCTCTGCATCGCCGCCTCGCTCCTGCTGCTGCCCGGCGTCCCCGAGCCCACCGGCACCCGGGCCCCGGAGCGCGTGGGGCTCCGGTCGGCGCTGAGCGCCCTGAAGCAGACCGACCTCGCCCCGGTGTGGGCGGCGACGGCGGTGTTCGCGGGCATGGTCGCGATCTTCATGTCCTTCGCGACGGTGACGGCGGAGTCCCGCGGCGCCGAGAACCCCTCGACGGTCTGGCTGACCTACGCCCTGGGGGCGGTGATGGTGCGGCTGGTGGGGGCGAGGCTGCCCGAGCAGCTGGGACCCAACCGGGTCGGGGGGGCGGCGCTGTTCTCCTACGCGATGGGGTTCGTGCTCCTGGCCGGGGCCTCGACGTCCACGGGTTTCGCCCTCGCGGGGCTGCTCGGCGGCGTCGGGCACGGGTACTGCTTCCCGGTCCTCATGTCGCAGGTGGTCACCCGCGCGCCCGACGCGCTTCGGGGCGTCGCGGTGGCGGCGTTCACCGGCCTGTGGGGGATCTGTCGTCTGTTCGCGGCCCCGACGTTCGGGGAGGTCGCCGACCGGTGGGGCGACGGGCCGATGCTCTATTCGGCCGCCGTGTTCGGGCTCGCCGGGCTGGCGGTCTGGGTGGTGCTCGAGGCCGCGCTGCGCCGAGGCGGAACCACGGAGTAGCGCACGCCGGGGGGACTGATCCGGGTGCCTCCCGACTATCGCCGGCGCTTGGGCCGGTAGGACTTGGGGTCCTTCTTGCCGCGGTCTCGTCGGCGCTGGTCGGCGAGGCGACGCTCGGCGGCGACGGCGGCCTCGGTGGGGCGCGGGGGGATGAGGGCCTCGGGGTGGTGGCCGATGAGGTCCTGCCTGCCCGCCTTCGTGAGGGCGTCGTGCACGGCGTACCAGTTCTCGGGCTTGAACCACTGCAGGAGGGCGCGCTGGGTGGTGCGGTCGCGCAGCGTGCGGGCGACGGGGACGGGGGTCAGGGTCCGGGGGTCGAGGCCGGTCCAGTAGATGGCGGTCGCCCAGTCCATGGGGGCGGGGATGAAGTCCTGAACCTGGCGCGGCTTGTAGCCGGACTTGCGCAGGAAAGCCGCCATCTCGATGGCCTCGTCGAGGCCCGCGCCGGGGTGCGACGCGATGAAGTACGGGACGAGGTACTGCTCCTTGCCCGCCCGCTTGCTGGCGGCGTCGAAGGCGTCCGAGAACTTGTGGAACTCGCCGATCGACGGCTTGCGCATGACGTTCAGGACGGCGTCCGACGCGTGCTCCGGGGCGACCTTGAGGTGCCCGCCCACGTGGTGGGTCACGAGCTCGTCCATGTACTCGTCGCTCCGGGCGGCGAGGTCCATGCGCACGCCGCTGGCGATGTTGACCTTCTTCACGCCGGGCACGGCGCGGGCCTTGCGCATGAGCTTGATGAGGGGCGTGTGGTCGGTGCCGAGGAGCTTGCACACGGTCGGATGCACGCAGCTGGGGCGCCGACAGATCTGCTCGATCTCCGGCTTGGTGCACCGCATCTTGTACATGTTGGCGGTGGGCCCGCCGATGTCGGAGACGACGCCCTTGAAGCCGTCGACGTGCTTCAGGGCGCGGATCTCGCGCAGGATCCCGGCCTCGCTGCGGCTCTGGATCGGGCGGCCCTGGTGCATGGTGATGGAGCAGAAGGTGCAGCCCCCGAAGCAGCCGCGCATGACGGTCACGCTGTGGCGGATCATCTCGAACGCGGGCACGGGCTCGCGGTAGGAGGGGTGGGGACGTCGGGCGAAGGGGAGGTCGTAGATGGCGTCCATCTCGGCCTCGGAGAGGGGCGGATGGACGGGGTTCTGGACGACGGTGCGGTCCCCGTGGGGCTGCACGAGGCGGCGGCCGCACAGGGCGTTCATCTCCTCGTGATAGAGGAAGGTCGCGCGGGCGAACTCGCGCCGCGACTCCTTGACGCGCTCGTAGGACGGAAGGACGACCACGTCGGTGACCGGGACCGCCTCGCGCCCGCCCAGGAGCCAGGCGGTGGACCGCATGTCGCGGAGGTCCTGGAGGGTCTCGCCGGCGGCGAGGCGACGGGCCAGCTCGAGGATCGGGGCCTCGCCCATGCCGTGCACGACGAGGTCGGCCTTGGAGCTGGCGAGCACCGACGGGCGGACGGTGTCGCTCCAGTAGTCGTAGTGAGCGAGGCGACGCAGGCTGGCCTCGACGCCCCCCGCGACCACGGGGGCCCGCGAGCCGAGCCGCTTGTTGGCCTCGCGGCACCGCTGGACGTACACGTTGACGGCCCGGTCGGGTCGCCTGCCGATGGCGCCGCCGGGGGTGTAGGCGTCCGCGTTCCGGACCTTCCTGCCCGCGGTGTAGTGGTTGAGCATCGAGTCCATGTTCCCGGCGGACACGGCCCAGAACAGGCGGGGGGGACCGAACTCCAGGAAGGGGTCGACCGTCTTCCACGGAGGCTGCGAGAGCATGGCGACGCGGTAGCCCGCGGCTTCGAGGACCCGGCCGAGGAGGGCCATGGCGAAGGACGGGTGATCGATGTACGCGTCGCCCGTGACGAAGACGACGTCCACGCCGTCCCAGCCCCGGGCGCGCATCTCCGCCGCGGTGGTGGGGAGGAGCTCGGTCGCCTGCTCCGCCACGTCGCCGCGTCGCTTGGGGAGGCGAATCAGGTCGGCGGAGGCGAGGGGGCGGGGCTGCACGCGCGCAGGGTAGTCGAGTGAGAGCGCCGGCGAGCAGAACTCGCCGGAACGGCGTGTTCACCCGACCTCTGCGCGTCCCGGTGAGCATCGCTCGCCGGAACGGGCCGTTCACCCGACCTCTGCGCGTCCCGGTGAGCATCGCTCGAGCTCCATCGGATCGAAGAAATCTGCTCCCGGGGGTCGATTCCTCCCGTCAAGGAGGGCATGGGACCACTCGCAGTACACATCACCTTCCGCCTGGCAGACGGACGCGTCCTCTGTCGAACCTCAGCCGACCGTCGCCGCGTGGCGCGGTCGTTCGTCGAACGCGATCGGTGCTTCAAGCTGATCGTGTTTCGGATCGTCGACAACCACCTGCACGCCTTGGTCGCCGTCGACCGTGACGACGCGGCCGAGTTCGCGCGCCGGGTTGAGATATCCATCCAACTGTCGCTTCGCCCGGGGGTCCACTTCTCCCCCGCCCACTACACGCTGGTCGAGTCCCAACGGCACCTGCGTCACGCGTTCGACTACATCCTCGATCAGGAGCCGCGCCACGGGCTCGACCTGGACCCGCTGCACGACGGCAGCAACCTCCCCGACCTTCTGGGGATGCGCACCATCGGTACGTTCACGGCGACGAACGTCCGGGAGCTCCTGCCCCGCGTAACGCGGGCCGATCTGACCAAGCGCCTCCCCAGCCCCGAGGTCCTCGACGAGACGCAGCCCCTCGGCTTCCGTGAGCTCCCCTACTTGGCCGACGGGGCGGCCGCGGCCTTCGGCCTGCGACGCATCCAGGGCCTCCTCCCCGAGGCGCTGATCGCGCGCATCGCGGCCGTGCGGGTCGGCCTCCGGTTCGCGCCGGTGGGCCTGGTCGCCCGCGCCCTCGGCATCTCCCCCTCGACCGTGCGTCGGCTGCGCCGCCACGAGGTCTCCGAAGTCGTCATCGAGGCCGTCGAAGCGCAGGCGCGGGCACGAGCCGCGGCTGGAATCGGGGCCGCGAACTTCTGACGCCTCCGAGGCGCATCGCTCGCCCGAACGGCGTGTTCACCCGACCTTTGCGCGTCCCGGTGAGCATCGCTCGCCCGAACGGCGTGTTCACCCGACCTTTGCGCGTCCAGCCGAGCATCGCTCGCCCAAACGAGGCGTTCACCCGACCTTTGCGCGTCCCGCCGAGCATCGCTCGCCCGAACGCCGTGTTCACCCCACCTTTGCGCGTCCTACAGCAACCTCATCCGCGCCAGCATGGCGACGAACAAGGCGACCAGCAGCCCCGTCGAGGCGAGCATGAGGAGCCCGAACAGGTACGCGTTGCTCAGCCAGTCGAGTCCATGCTGCACCGCCACGAGCAGCCTGCTCCGGGGTCGATCGCAGCGGCAAGCGGCCGCTCGCGGCTCGTAGGCGGCGGCCTCGATCAGCGCTTCGTCGCACACGGGGCAGTCGTTGCCGAAGCCGAACGCCACCAGACAGCAGGGGCACATCAGCGACGCGCGCAGGCTCGTCTCCACGACCGTGGTGCGGGTGATGCGTCGGTCCCGCTGGGGGCGACGGACGAGGCGGGTGGGTTGGGTGAAGAGGCTCATGGAGCCGACTACGCCCCCGGCGCCCACGCATTGCCGTCCCGGCCGCCGATCGCGGTCCCGCGCCTTCGGTCAGGGCACCGGAGTCAGCCCCGTCATCGCCGTCTGGTTCAGGGTCCCGCCGGTGCCGTTGAAGGACACGCAGCTGCCGCCGCCCACGGGACACGGGTTGCACGTGAACACGAGGCAGGCCCCGAAGCTCGTCCACGCGCTCACGTCGATCTCGCCCGTGATGACCGCGTTGATGATCTGGCTCTCATCGAGCGTGAAGTCGCCCTCGAACTCGAAGTCGTACAGCGTGGGGCTCGCGAGGCCGAGGTTGAGCGTGAAGGCGACGGGCCCGACGTCGAAGTGGGGGTCCACATACGTCCCCAGCTGCAGCGCCGTGAGGTCGGTGGTGTTCGCCGTCATGTCCTGGAAGCAGGTCCCGTTCTGCGCCGCTCCGGCCAGCATTCCGATCGTCTGCGCCGCCACGTCCACGCTCGTGGGCGACACCAGGATCGGGTAGTCGAACAGGCTCACGCCGAGCCCCGCCAGGAAGTTCGTCAGCCCGCCCGGCGCCACGATCGTGACGCTGTTCCAGTCCAGGCAGTAGGTCGTGTCCACGAAGGTCGGCCCCGTCGCGTCGTCGTCGTCCGTCGCGTCGTCGTCGTCCACCGCGTCGTCGTCGTCCACCGCGTCGTCGTCGTCCACCGCGTCGTCGT
>Ga0114932_10002331_pt1 | contig 20137 bp, 16 predicted proteins | sample 2SBtaG_2_FD_87286 | JGI IMG/M metagenome (GOLD analysis project Ga0114932, IMG submission 87286) | Deep subsurface microbial communities from Kolumbo volcano to uncover new lineages of life (NeLLi) - 2SBTROV12_ACTIVE470 metaG | ecosystem: Environmental > Aquatic > Marine > Volcanic ... | reverse complement strand
TGTCTGAGCCGATTTTGAGCCTCTCGAGCTTGGATTCGGCCGAGCTTTCTGGCTCCAAGCCGGCGGCGGAATTCAGCGGCACGCTGCCCGCGGACGGCGAAGTGGCCCTGCGCGCCAGCTTCTCGCAGGGGCGATGGAGCGGCAGTCTGGCCTTTGCTGGCCGTGAACATGGCCGCTTCGACGTCGGGCGCCCGTCAGCCGAGTGATCACAGGGCCGCGGTGGTCCACTCATAGAACACCGGGAAGTCGCTGTCTTCGAGCCGAAAGCCCAGCTGGTACTGAAAGCTGCTTCCCGACAGCTGAAGCGATGGAATCCAGCACGCGCCGTCGCGGACATTGGTCTGCTCGAACTGGTTTCGCGGTGTGTCCTCGTCGTCTCGGAATCGGCAGACGAGTGGCAGGCCGGCGTCGTGGCGGTCGTACACATGCAGAAGCTGGCTGGCACTGTCCGAATCGAGGCGAGCGGACAGCTCGGGCAGGGGATCGGGCAACCGGTCTGCGGCTGAGCGCAGGTTGTCGTCGTACTTGCGCACGATGTCGTCAAGCTCGATGTCGCACGCGTTGGTGGCCTGTACCCACAGGCTCATGCCGGCGATGTCTTCGTCCCCCAGCTCGCCCAGGGCGCCGAGCAAGCAGCCGACGGCGGGGTCTCCGTGCAGCTGGACGACCGCGTCGACGAAGGCTTCACCCAATGGGTAGGCCTGGTCGCCGTCGTGGGTCTCGCTTCGCAGGTCGTCTTCGGTGAGCAGGTCAAAGCGCGCTTGTCCGGTCCTCCAGCAAGCCGCGGCCCAGGACGAGTTGGCCGGTGCATCGGAGTTTCGCTGCTCGTAGTGTCGGGCCAGCCCCTCTTCAAAGAAGCGCACATTCTCGAACTGGTGCTGGACCTTCCAGCCCGACAACGCGAACGCGTGAGCGTGTGCCAGCTCGTGGGTCAGCGTGTCCCGGGAGTCGGCGTTGAGGCCCATGCGGATCTTGCCCCCCAAGAAGACGCCGGCGTGGGCGCGAGATGCCCCCAGCATCTCGATGTCCAAGATGAGCGGGTCGGGGTTGCCCATCTGCTCGCCCAAGGTGGCGCTGATCTGCTCGGCCTCGGCGATGAGCTGCTCGGCTCGCTGCTGGTCGCCCGATGGGTAGAGAAAGCGGAAGTGCTCGGTGCTGGTGACTTCGGTCGGGGCAAGCAGTCGCTCGCTTCCGCTGATGACCAAGTCACAGGCCGCCAGGCTGCAGAAGAACAGGAACACCAGCGTTCCGCAGCCAATGGCGCTGTAGCGCAGCAACGTGCCGCTCCAGTTCTGCGTGTCGATCACCCATCGCCCAGGCCCGAGAAATAGCAGTCCCGACAGGCCCGTGCAGCCGGTGCCGAACACCGTCCACAGGACGACTGGCCCCCACAGATGCTGCGGGGTCGAGCCCTGCCAGGACATGCTGAGCATGCCGTCGAAGAACAGGTAGGGTCGCATCCACGGCACAATCACAGAGAAGATCAGCAGCGTGAACAGCCCGATCAGCATCACGCCCCAGCCCAGGCCTCCAGCCCACGACAGCAATAGGCCAAAGCCGCAGAATCCGACCATCATGGCGCCGAAGCGCAGGGTGTACATGGCCTCTGCGGGGAAGGGGGACAGCCCGTGTGGCGTGCCGCAGAACCAGGCTGTGCCGAGCTTCACACCCGCGGTGCCCAGCACCAACACGACCAGCGGGGCTGCGGCAGCGATCACCTTGGCGACGAACACCATCCAGCGGTGCACCGGCAGGCCATCCAAAAACTCCACATGCCCGTCCCGGTACTCGGCAGCGACCATGGAGTGACCCAGCGAGAACGCGAGCAGTCCCGCCAGAAAGCCCCAGTCCTCGAAGCTGTAGGCCAGCACCTCGCTGCGCGGGTCCCCAGCCAGCGACTCGAACAAGTGGTCCGCCGTAAAGATGACCAGCGACGCGAACACGGCCCACCAGTATGGGCGGATGCCATCGAGCTCTTTGTGAATCAGCGCAATCACGGATCCACCTCGACGCCCGACCACAGCTCGCCCTGCAGGTCGGCAATGTGCAGGCGAAAACTCATGGCCACGCGCTTGCGGCCGTCAACCGGCGTAAGAACCTGATCGATGGCGCCGTCGACGTCCGCGTCCTTCCACTCGGCGGCCGGACCGGCCACGGGTGAGGTGTGCAGAGGGTCGAGCGGCCACCAGGCAATCTGCAGCCCGTCCGGAGGCGCGGCCTCCCAGTTGCTGACCAGGGTGACCTCGGCCTCGTCGCTCTCGATTCGATGCAGCGTGCCCCAGCGCGGGACCAAGTGTGAGACCCGGTGGCGGTGGGTTGCTGCGTGGGCTTCGAGGGCGGCCAGCCAAGCAGTTCGGTGCGCCTGTGGCTCGAGTCCGGTCGCGTCCCTGAACCGGGTCTCGCCGTCTCGCCAATCGGACTTGAGGGCCGCGAACAGATTGGGGCGGCTCTGTGGAGCCAGGATTTGGTCCAGCAGCTTGTAGACCGCGTCGCGACCCGCCATCTGCTCGACCACTGCCAGCCCCGTCCAGCCGACGGCCTTGGCCACGTCCGGCCCGAAGCGAAGGCGGATGCCCAGGCTGTCGGCTAGGTCCGCTTCGGTCAGACCCGCTGAACCCGCCACAGCGGCCCGCAGGGGATAGACGTCGGGGTGTTCCGGGTCGGGACCCACCAGCCAGTGGGGTGTGCCCGCGGCCACCCACGCGCGGTCTGCCCGCAGAGCCGGAAGGCCCGCGCTGCGGTAGGCGACCACCGTGGCCAGGGTCCGGCGAAGCAGCTGCCGCGTCGTGCCGGCGGTGTCGACCTCGAGCACCAGCTCCCCGTGCTCGCCGCTGCGTACCTTCACCAGCTGCTCGGCCTCTTGGTTGATCGGCACCAAGACCACGGTGGGAATCTCTGTCGGACCGATGTGCTGCACCATCTCGTCCATGGCGTCGCCAAGCTGCTGACCTAGGGGCCACATCGGCGAGCGCTCGCCCCCTGCGACCCGCACGACCGACTCGCCACTGGCGGCATCGGTCAGGCTCTCGTACGAGGGACCGCCGGGCTCGATGAACTGTTCGACCACGTCGATCGATAGCCAGGCGATGACCACGATGACCACCAGCGTGGTCTTCTCTTGGGTGTCCATGGGGCGGTACCAGCTGGCGGCCACCGAGCCCTGCTGCCACGTCGCCAAGAAGAAACCGAGTGCGGTGCCCCCGAGGCCCCAGCCGAGCGACAAGGCCATCGAAGCCCACGGCGTGGCGACCCGGGTGACGTCAAGCTTCTCGCCAAGGGCGGCGTGCCACAGCACTTCGGTCCAGGCGCTTGGGTCGAGCTGGTCGGCGGTGAACATGAACGCAAAGAGCAGCATCCAGAACGTGAAGCGGTAGCGGCCCAGGTGTGCCGCGGCCCACGTGATGCCGTACCAAGCGAACAGGTAGCAGCTGCCTTGGGCGCAGACTTGGAGCAGAAAGCGCGCCGAGATCAGCTCTTGGCGGCTGACGATGAGCGCTGTGAACACCACCGCGAACAGTCCGATGACCAAGACGTAGGCCAGTCCCAGGACGTACTTCAGGCCGCTCAACATCCAGGCTGACACGGGCAGCGCCGCCAGGAAGTCGTGGGTGTGCTGCTCGTGCTCGATGACCACCAAGCGCCGCAGCACGAACATCACAGCAAAGGGCATGCCGTAGTAGATGAAGCCCGTTCCGGCAGTCAGCAGCGTGCCCTGCTCCACAGACAACGTGAAGGACAGGCACGCGAGCCAGAAGGCGCCCAGCAGGAACACCGAACCGACGACTGCGGCCGCGTGTTGCTGTGCTTCCTTGAGCAAGAGCGCGAACAGCCTCACTCGCGCACTTCCCGGGCGACTGCCACGAAAGCTTCCTCGAGTCCGGCGTTGGCGGGCAGCTCTGGGTGGACCTCACGGGCGGCAGTGGCCAGACCGTCGAGCTCACCTTCGTAGAACATGCGCCCTTCGTGCAGGACCCCGACCACGTCGCCGATCTGCTCGACCTCGAAGATGTGATGGGTGCTGAAGAACACCGTGCGTCCGTGCTTCTCGACCTGGCGTCGCAGGGTGCCCAGAATCTCGCTGCGCGCCACGGGATCGACGCCGGCGGTGGGCTCGTCGAGGATGAGCAGCTTCGGCTTGTGGGCCAGGGCCAGGGCCATCGCCAGCTTCATCTTGGTGCCGCCGGACAGCTCTGCCACACGCTGGCCACGCTCGACCCGCAGCACGTCGAGCAGGCGCTCGTACTCCTTTTGGTCCCAAGTCGGGTAGAAGGCGCCCACAAACTTGCCGATGCGGTGCACGCTCATCCAGTCATAGAAGTGCTGCTGCTGGCTGACGTAGCCGATGCCGCGCTTCATGAGCGTGGTGGTCTGGGCGACCTTGCTGCCGTCGTAGGTGATGCTGCCGCTGTCGGGGCGCAAGATGCCCAGCAGACAGCGAATGGTGGTGGTCTTGCCCGAGCCGTTGCGGCCGAGAAAGCCATAGACCGCCCCCGCTGGCACGTTCAGGTTCAGCTCTTCGACCACGACACGACGGCCGAATGAGCGGCGGAGCTTGCTGGTCTGAAGCAGAGGGTTGGACATGGCACACCCTACCGCTCGAGCGCCATCTGCTCACTCGTCGCGTTGCTCGCGCAGCTTCTTGAGGGTGAGTTCTTCGACAGACCTGGCCTGTTCGGTGAAGTCGAGACGGCTCGGGTCGCCCATCAGCTGATTGACAGTGTCGAACACGGCCTTGAGCTCGGCTTTGGGTGAAGGCCGGGGACCGCCAAGGCGGTACTCGGGGAACGGGTCCATGACGCGCGGCGGTTGGCGGCTCCAGAAGCCGAACATCGCTGTCGCGGCAATCGCCGCTTCATAGGACTCGTGGCCCTCGGGTGCCGGTTCGGGGACACAGAACACCCCCCGCTCATCGTGGTGGTCTGCGAGTAGGTGGGGAGCGGTCTGTGCCAACAGTGGCTCGACTTCTGCGGGATTCACCAGCAGGCCCAGGTGATTGTGGCCGAGGTTCACCGTGGTGTACTGGCCGTTGCTTGTCTTTAGGATTGCGATGCCGTCGATGCTCATGGGTCCTCCGCCACCTGTGTAAGGGAGCGGCCATGGATGGGAGGCGAGTCGCAAGATGGCCTGGCTCGAGTTGTGGCTTGTGCGGTGGAGACCACAGTACTGACCGGCTACACGGCAGTACCCGGAGGCTCCATGCTGCTTGCCCTTTCTTTGTTGCTCGTTGGTTGTGGTGGAAATGAAGAGGTCACCTATACGCGTGACATCGCGCCGATCATGATGGACAGCTGCGTGAACTGCCACCAGGATGGCGGCATTGGACCGTTTCCGCTGACGACCTATGACGAGGTCGAGATTGTCGGCGCATTGGTCGCCGGTGCCGTTGCGGATCGCACGATGCCGCCGTTTCTGGCCGATGGCTCGGGTGAGTGCCACGACTGGCAGGACTCTCCGGCTCTGACCGACGAGCAGATTGGGCTGGTGGCCGACTGGGTCAACTTGGGCATGCCTGAAGGCCGCAAGTCCGATCTGCCAGAAGCTCCCGCAGCGCCGACCCCGCTTGAGACCGACTTCACGCTGTCTCTTCCCGAGCCCTACACGATCGACAACAGCAAGACCGATGACTACCGCTGCTTCATCATGGAGCTGCCATGGGAGGGGCAGCAGTACCTGACTGGGTACGAGATCATCCCCGACGCCTCAGCGGCCGTGCACCACGTCATTCTGTACCGCGTGACCTCGCCCATTGGCCTCGTACTGGCCGTCGACCTCGATGTTGCGGACGAGGGACCGGGGTACAACTGCTACGGCAGCACGGGCACCATTGCCGAACCCATCGCGGCATGGGCACCCGGAACGGGGGCGACGGAGTTTCCCGAGAACACGGGAATCCCCCTCAACGGCAGCAGCTACCTGGTCGTGCAGATGCACTACTACCCGCAGGGAGAGGTCGCAGTCGATCAGACCAGCTTCGGCCTGCGCTTGGAGCCGCAGGTCGAGTACCCGGCCGACATTCGCCTGTACGCGGACAGCGAGCTCGCGCTCAATCCCGGCGAAGAGGCGGGGGCCTATGCCTACGACCGCGACGCCGACGGGGACATCACCGTGCATGCGATGTACCCCCACATGCATGGCAAGGGCGCTTCGATTCGCCTTGACGGCCTGTCCGAGACCGAGTCCTCGTGCATGGTCGACGTGCCCCGCTGGGACTTCGGCTGGCAGCAGTTCTTCTTTCCCGAGCAGCCGATTGCTGTGAGTGAGGACCATGTGCTGCGGACATCGTGCACCTACGACACGACCGGCAGCACCGAGTTCGTCACGTGGGGCGACGGCACCGACGACGAGATGTGCGTCATGGCCCTGTATGTGACCGAGGGCACCTACCCGGGAGCGGTCGAGCTCGAGTCGTTGGTGACGCCGACGGAGCGACCCGGTGCAGCCACCCTCGATGCCTTGACGCCGGCGTGGTCGGCCACGATGGGGGCGGACTGGTACAACCGGCCGCGGGCGATCGCCGAATACGACGGCGATCTGTACATCAGCGGCTTTGTGCGCGGAGATGACGCGTCGTTTGGCACGCAGTCCCCGAACATCGAGAACAACGGCGATGCATTCGTCGCGCGGGTGGGCTCTGCCGGCGATGTGGTGTGGGCGGTCACTTTTGGCGGGGTGGGGTCTGACTCGGTCAATGCGCTGCATGTCGATGACAGTGGCGTCTACGTGGGTGGAATGGTGCGCGGCAACTCCCTGTCTGTGGGCGGCACGTCCCTCGATGGGCTGGGAGGCAAGGACTTGTTTGTGGGCCGTTTGGATCATGACGGAACCTGGGATTGGGCGAATCGCTACGGCAGCGACAAGGACGACGAGATCGAGGCGGTGGTTCGCGACGCGGCTGGCACGCTGTGGTTGACCGGCTGGATCGGTGGAGTGGCCACAGTGGGCGATGATCAGGTCGGAGGCAGCGGCACCAACGTGGTGCTGCTTCGCATCGAGAGCGACGGCACCGGCGCCGAGGCGGCCGCGTCGACCAACGGCTCTGGCTGGGGTGCGGGTCTTGCACTCGATGGCGCCGGTGGCGTCTACCTGTCCGGTGGCGCTGTGGACGGCACCGAGCTGCTGGGAGCCACCCTGTCGGCAGTCGGCGGCGAGGATGCCTTTGTGGCGCGCATCGATGATGTGTGGGACGCCACCTGGGTCCAGACCTGGGGTGGACTCGGCGACGATGTGGCCCGCGCGGTCGCCGTCGATGCGTCGGGACCCATTGCGGGCGGCTGGGTTCGTGGCGATGTGACCTTGGGCGCCGACGTGCTGGCCTACGACTCTGGGCAGGACGCCGCATTCGCGGCGTTCGATTCCGACGGAGCCCTGCGATGGTCTCAAGGCCTGCATGGCATCGGAGTCGAGGAAGTGCGCTCTGTGGCCATCGACGACTCCGGCAAGGTCGTGACCGCCGTGTCGTTCACCGGCGAGCTGACGGCCGATGGTGTGCAGCTTGACGCGGTGGGCAACGCCGACGTGGCGGTGTTCCGCATCGATGGCGACTCCGTCGACTTGCTGGGTCGATTTGGCGGCCTGCGCGCTGAAGATGACGCGCTCGTGCATGCATCGGCAGACGATCTTGTGGTCGCCTGGCGCAGCGATTTTGGCCGCATCGGCGAGCAAGCGATGGGTGCGTCTTCTGTGCTGACCCGGTTCAGTGTCTCTCGCTGACCATGTTGGTCGGCACTCGGCTATACCGTCGTTGTGACTCCGTTTCTCCGCCCCGCTTGCCTGATCTTGGCGCTCGTCTCACCCGCTGTGAGCTGGGCGTCCGGGTGCACGGTGGCCCAGCTCGATGAGTCCGTGGACAACGCCGAGGATGCATTTGCAGACCTTCGCGTTGATGATTTTGAGGTCTCGCTCGATCAGATCGACCTGCTGCTCGACTGCCTAGAGGGCACGGTCACCACCGAGACGGCAGCCCGGGTGCATCGCGTGAAGGGAATCGTGGCCTTCGCCGCTGACCAGGAAGATCGCGCGGCCTTCTCGTTGACCGCTGCGCGCCTGTTGGACCCGGGACACCCCATGCCCGACTCGTTGGTCCCGGTCGGGCATCCGGTGCGGGTCATCTACGACGAGGTGGATCTGTCCGACGACCCCATGATGTCCGTGCCAGAAGCGACCGCCGGATGGCTGGCCTTTGACGGGTCCAAGGGACTCGACCGGCCCCTTGCTCGCGCCTCGGTCATTCAGGTGTTCGACCATGAGGGGCAGCCACGAACGGCTCGCTATCTGTACCCGGGCGATCCGCTTCCCCCGTATCCAGGCAGCTTGGCTCCACGCCTTGGCGACGGGCTGGGTGACCCGGCGCCGCAAAAGAAGCGGTTTCCGTTGCTAGGCGTTGCGGGTGCGGGAATGCTGGTGGCGGGTGCCGGTGGATTGTTCGCCGCCCAGGCCCAGAGCGACGACATGCAGAATGCAGCCAGCCTGACCGAGCTCGATGAAGCCTATGGCCGCCAGAAGATGTTCGGCTACGGAGGCTACGCGCTCATTGGCGCGGGTTTTGTTGGGTTGACCGTCGAGGTGGCACTGTGAGCGGACGATTGTTGCTGCCCCTGTGCTTGCTCCTCGTTGCCGGTGCATGCGTGATCGACGACGACCTATACCGAGAGCGGCGACAGCAGCTTGAAGACTCCGCCGAGTCGGACACGGACACCGACGCGGACACCGACTCAGACACGGATTCGGACACGGACACCGATTCAGACTCGGACACCGATACCGATACGGACACCGACACCGACACCGACTCTGGCGACCCGGACATTGACGACGACGGCGACGGGTTCACCGAGAACCAGAACGACTGCAACGACCAGGATGCCGGGATCAAGCCGGGCGCCGACGAGCTCTGCGACGGCATCGACCAGGACTGCGACGGCACGGTGGACGACAACGCCATCGATGAGCCGCAGTGGTTTGTCGACGGTGATGGCGATGGCTGGGGCGAAATCGGCGTGCCCACGACCGGCTGCGACGCGCCCGCTGACCACGTCGACCAGACTGGGGACTGCGACGACGGCGACGCCGACATCAGCCCAGCTGCCGACGAAGTGTGCGATGACATCGACAACGACTGCGATGGGGCCATCGACGTCGATGCGGTGGACGTGAACTTTTGGTACCCCGACACCGACTCCGACGGTCATGGAAATCCGGGATCGACGCCGATTCTGGCGTGCGAACAGCCGGTCGGACACGCGGCCATCGACGATGACGCGTTCGAGAACGACAGCACCGAGTGGGCCGACGTCGACGCGGACGGAGTGGGCGACAACGCCGATGTGGACCCCAGCGATCCGGACAGCGACACCGACAGCGATGGCTTCCCCGACGCGTGGGAGACCTCGGTGGGCTTCGACCCGCTGGTGTCCGAACCCAGCAACGGCGATGCGGACGGAGATGGCATCGACAACGCGGCAGAGTTTCGCATGCTGACCGATCCCAACAAGACGACCCGCACGCTGGTCTCGTTCGACAGCGCAGGGGTCGAGTGCAACCAGGTCAACCGGTCCTGGGACGCCATCTTGCTGGACTTCGAGAGCACCGATCCCATCGAGGGAGCGGCGGCGACCTTTGCCGAGTTCGACCCGTCCAACCACACCAATTCAAAGGCCGGAATCACCTGCGCCTCGGGCCCCACACCCGAAGACGACTTCGACCTGAGTGCCGACTGGGCGACCAAGGACATTCAATACTGGGTCTATGTGCCCTACTCCGACGGCCTCACCGGCATCAAGATTCGCCTCGAGCACACGGGCGTCAATCAGATCTACACCTTCAACGACATCGCTTCGCTCGAGGTGCCCGGCTGGAATCGCATTCGTTGGCCGCTGGCTGCGGGCGGCGGAGCCCAAGTGAACGTCCAGGCCATCACGATGCTCATGACCTATGACGAGTCGGTGTTCATGCCCCCCGAGGGGACCCGCTATGGCGTCGATGCGGTCGTCATCGAATAGAGCTGCTCGGACTCGTTGTCGCCCAGGCTAGGGGGCGATGCTCTGTGCATCCATCGGCCCGTCGTGCAGCAAGAAGCACGAGATGCGCTCGAGGTCCGGCTCGACATGGATGGCGTGCAGCACGCCCTGGGGATTGTCGGTCATCCAATCGACAATGATGATGTCCGGTCTGGCTGCCCTGGCCACAGCAACGGCGACAGCCCCCTCGCAAGCGCCCACCACCTGAAAGCTCGGCGCCGCCTCGAGCTCATCGCGAAGTGTGTCGAGGGCCTGCGGGTCATCGGCAACCAGCAGCACCTTGCGCCCCTTCTGCTGGGTGGACAGCAGCTCGCCGACCACCGAGAACAGCTTGACCGTGTCGAGGGGTTTGGAGAGGAAGCTGTCGATGCCCAGACGCAGTCCCCGGTCGTGGTCCTCTGAGATGGTCAGGACCAAGATGGGAATCTGATCGGTCTTGGGGTGGCTCTTGAGCACGGCAGCGACGTCGAAGCCGGTCAGGTCCGGCATGACGATGTCCAGGATCAACAGATCGGGAATCTTCTGCTTCACCTCGGCAAGGGCTTCGTAGCCGCTGGCGGCAAGGCGAACTTGGTAGCCCTCGGCGGTGAGGTGCTGTCGCAGCAGCTCGCGCAGGTGCTTGTCGTCGTCGACCACCAAGACATCGGCCTGGCCTCGGTCCACCTCGAGGTGATGGACCTCGCGGCGCAATCGGGCCAGAAGGCGGCTGACAGCGGAGCGAGTGGCTCCAGGACGCTCGACCCCGGTGGGAATCGTGAAGGCGAAGCGGCTGCCGATGTTGAGCTCACTCTCGACCCAGATGCGTCCGCCGTGCTGTTTGACGATCTGTTTGGAGATCGGCAGGCCCAGCCCGGTGCCCTTGGCCTTGCCGGTCAGGGTGTTGCCGACCTGCTTGAACTTCTCGAAGACTCCTTCGAACTGGGATTCTTCGATGCCGGCACCGCTGTCACTCACACTGAACTCGACCGCGTCGCCCACATGGCTCGCTTCGATGGTGATGGTGCCCTCGTCGGTGAACTTCACGGCGTTGGACAGCAAGTTGATGAGCACTTGCAGCAGTCGCGCGCTGTCGCCGGTGATCAGCGGCAGCGCCTCGTCAACCGAGACGACCAGCTGCAGGCCAGACTCGGGCATGAACCCGGTGATGGCTTGCACTGCGCGCCCGACCAGCTTGCCCGGATCGATGGCCTCCATTTCCCACTCGATCTGCCCAGACTCCATCTTGGCGATGTCGAGCAGCTCGTTGATCAGTGTGGTGAGCCGCTGCCCCTCTGCCACGATGATGTCGATGTTCTTGCGCACTTGCCCGACGGCGCGCTGGCCCTTGGCGTTGTCCTGGGGAACCGCAGGGAAGATGCTCTGCTCCAGCTTCTTGCCAGACAGCATGGCGAAGCCAAGGACGGAGGTCAGGGGAGTGCGCAGCTCGTGCGAGACCATCGAGATGAAGTCGGTCTTCATGCGGTCGACTTCTTTCTCGACGGTGATGTCGCGCACCAGAACGACCGCACCCATCAACTGGGTCTCTGCGTCGTCCGAGTCGAGCTCGCTTTGCAATCGGATGAGGTTGGTGGTGGCCAGAGCCGTACGGCCGCCAGCGAGCGTGACCTCGACGCGCTTTGGCGACAGCTCCGACACCGTTGCAGCCAAGAGTTCCGACAGGGACTGGGGCAGAATGTGGTGAGCAAGCTCACCACGAGGGTCTTGCTCGCCCCAGCCCAGCAGCTTGCCGAGCGCTGGATTGGAGATGGTGACGCGGCCGTCCATTCCAATGGCCAGCAGTCCATCGCCTAGATTCTCGAGCATGGCATTGATGTGGCCAAACGCTTCGTGCAGCTCTTGTTGTTGCCGGAACAGCTGCGTCACGTCCTTGCCGTAGACGTTGAGATAGCCCGCCCCTGACACCGGATGGATGTTCAAGGCGAACCGGCAATCGTCGACGACGACGTCATGGCGCAGCGCCTCGCCGGTCCCATACAGCCGCACAACCAATGCGACCAGGTCAGCGGGGAGCTCGTCGCCGACCCAGACGCCCCAGTGGTCCAGCAGCCGGTGCGCGGCCGAGTTGGAGTAGGCCAGGACCCCGTTGGCGTCGATGCGCAGCACAGGATTGGGGTTCTCTTCTGGGAACCGGGCCAGGGCGGCGGTCTTGGCCTGCTCGATGTGCAGGGCAGTGACGTCGCGGACGTAGATGTACAAGTAGCCGCTGTTGGCGACTGGGTGGATGTTGAGGGCGTAGCAGACCCCCTCCAGCATGATCTCTTCGAAGGTGGCGACGGTGGTGGCATAGGCACTGGCCAGCAGTTCGCACCAGTGGTCCGGCAGCGGCTTGCCGACCTGGGTGTTCCAGTGCTCCAACAGTGGTCCGCAGGCCTCGTTGGCGTAATCGAGCACGCCGCCTGCGGTGACCCGCATGACCGGGTTTGGGTTTTCGCGCGGGAACCGGGCCAGCACTTCATAGGCGCGTGCCGTCGCCCGAAGTTCTGTGACGTTGCGGCCAAACAGGTAGGTGGCGTCCGAGTCCGGTGCGTCCGTGGCGCGAAGCGTCCATTGCGTGGATTCGGATCGGGCCTCAACTTGGCCACTGGCAAGCTGCGCCCGCGCTTGTGCGGGAATGACTTGCCCGACCTCGATTCCCCAAATGTCCAGAATGACCCGTGCTGCTGGGTTTGCGAACTGCAGCACACCGTCGCCGCCGATGCAGAGCACGGGATCGGGATTCACAACGGGAAAGCGAGCGAGAAACTCGTCGTCGGGGCGGCTTGCCATCAACGCATCATACAAGTGCCGGTTGGTCCGACGGCGGGATACACCGCATGCATGGAACAGTTTCCAGCCATCTTGGTCGTTGTGAAATGAAGAACCACGTCGGGGGCGACCACTACATCCTGATGAGCAAGGCGTTTCACGACCAACCCGGAGATGTCGAGGGGCTCGAGGCGCATTGGGCGAGCGAGACCTACGACATCGAGACGATCGAGGTCGCCGTCTACTACCCCAACCCCGACGATGTCCCGGCACCCGCTGTTTCGTTCATGCAGCGGCTAGGGCAGTTCTGGCGCTTCGATAGCTACATGGTGCGTCGCATGCTTGGCGGCCAGCCGCACACTGAATTCCGCAACCTGCCAAAGTAGGGCGCGGGCTACGTGCCGCAGAACGTCTGGTGAACGATTTCGTGGGACTGCGGTGGCTGTGCATAGGCGGCCCATTGCTCGCGATCGTCGAACGGGCGCTTGAGCACCTCGAGCAGTGTGTGTAGCGGCGCATAGTCTCCGCGGACCGCCGCTTGGATCATGGCCTCGACTTGGTGATTGCGCGGGATGTACGCGGGATTGACTTGGCGCATCTGCATCTGCCGAGGGGCGTCCTCGCTGCCTTCCTGTGCCAGGCGTGCCCTCCATTTGCTGGCCCAGCTGTCGAAGCCGGCGGGGTGGTCGAACTGCGCTCGCACGGCGTCGTCGGCATCGTCGGGCTGGCCGGACAGGGCACTGAGTGCTCGGAAGGTGTTGGTGAAGTCGGCGTGGTTGTCGTCCATGCGCTGCAGCAGGTCGGCCACGAGCTCGGCGTCTTCTGGCTTGGCCACGGCAAGACCCAGCTTGGCGCGCATTCGCCGAATGGACTGGTCGTTGAAGGCGGAAGGGAAGCTGTCGATGATGGCCTGCGCGGCCTCGAGTTGGCCGGGCTTGTCCTGAATCAGCGGCAGCGTGGCCCTTGCCAGAGCCGCGAGGTTCCACTGCCCCATGTGCGGCTGATTTCCGTACGCGTACCGGCCTTGGTGGTCAATGGACGAGAACACCTTGTTTGCCGAGTACTCGTCGAGGAAGGCGCACGGACCGTAGTCGATGGTGTCGCCCACCACCGAGCTGTTGTCGGTGTTCATGACCCCGTGGATGAAGCCGATCGACATCCAGTGCGCAACGAGGGCTGCTTGGCGCCGGCCCACTTCGGCCAGCAGGGCGAGGGTCGGCGTGTCCGATGCGGGCAGGTCGGGCAGGTACCGCTGCAGAACATGCGCGAGCAGCGTGTTCAGGCCCTCTTCGTCGCCGCGGGCTGCGAAGTATTCGAACGTGCCGACCCGCACGTGGCTGCGGGCGACCCGGGTCAGCACGGCGCCCGGCAGGACCTGGCGGCGGTAGACCGGTTGGCCGGTGGAGACCGCCGCAAGCGCTCTTGTGGTCGGTACACCCAGGGCGTGCATCGCCTCGCTGAGCACGTATTCGCGCAGCACCGGACCCATCCAGGCTCGGCCATCTCCGCCGCGGGAAAACGGGGTGACGCCACTGCCCTTGAGCTGGATGTCCCAGCTGGTGCCGGCCTGGTCGCGAACCTGACCCAGCAGCACCGCTCGTCCGTCGCCGAGCCGCGGCGAAAAGCCACCGAACTGGTGCCCCGCATAGGCCAGCGCGATGGGCTCGGCGCCTTGGGGAACGCGGTTGCCCGCCAGGACAGCCACGTCTCTCGCAAGCCTTTCGGGGTCGATTCCTAGGTCGCGCGCCAGATCGGCGTTGAGCACGATCAGCTCTGGTTGGGTCACCGGGGCGGGCACGCTGGGGGCAAAGAAGCGGGCCGGCAGGCGCGCGTAGCCATTGTCGAACGGAATCAGAGGAGTCACAGCAGTCCCAGCTGTGCGGCGATGCGTCGCGGCACGATGAAGTGGTTGGTGCTGATCGACGGGTTGTGTCCGTCGACGGGGGTGTAGGGGTAGATGGTGCGTCGGCGGCTGCACCACCGCTCGAGGCGCACATATCCCGCCCGCTCGGCGCACTCAGACCAGCTGGTGCGCATGGCGGGTCCAAGGGCCGAGGGAGCGGCTGTGACTGCGGGGCGCAGGCCCTGACCCGACCGGGCATGCACGTAGCGAAAGCCCGAGTGGTAGGTGTTCCATGCGGTGGCCAGCAGGTCCTCGGTGGACAGGGCGTTCTCTTCGGTGAACAGCAAGACGAGCCCGGCTTCTTCGTAGCCTTTGAACACGGCAATCATGTTCTCGTCGCTCTGGTTGCGGATCTCGTGCAGGCCGTTGCCCACCAGCATGACAGCGCCCTGGGGATCGGCTCCTGCTGCGCGGATGGCGTCGATGACGATGCCTGGAGCACCGATGTCCGCGTGGCGAACAAAGCCCATGTTGGCGGGCAGGCGACCGGCGCTCTGTTCACTGATGGCCGCGTCGATGGCCGCGTCCTCTAGGTCGGCACCGAAGTATCTGCGCTTGGCACCGTCTCGTTCGAAGCGCTGGCGAGTGGCTTCTCCGCGCCCGATGGCGTGCTCGATGAACACGCTCCAGGTCCAGCCGGTCTCATTGCAGAAGTCGTCGAGGGTGTCGTTCGCCCGCCGGAAGGTCGCGTGGTTGGCATCTTGGCTGGCGGCCACGTTGGCGCCACGCTGGACATGCACCGCACCTCGGCCGTGGGCCCAGATCTGAGGCAGCTGCTGCATGTAGGGCTCGTAGGCGGCGATGATGCCGAATGGGCCCGGACCGCGGGTCAGCATGCGGCGTCCCACCGAGGTGAGCGCGCCGTTGGAATCGACGGTGCCGGCGCTCTCGAACAGCGCCCGATTCGGGTGGTCTGTGGTGACAGATTGGGCTTGCAAGAGCGCTTGGATGCTGCCTGCCCGGCGCAGTTTCAGCACCGCGTCGACCAGCGCATGGCCCACTTCGATGTCTGTCGAGGTGGCCAGCCAAGCCGGCGGGGCGTGGTCGGACTCGGTGGCCGGTGCACCGCCGATGACCTGTCGTGCGGTGGGGTGCTCAGACGCGCGGTAGCTGGTGCCGTTGCGCATGAGGTAGCCGCGGCTCATCAGCAGGTCCAGGTCGATCACCAGCTCGGCGGCTCGCAGGCCCGGCTCGCTCTTGGGGTCGATGGCTTCGCCCGCGGCCAGTCGCTGAAGCAGGCCCACCTGTCGCAGCGATGCCAGCACTTGGTGGGTGAGCCACAGGTCCGGGGGGGCTGTGATGGCGGCGGTGTTGACCACCTGGCGCACAACCCGGCAGGCCCCGGCAAAGCTCTCGAGCTCGGCGTCCGTCGCCTCGACGGTGGCGGCCAGTGTCTTCAAGCGCTCGACCGCATCGAGCACGGGTTGGCCTTGGTCCAGAATTACCGGCACCCAGTCGCGCAGGCGCTCCCACCCTGGTCGTTCGAGGTACGGCCAGCCAGCGGTGCTCACACCCACCGGGCTCGTCAGGATGGGGACCAGTTCGCGGGCCCGTGCGTCGGTCCAGACCTCGGGCGATGCGATGAGGGCGTTGTACAGCTGCATTCAATGAGTGTACGCCGATCAGGCCAACATTTATTTGCGGGCACTGTCCAAAACCAGATGGCTCATGCGTCACGGGGTGTCGGCGACTTAGACCGGCACAACCAGGAGAACAACATGCCCAAGTACCTCTGCATGCAGCGCAGCCTCTCGAAGAGTGACGCTGGCGACGCGAAGCCTTCCCCCGCCCAGATGCAGGAGATGTACGCCAAGTTCGGCGCTTGGCAGAAGACGTTCGCAGCCAACATCGTCGACATGGGCGGCAAGCTCGGCGACGGCTCGTTGTTGACCGCCGATGGCCAGACCGATGGACCGTTTGTCGAGGTCAAGGAGCTGGTCGGCGGCTACATGATCATCCAGGCCGACACGCTCGAGGGTGCCATTGAAGTCGCCGGCGGCATGCCCGGCCTGGTGCGTCCCGGTTCTGGGGTCGAGGTCATCGAGATTCACGGCGCGCCTTGAGCGCAGACGGACTCGTCGAGCACTTCTTTCGCCACGAGCACGGCAAGCTGATTGCCACTCTTGTGCGTCGGGTTGGGGTGCGCCACATCGATGCCGTGGAAGACGCGGTCCAGTCGGCCCTGATGACCGCCCTGGAGCGCTGGAAGCTCCAGGGGCTGCCGGACCACCCGTCTGCGTGGCTGTTCCGAGTCGCTCACAACAACCTGATGGGCGAGCTGCGTCGGGGCACCCTCTTCATCAGTGACGCCAACGTCTACAAGCGCCTGAGCCGGGCTCGAACGCGCCTGCGCCAGCTCGGAAAGCTGCCTCAACACGTCGACAGCGAGCAGTTCAGCGTCCGTCTTCCGGCCGTTCACAAGGTGCTGTAGCTGATGTTCACCGAGGGCTACCTGTCCTCCCATGCGCAGCTGGCCATTCGGCGGGAGCTGTGCACCGAGGCGACGCGCCTGGGCCTGATGCTGGCCGAGCACCCTGTCGGCCAAGGTCCCCAGACAGCGGCAATGCTGGCCCTGATGCACCTGCACCTGGCTCGCATGACGGCGAGGCAGGACGACTCGGGTGGTCTGCTGCTGCTCGAAGAGCAAGACCGCAGCCAGTGGGACCAACAGGCCATCGGCGTTGGCTTGCAGTGGCTGCAGAGGTCGGCGCAGGGCGACGTCTATTCTCGGTACCATGCCGAGGCGGGCATTGCGGCAGAGCATTGCTTGGCCGCCACCTTTGAGCAGACGCGCTGGGAGCGTGTGGTCGAGTGCATCACCGCGACCTGGCAATGAAGCTCGCGCCCACCGATGCGGTCCGGTCACTCATCGAGCGACGGCTCAGACGGTCTGTCTGACCCTGCCTAGACCCTCAGGGCCTGTCGATGACGATGTAGCCATGGCCGCTGTTCACGCCGGCGCTGTTGGTTTGATTCGCACCGCCGTTGAATGACCCACCGCCGCCACCATGGTGTGGATAGCCCATGCCGCCGCCGCCAGAATAGCCGCCACCGCCAGCGTTTCCGTGGCTGTAGTCATTTCTGCCGTCGTCGCCAGTGGCGGCGCCGCCACCAAAGCCACCGTTGGTCTGATTGTTGTTCGCCACTCCGCCAATGAAGCCATTGCTGCGGGTGCGACCGTGATTCGACGTGTTTCGACCGCCAGTCTGGCCATCGGCCAGCCAGCCGGCTCCACCAGCGCCACAGTAGCCACAGTTCCCTCCGCTGTCGGCTGCGCCACCGCCCTGACCGTTGTTACCGCCCGCGCCCGCGGTGTAGCCGCTGCCGGTGGGTGGGGTCTGGCCACTGGTGCCGCTCGTCCCATGAATAGAGCTGGTGGTCGACCAACAGGAACCGTTGCCGCCACCACCACCGCCCGCGGCGATGAGCAGGCTGGTTCCTTGTTCACGCCAGACAAAGGAGCCGCCACCGCCACCGCCACCGCAGTTGCAGTTGCCAAGGCCACCTGTGCCTTGTTGGCCGGCGACCACAACGATGACTTCGCCCTCGGTGAGGTCAAACTCTCCTTCCATCATCGCGCCCTGACCACCCGCTTGGCCCAGTCCGCGAACCGTCCTGCTGTTGGCGCCATCGCCTCCCTGAGCGCCATAGACGGTGATCTGGTAGGTGCCGTCGCTGGGTACGGTCCAGGACTGGTAGCCCGAGGACAGCGCCACCGAGCCATCCAAGTTGGTGCCTGCATATTCGGAGTCACATTCTGCTTGAGTGGGGCCATCGCGCCCCGTCTTGCCGCAGTTTGTAAAGGTGATGGCTCCGTCCCACTCGGACTGGCAGTTCGCGTCACAGCCGTCGTTGTCGATTGTGTTTCCGTCGTCGCAGGTCTCGTCCGGATCGGTCACGAAGTCCGGGCAGACCCAGCACGCCGCATCGATCTCTTTGCAGCCCTCGATGTCGGCACAGTCCACATCTTCGTCGCAGTCGTTGTCGATGCCGTCATCACAGGTCTCGACGTTGCCGGCGAACAGCGCGTTGTCCCCGTCGTCGCAGTCCGAGCTGTCCCAGACATATCCCGCCGGCAGAGCGCAGATCTCGAGCGTCGCGCTGGCATCGCCCTCGCCATCCCCATCGGCATCGGCATAGGCGGTGACCAGCGGATGGCCCTCGTCCGGTGCCCCGTTGCAGTTGTCGTCCACGCCGTTGCACAGCTCGACGCTGCCGGGTCGGATGCCGAAGTCGCTGTCGTCGCAGTCTCCGCCAAAGGCGATGTAGCCCGAGGGTGCGTCACACGCGTCCGAGGTCAGATCGTCGTCGCCGTATCGGTCGCCGTCCGCGTCCGCGTACCAGGTCGACCTGTCGACCGCGTCCTCGTCGACCTCGGCATCACAGTCGTTGTCCTCGCCGTCGCACAGCTCGTCGGCGCCCGTGTACGTCTGCGGATTTGCGTCGTTGCAGTCATCGCCGGTCGACAGGTAGCCAGACGGCTGGGTGCAGGCCTCGACGGTCAGGTTGCCTCCATGCCCGTCGCCATCGACGTCGCTGAACCAGGTGGTGGTGTCGGTTGCCGTATCGTCCACAAAGCCGTTGCAGTTGTCATCGGTGTCGTTGCAGGTCTCGCTCGCGCCCGGATGCACATCGACGGCAGCATCATCGCAGTCTGAGTTGTCGGCCACAGAGCCCGTTGGCTGCTCAGGCACTGCTGGACGCGGAGGGGTCTCCGAAGCCATCCAAGTCCTTGTCCGAGTACCAAATCGCCTCTCCGAACGCTCCGGCCTCATCGACCGCACCGTCGCAGTTGTTGTCGACCGCGTCACAGATCTCGACCGCATTGGGACTGATTGAACCGTTGTCATCGTCGCAGTCTTCACAGGCCGCAAAGCCGTCACCGTCTGCATTGGCGTAGCCCACCGATCCGTCGCAGTTGTAGTCCTTGGGGTCGGTGCAGTCGTCCTCGACAGCACCCGGGTGCACCATCGCATCGGAGTCATTGCAGTCGTCGGCGTTGCTGACGTAGCCCGTGGGGGCATCGCAGAAGACTCCAGATGCCCCAATCGTTCCCGCCCCGTCGCCATCTGCGTCGGCGTAGAACGTGGGCGCGTCCACAGCGTTCCCGTCCACGACGCCGTCACAGTCGTCGTCGATGCCGTTGCATACCTCTATTTGTCCGGGGCCGACCGCCGCATCCTCGTCGTTGCAGTCCGCCCAATCGGGCACGTGGTCCTCGTCATTGTCGATGTCATTGCGACACCCAAAGGAGAACAGGAGGGAGACAAGGATCAGATTTCGCATGGGGTACTCCGGACGGCACCTTCGACGCTGCCATGGATTAGGGCGTCTAGCCAGTCCGACGACGCATGCTCTCTCGTCTCCGATGGCATCGCGAAGCTCTGCTCGACGTGTTTGCCGCAATGCCATTAGCAGGCCGTTGAAAATGGCCCGAAGGGTCTTTTGATGCGGGCTGCGCCAAGGCGCCGCT
>Ga0114932_10002330_pt1 | contig 20141 bp, 16 predicted proteins | sample 2SBtaG_2_FD_87286 | JGI IMG/M metagenome (GOLD analysis project Ga0114932, IMG submission 87286) | Deep subsurface microbial communities from Kolumbo volcano to uncover new lineages of life (NeLLi) - 2SBTROV12_ACTIVE470 metaG | ecosystem: Environmental > Aquatic > Marine > Volcanic ... | reverse complement strand
TGCAATTGACGTACATGTTCATTGTCGTGCTCCAGCAGCGCCGGAACGCGGAGATTTTGCTACTGAAACACGTGCTGCTGCGGCAGGTGGTGTTACGACCATGTTAGAAATGCCGATATCAAAACCATGTGTCAACAGTTCAGTGATACTTGAAAGTCGAAAGAAACTGGGTGAAGATAATGCTTACGTGGACTTTGGTTTGTATTGCGGTCCCGTGGGTTGTGATGAACAAGTTATTGAAGACATGGTAAACGCAGGCGCAATTGCATTTAAAGCTTTTATGGTAGATGCTCCTCCTGGCCGAGAGGATGAATTTGACGGTATTGCTGCTGCAAACAGGTCTGACTTGTTGATGGCATTTCAGAAAACCGCTAAATATGATATTCCATTTGTGATTCATTGCGAAGATGATCAATTGCTTAATCACTATATTAATCTAGCGTTAGAAAGCGACCTGGCAGACCCGATGGTGCATCCAAAATCTCGTCCTGATATAGTAGAAGCAGTGGCTATTTCAAGTGCCGTCTCGCTTGCTGAACATGCTAAAAGACCAATACATATCGCGCATGTCAGTTCAGCTAAAGGCGTTGATATTATTAGACATGCAATTCAGTCTGGAGTGGATGTGACTGGAGAGGTTTGTTTACATTATCTAGAGTTTACTGCTGATGTTTTATCCAAGGCTGGACCTTATGCTAAAGTAAATCCTCCAATTAGATTTAAAAACGATCAGGAAGCATTGTGGGCAGGTGTTAGGGACAACACATTGATGATCCTAACTACTGATCATGCACCATTTACAGCAGCTGAGAAAGAGGCTACATGGCATGATTTGGTGAGTTCACCCCCGGGTCTTCCAAGTCTTGAAATGTTATATCCAATGTCTCTGCATTATGCTCTGAATGGTCAATGGGATTTATCTAAATCAATAGAGTTAGTATGTGAGTCACCAGCTAAGCTATTTAATCTTTGGCCCAGAAAAGGTACAATTAGTGTGGGTTCTGACGCTGACTTCGTAGTATTTGATCCTAAAGATGAATACGTGGTTGACAGTGCCAATTGGTTTACTAAAGCAAAGGATTGTGATCGTGTGTACTCTGGATTGAATATTAGTGGGCGAATATTACAGACCTACGTGCGCGGCAATCTAATTTACAGTGATGGAGAAATTGCAGGAGAAAGAGGTTGCGGACAGTTTTTGCGACCAAATTAATACTTTAGACAATTATAGTATCTACAACTTTTTGTCAGGGGAATAGGGTTATCATCATGACAGTACATAACACAGATTGGATTGTGCCTAGGGCGCAGGGATATGACACTAATCGTTCATTAAGAGATGAAATAATTAGTGGACTTGAGAACGTTATGTTCAATCCCTATGTGGCTGGAAATGCTGAATTTGAACCGCTTGAATCTGATTTTGCTTCTAAATTAGGTATGAAATATGCTGTGGCAGTACAATCTGCTACGGCCGGATTAATATTAGCATTGCGTGCTTGTGATGTTGGGCCTGGTGATGAAGTTATTACAGTAGGAAACTCAGACATCTCTACGACCGCGGCAATATCGATTATTGGAGCTACTATAGTTTTGGTAGATATATTGGAGAGTGATTATACGATTGATGGGAGCCAAGTAGCGGCTGCAGTTACAGATCGGACTAAGGCAATACTACCTGTAGATTTGTATGGACACCCATCGGATTGTATTGCTTTGCGTAAAGTTGCTGATGAACATGGGCTAAAGATTATTGAAGATGCTGCTTTAGCAATAGGTGCACGATATGCAGATCATCATGTTGGTTTCTATTCAGACCTAACTATTATTAGTCTGGCAGCTTCCAAACCTCTTTCATCTAGTGGGAATGCTGGCATGGTTGTTACTGATAATACGGCATTAGCAGAAAAAATAAGTTTATTTCGAGGTTATGGTAAGGAATTTGATCCCAGTAGAACTCCACCTTTGTCTGACGACCATGTAGTAGAAGGATTTAATTTACCTATGGACCCGCTACAGGCAGTAGTTGTGCATGCTAAGCTTCCTTATCTAATGGATTGGACGGACAAACGCAGAAGAATTGCTGGTTTATACCGTACCGCCTTGTTAGATAAAGAGGTGAAGCTACCAACTTTTAGTGAGAATGCAGACCCATCTTTCTCAAGCTATGTAATACTATCTTCTCGTCGAGATGAGCTGCATAATGAAATGCGGAAACGACGCATTGAAACAGGAACTCATTATGCACCAGCAATGCATAAACAACCCGTTTATAGGAACAATGTAATTGCTGGAAATAGTCTGCCAGTCACCGAAAAGGTAGCGCGTGAACTGATAGCATTGCCAGTTTCTCACGAAATGGACGACAACCAAATTGATTACGTGCTGACCGCAATTGAAGATTTGTTCTAGATTTAAGTTTTACCTATATAGATAAAAACAATATTTCTGCTACAATTTATTGTAGTCAATCAACAATTTGTAAACAACAGAACTGTATTTATTGATTTACTAGTATGCACACACTCAGGAGGAGGGTGGAATTTTACAATGTATAACTATGATATTCCAGTCCGTCGTTATAACCGTAACGACCTAAATGAATTTTGTAAGAAGTATCTGATGTCTTTGGGGGCTAATGAAGAGGAAGCACGTATTACTTCAGCAGGTGTTGTGGCTGCTGCTAGTCGTTGGCATCCAGGCAAAGGTCAAGGGTTAGAGAAACTTTTTAGGCTCACTTTACAGCTTGGAAATGGTGGCATTAACTGTAATGCTGAGTTTGAGGTGCTGGAGGATTCTCCCGCAGCTGCTTTGGTAGATGGTCACCAAGGTTTTGGATATGTGGTTGCACAAAAAGGTTCAGAACTTGCTGTAGAGAAGGCATCAAAAGTGGGAATAGGTATAGTCTCCATTAAGCATAGTAATCATTTTGGGCAAGCTGGTTATCATGCAGAATCAATTACGAAGTCAGGCATGATTGGTTATGTGATGACTAATGCTAGGGCTGAAATGGCTCCTTGGGGTGCTACAGAACCTGTTCTTGCTACTAGTCCCTGGGGTATAGGTATTCCTATAGAGGGTGCCGACCCAATCTTGTTGGATATGGCACTAACACAGTCTGGACAAGGAATGGTTATGTGGGCTTTTCGGGAAGGACAGGACGTGCCTGATAATTGGATGCTCACAGCAGATGGTTCCAAGAGTACTAACCCAGCAGATTTTCTTAATGCTGATGGTAGTGAGTCCACAGGAACACAATATCCTATAGGCGAATTTAAAGGTTACGGCCTTGCCTTGTTCACTGATGTGTTGTGTGGAGTCATGAGTGGATCTTTATTTGGCACTCAATGTTTTCAAGGCGATGTTAATCATGATGTAGGACACATGATTATGGCATTCAACCCGGAGTTTTTTATGGAGAAAAAGACATTTCAAGAAAGATTAGCGCAGCTAGTAGGAGAAATTCGTTCTGCCAAGCCAATTGAAGGTAGGACCGTTTACTTGCCTGGAGAGTTGGAATTTCTAACCGAAAGGGATTCCAATCAATCCGGAGTGCCGATTGATGAACGTAGTGTCGAAAAACTATTAGTTTTAGCAGATAATCAAAATGTTAGTTTTCCATCGGAGATTTAAATACAGGTATATTACTCAGGGGACGCAAAATGATGTTTTGCAATCCGTTTTGTTTCCTGAGCATTAAAAGGAGGAAAAAATGCTTAGAAGATTTGCTCTAGAACAAGATGTGGCTAGACGAGTTACTGCTGCAAAAGCTCTAATGGAGGAAAAGGGCTTGGGAGCTATACTGATTCCGGCAAGAGGTGCGCCGGGCATGATGGGTATGGCTCAATATTTTACAAACCTCAATTTGTGGGCTGGACCTGCCTGGGTTGTGTTGACTGCCGATGATCCAGAACCGGCTTTGCTTATATGGTCATCATATGGTGCGGAATGGAACAAACAAGAAGCAACAACTTCTTGGGTTGAAAATCCTGATCCTGATACCTATGGACGTGTATTAGAGATAGTAGCTGGTGCCACAACAAAACTAAAGAAGGTTGGCATTGAGCATATTCCTACTCATTGGACTGTAGGGGATATGGAACGTGCAAAAGCCGAACTTGATGGTCGTGAATTTGTGGACATTACTAAGGAATTAGATGCTATGCGTTCGATCAAGTCTCATTTTGAGATTGAGCATTTTTATGATCTGGGTCGTATGACAAAAGAGGCTTTTGATATTTTCGAACATGTGGCTCGACCGGGTGTACGCGCATGGGAAGCTGCAAGTGCTGCAGAAGAACACCTAAGAGCCAATGGCATGATTTGGGGACGTTCAAAGTACTCTATGGATTTACGTCCTTATACGATACCTACCACTGTAGATCGGGAATTTACTCAAGATGATAAGATTCTTTTTGAACTTGTTTATGCCAGCGAACTGGGATATTGGTTGGAAATGACTGCTTTTTATACATTTGAACCTCTAGATGCTAGACTTCAATCTCAGATTGATGCTCACGAGAAGGTCATTGAGGCTTGTGCGTATGAGTTACGAGATGGTAATCCTATAGGCCGAATATCTGAGGTTAGTAATGCAACTTGGGAAGAGTTAGGATTTGAAGTGGCAACTGAACCTCTTCCTTCTGGAGCTCCTCCTGGAAAACATACACCAAATTGTCATTCAATTGGTCTTGATGAAAGTGATGGGCCGTCATCATGGTTTACTCCAAGCGAGCTTTTGAAGACCAATATGGTCATATCTTTTCATCCTAGTACTCGCCTTAAAGGTGATCGTGCCTTTCTTGTGTCAGACAACTATCTAGTAACCCAGAATGGTGGCGTGCGTTTGTCACCTTTGAATTGGACCCACAAAGTAATAGGTGACTAAGTTCTAGTAGAAAAGTTGGATTCTAGATGCTATTAGGTAGTGTATGGTCTAGTGAATATAAGTACCCATACTTTTGTATGGGTACTTTTGTTTAGTTTATTAGGTTACCTAAAGCCGCTAATAACAAGGCTACATTTTCACGTCGGCTTGAGTGGCCCATGAGACCTATTCTCCATATCTTGCCTTCAAGTGGACCCAGGCCAGCTCCAATGTCAATGTTATAGTTCTTTAGCAACGAAGAGCGAACACCTAAGTCATCTTGATCTTGAGGAATTAGTACACTATTCAGTTGAGGCAGCCTACTAGCTTCGTCGACTAAATAATTAATTCCTAGATTATTAAGACCATCCCTAAGGAGTATGTGGTTTTGTTGGTGTCGACTCCAAGAATTTTCGATTCCTTCCTCAGATAACATTACCAAGGATTCATGCAGACCATACAAGGTATTGACTGGTGCGGTGTGATGATATGCTCGCTTTGAGCCTTTACCCCAATAACCCATCACCAAATTGAGATCTAGAAACCAACTTGTTACTGGTGTCTTTCGATTGGTTAACTTTTCAATTGCTCTTTCGCTAAAACTAACGGGAGATAACCCAGGCATTGCTGATAAGCACTTCTGAGAACCTGAATAGATGGCATCTATTCCCCATTCATCAACCCTTAATTCTGAGCCTGCCAATGAAGTTACGGCGTCAACGATATTGATGCAGCCGTGTTGATTGGCAATCTGACATAGAGTTTTAGCATCAGAGAGTACTCCTGTTGAAGTTTCTGCATGAACAAATGCGACAATTTTAGTGTCAGGGTTTTCAACTAACGCTTGCTCAACTTTTTCAGGACTAACAGCAGTACCCCATTCATCCTCAACGACAACCGCCTCACCACCAAGACGAGTGACATTCTCTTTCATTCGTAGTCCAAAAACACCATTGATACAAACGATAACTTTGTCACCCGGCTCCACCAGGTTTACAAAGCATGTTTCCATGCCAGCTGATCCAGGAGCAGAGACAGGCAGAGTCAGTGCATTTTCAGTCTTGAATGCATATTTCAGCATTTCTTTAACTTCATCCATCATGTCAACAAAGGCAGGGTCTAAATGTCCTATTGTTGGTCTAGCCATGGCATCTAGAATTCTGGGGTGAACAACTGAAGGACCTGGACCCATAAGTGTTCTGGTTGGTGGAGTAAATGATTTCATATTAATCTTTTATTTGCTATAAATATTTTGTTGGTAAGACCAATTTGCCACTTTGGTTTTACGTTGTCTAATGATTTCAACTGTAAGTTCTCATAAATTCTTCCGCAAAAGTAATTATATGACCAAGTCTATAGTGTAACATCATACTATTTCAACAAGTATCAATTTTCACATTGGATAATATTTGTTTTGCGACTGTGAAAGATCCTATAGTTGTGCCTTCTGTACTTGCTGCGGCTGTACCACATGCTACTCCCCATCTTAATATCTCAGGCCATGACAAATTGCACGATAGCCCATAGATTATTCCTGTCATAACTGCGTCACCTGCACCAATATCATTGCGCTTAGTTATAGATGGGGCAACAGCAATCCATGTTCCTTCTTGATTGGACAATAGAGCACCTTTTCTACCTTGAGTGATGATCACATGTTTTACTCCAGTTTGGAGTATGGAAGATGCTGCATTCAGAGCATCTTCTGTAGATTCAACTTTTGATTCAGTAAGGGTAGATGCTTCAAGAGCATTGGGTTTTACCAGGAATAGATTTGGATTACATCCATGTAGTAAAGCTGGGCCGCTTGTATCCAGTAAGGCTTTTCCACCTAAAGATTGAATTTCTTGGATTATGTCTGCATAGATGCTATCTGGAATACTGGGAGGTATGCTTCCACAGAGTGCCCATAAATCACCAGGTTGTGCTAGCTTTCGTATTTTTGTTATAAGTTGATGACATTCTTGGGCGTGTATTGTTGGGCCCGGCTCATTGACTTTTATCAATTGAGTACGATTTTTGTCAACTACACTGAAGTTTGTTCTTGTCTCGCCAGAAATACGTACAAAATCAGTCAAAACATTCAGATTGCTCATTTCTTGAGTTAGCATCTCTCCAGTAGAACCACCAACAAAACCTAATGCTATGGATTTAGCTCCGATTGCAGCTAGTCCGCGTGATACATTAATTCCTTTGCCCCCATAATTCATCTCAGATGAATTAGCATGCATGACTTTATGAAATTCAGGTTCGGTGACCTGTAATTCACGGTCGATAGCAGGGTTAAGGGTTACTGTATATATCATGCTATGTGTGGAAGTGATTGAAGAACAACACAGATATCTTCATTCTAAACTTTGTTTTTATTGATTGCTTCAACGAAACCCTTAGTGATATCTTTTGGTCGTGTTATGGCAGTGCCTACTACCACAGCAAGTGCACCATTCTTGAGTGCTAAGTTGACTTGCGTATGGGTTTGATATCGACCTTCTGCTAATATAGGTACTTGGGCTTGAGAAGATAGTGATTTAACAAGCTCAATATCAGGTGTTTTCATTTGGTTGCTATAAGGTGTGTATCCTGATAAGGTAGTTGCCACCATATCTGCTCCGGCTCTTTCAGCTTGCAGTCCTTCTTCAAGTGTGGAAACATCAGCGAGCACTAAACACTCAGTCTCTACGTGAATAGCATCAATATATGAGAATAGATCTCCAGCTGGACTTGTACGATTAGTTGCATCAATAGCAATAATATCTGCTCCTGCTTCAGCGATTTGCTTAGCATGATCTAAAGTTGGCGTTATATAGACTTGGTAATTATCTATATTGTCCTTGTACAAACCTATAATGGGTAATTTGACTGATTTTTTAATGGCAGATACATCGCGGGGCGTATTGGCCCTAATTGCCCTGGCTCCTCCCGCAGCTGCAGCTATGGCCATTTTGCTCATCATTTCTGGTCCATACAGTGGTTCATCGGGTAAAGCTTGACATGACACTATGAGTTGTTTATTAACTTGATTAACAAAATTCTGTAAAGAATTCCATCTTTTATCTTTAGTCATATGGATCAGCAAATGTCACTTGTTAACAAGGTGCTAGCTGCTCCTACTAATACGGCCTCGGTACCAAATCTAGCAGGTAACACTTTGGTATTATGGTGTGGTACAAGCGTGCAGTTGATTTCAATAGATTTCTGTATGTTGTCCATAAATAAGTCTAAGCTTCGCATTAGTCCACCGCCTAATGCTATCATATCGGGAGCAAACAAAGTCATAAGATTTGATAGTCCTAATCCAAGATAGAATCCTTGGCGATTGACTGCTTCTATAGCATACTTGTCACCCATCTTAGCTGCCTTACATATTTCACGTGCGTTCATTGATTTGACGTCTTGTGTGTCACTGTAATTATTAATCCACCAATTAGTCATAGCTCCACTACTAGCTAGTCCTTCCCAACAACCTTGAGATCCACACCAACATACAGTTCCTTCCGAAGAATCGATAATATGATGGCCAATTTCAGGGTGGGCACCTTGGGCACCACGGTATAGTTGACCATCGATTGTTAGACCAACTCCGATTCCAGTTCCCACAGTAACAAGAAGAAATCTTGACGTGCCTTGGCCAATTCCCCAGGTGTGCTCACCGATAGCTGCTGCATCGGCATCATTTTCTAGGCTTACAGGCACATTGAATTTATCATGGAATGCGGATGTGATATTCTTACCCTGCCATCCTGGTAGAAATGTTTCTACGTTTCCCAATGAGCCGTCGGTACGGTTGTGCCTGCCAGTACAGCCAATGCCAATGCCGAATAATACGTAGTTGTCACTCTGTATTAAGTCAGTTATATGATTTGCGATTTTATTGACTGCACTTTCAAATCCTTGCGCAGGTTCAGTAGGGAACTCCTTATGCCCAAGCAGTTCGCCTGTCTTAGTTATAAGACCAACACTAATATTAGTGCCGCCTATATCAACTCCTGCTATTACATCTATGCTCACAGCTACTATAGCCTTACTGTGCTTTTGGATTCAATTGATTCTAGGGCAGCAAGAACCATTCTCGTAGCTACTAGGCCATCATGTCCAGTGACAGGAACATCTGTATTGTCTAATACTGCGTCTACAAAAGACTGATCTTCAGCTAACAGTGGTTCAGCCATATATGCATAATGACCTCCATTGGGACCATAGACAGCCACACCTTGATGTACCATGTCTAGATTTAGTATTCCCTTGTTTCCTGTGACATCTAGTTTAAAGTCAAATCCAGTAGGGTGTGTTTCAGGTAAATACCAACCTATATGAGCACAACCTATGACGCCATTTTCGAATTTTATAATACTAAAAGTTTCATTCTCGATTGGATATTTACTAGCGACATTTGTTGAAGATTCACAATATATACTTACTGGCTCACTGTTGACTATCCATCGCATTGCATCAAAGTCGTGTACACCTAGAAAAAACATCACGCCAGTTCTTCCATTTATGCGATCGGGTTGGGTTATAAGATTGGTCCTTCGAGCAAAAATACTTACTAGGTCACCAAGCCCGTTTTCGCTCACTGTTTGTTTAGCAAGGGCGTATTGTGGAAAAAAGCGTAAAGTAAATCCTACCATCAATTTGATTTGTGCTTTGTCAGCTGCTTGAATAATAGTTTCGGATTCTTCCAGTGTCATTGCGATGGGTTTTTCTACTAACACATGTTTGCCTGCCGCAATAGCACTAAGGCAGGGAGCTTTGTGTAGGTGGTCAGGAACTGCAACTACAACAGCTTCTAAATCATCGTGCAGCAACATATCTTCATAATTAGTGTAAGATGTTGCTTTATATTCTTTCGCAGTCTTTGATGAAACTGATTCGTCTATATCTGCCATACAAACTAGTCTTGCCCGTTCGATGCGTGACAACATTTCACAATGGACCTGACCTATTTCCCCCAGTCCTATGACTCCAATGTTTAATTGTTTCATAATCATCCTCCTTTGTGGGCAATTAAGAGTTATTTTATGGTCAAGTAGATTATTTTCGATAGTTGCTTTTATGGGACTTGGTTTATAGATTCGACGATCCATTTGCCATTGTTGTTAAGGACAATAGTTGTATAAGATGTATTGTCGAATTCTATGATCATGGATGACTCTAAATCTTTTTCTAATATGCTACCAACTAGCACACGGAGAAGATCGCCATGTGTACATACCATTATGACTTGTCCTTGATCATGTGTTTCAAGAGTTGCCAGAAAGTTGATTGCTCTTTCTCTTAGCTGCGAAAAACTTTCACCATCATCAGGCGTAAATTCACCTAACGGTAGTTGGCTTTTTGTGATTGCTTCCTCTAGACTGGCTGCCGGTAATCCATCTAAAACTCCAGCATTCCATTCTCGCAGAGATGGAGTGGTTACTACTTCTAACGATTGTTTTTTGGCCACAATTTGCGCTGTTTTGTATGCTCTATTCAAATCGCTAGATATAATCATGTCTAGCGATTTGTTGCTGAAGTGCTCTGCTAGCAGATGTGCTTGCGCCATACCTTTTTCTGTTAATGTACCGTCGGTTTGACCTTGGAGTATTCGATTTACATTTGCCTCACTCTGTGCATGGCGGACAAGTAGTATTTTCAGTCGCCAATCAGATGTGATATTACTCATAATCTGTACAACCTATGAGTTTGTGTTTGATGATTCAAATTGATTTACCATCGATGCATAAAATGCATCCAATACTTTTGGCACAACCCCATTCCGGGCACCGAATCGTAATTCTTGACCAATTGGATTCACAGGGTATGCGAGTATCTCGCAGTCCGTGATTTCAGTAGATACTGAAATGAATTTGATTTCAAAGCGGCTCCTATCACCTAAATACTTTCCATGCAATGTTTTGTCGAATTGGAGATGTAGTTCACGATTATCAGGATCATGCTTAAGTATTTTGCCTTTTAGGGACTTTGCACCTAAGTAAGCACTTTCATATGTGTTGACAAAACCGTACTTAAATCTTTTTGTCTCTTTCATCCTATATCGCATATATAATTACGCTCCAATACACAACAATTAAATTGTATATTTGGACTTAAATCGGGATTTCTTATACATTGTTTATCTCAAACATGATCATATAGTCTCACATGAAATAATGTGTGTTCTAAGTATCAGTTTTTTGCTTGGATTTACGGGATTCATCCATACCATACACTAATCCCAATAATGCTCCTATAGATGTCATAAAAATTACCACTCCGATTTTACCAGTACTATCATACAATATTTGTCGGAGCTCCATCGATATCCAGAAAATGCTTAGTACTATGATGAGTCTGATGAAACCATTTAAGATTCTTGCAAGATTGAACGGTTTATTCCAGTTCTGGACAAATGTGATTAGAATAGACATAACACAAGCTATACCAATGGCATAAGCAAAATCCCGTTCGCGGTCAACAGATCTATGGAAAATGCCAAAATATCCACCTATAGCTGCTCCGGTCAATGCACGTCTCACAATTGAAGGGAGCTTTATGCTATTGTTCGGATTTGTTTTCTTGATCGACAGTTTCGATTTAGACATTGTGCTTAGATGATATCAAACTATTATGTATTGTCTCACAATCTTATATGTCAATTATTGGATACTTGCTTGATTTTATGTCTGACTTCTGCAGCCGTTGTACATTGTAAGGCGACTTGAGCGATTTTTTTGCACTCGTGCAGAGATAGTGTACGAATAAATGCTTTTACATTTGCTAAAGCTGAGATTGAGACGCTTATTTCATCTATTCCTAGACCCAATAATACAGGCAAAGCTTGTATGTCCGAACCTAGTTCTCCACATATAGATACATGTTTGTTCTTAGCATGTGCAGCACTTACGGTTTGATCTATCAATTTAAGGACTGCGGGATGTATAGCATCTGCGAGGTAATTTAAAGTTGGGTTTAATCGATCTGCTGCAAGCGTATATTGAGTTAGGTCATTAGTTCCAATCGAGAAAAAATCAACATCGTCAGCAAGTGCTTCTGCCATGATTGCAGCAGCTGGTACCTCAATCATTATTCCTAATTCCACTTTAGGGGCCGACATATTCTCACGTATATCGTTAAATATATCTCGTATCTTGCGTAGTTCATCGCGGTCGGAAACCATTGGGAACATCACTCGAATTAGATCTGATTTAGCCGCCCTGAATATCGATCTAAGTTGGGTTGTAAATAAATCTTGTTGTGACATGTAAAGTCGGACACCGCGTTCACCCAAAAATGGATTACTCTCTTGTTTCATTGCTATGTAAGGTAGAGGCTTATCACCACCAATATCAAGGGTTCTTATCACTAATGGTTTGCCTGCAAGCATTGTCATGATTTCTTGCATAACAATGAATTGCTCTTCTTCACTTGGTGGTGTTGATCGCTCTAGAAACAGCCATTCTGTTCGTAGTAGACCTATCCCTTCTGCACCTTCTAGTAAGGCTTTTGGGACTTCTGATGGAGTGCCAATATTTGCAAATACTGGCACTCTGTAACCGTCTTTGGTGGTTGCTGACTCGTGTGCTGTGAGCAGATTGTCTTTATGTTTTTTGTGATAAAAAGCGACTAATTTATTAGCTTCGGCAACTGTATTGTTGTCAGGTTTAGAGATTAGTGTGCCAGTAGTTCCGTTAATGATAGCTTCGGTATCATTAACAATATTAAGTGTTTGTGTATCTGCACTTACAATTGCAGGTATGCCGAGGGATCGAGCGAGTATAGCAGTATGGCTAGTGGGTCCTCCCTCAGTTGTACAGAAGCCAACGACTTTGTTTTGATCCAGGGCCATTGTATCAGAAGGAGACAAGTCTTTTGCTACTACAATGATTGGTCCTTCTCTTGATAATAATAAATCTTCAGGCTCATGACCAGATAGTATGCGTAGTATTCTGTCGCCCACATCTTTAACGTCTTTTGATCGCTCGGATAGTGTTTCGTCATCTACATCAGATACTAGTAACGACATATCCGTGAAGCTCTTTTGCCACGCTGTGGCTGCACCTAAACCAGACTCAATATTGGCTCTTGTTGACTCAATCAAATCAGGGTCTTCCAACATCTCTAGGTGTACGTCGATGATCTCTGCTGCGTCTATGGATTGATCCGACACATTGGCTCGCAATGCAGTTAGTTCGTGTGTGGCCTGTTTAACAGCCGACGTAAACATAGAAAGTTCTGTATTTGTATCAGTAAAACTGTTGGAAATTTCTATAACAGACTTGCTATACTGAAAGATATTACCTATAGCTATGCCGGGTGCGCCAGACACACCATGGAAAGCAGAATGTTGCTCACTTTTTCTTTCTGGCATATGCACAGACTCTTCGTTTCTAAGCGTTTTTGACTCTGTTGTTGCTGTGTGTAATGCTTCTCCCAATCCGTTGGATATTGCTGTTTCCAAAGCTGTGATTGCTTCGTCCTCGTCATCACCATTAGCTTCGATTGTGACAGATGTGCCGGCGTGAACGCCCAATGTGAGTACAGATATTACGCTTTTAGCATTTGCTTTTTTGTCTGCATTAGTGATGTGAATGTCACAGCTGAATTGTTTTGCTAGATTAGAGAACACTTTGGCTGGTCTGGCATGTAAACCAGATGGGTTGTTAATCACCAGTTCGATTTGTTTCATAGCAAGATATCCTATTAAAATCTTTATGCTATCTTACGCGTTGGTGTTTGGTGCATTTAGGTGGTCTAGAACTACACTAACCTCTGATGTTTCGGCAAGCAATTTAGCTGTTTCTGGATCCTCGATAGCTTCAGCTAGGTTGGCCAGAATGTTAATGTGGTCATCAGAATTTGAGGCAATACCAATTATGAGATAAGCCTTCTCATCATCTTCCCACGTTACACCGTCTCTAATTTGTAAAACAGATATTCCTGTACGATATACTAGTGTGAGATCGTCAAATTGGCCATGTGGTATTGCCACTCCATTGCCAATGTAAGTGGACATTGACTTCTCGCGAGCTAACATACCATCTATGTAAGACTCGGCAACATATCCGCCTCTCACTAGCAAATGTCCTGCCATCCGTGTTGCTTCTTCTTTGCTATTGGCCTTTGCGTTAAGACTGATTGTTTCTTCAGTCAATCTATATTGCATAATTAGACACCTGTTAGGGATTATGTCTATGGTTACACATAGTATGTGACTAGTTGCATCAATATTGTAACATTACATTTGTGGTCTTAGTATTGTCTGCAAAATGAAAAATGTTAATACATTTGAGCAACACTTACAAACAAGTAGAGAATGAACTCAATATTCTTAGCCTTCCTCGTGAATTTCAGTTCCGTTTGCTAAGGCACTGACTACTCTATCGATTGCGGGATCATTTAGAAACATAGTAAATGCTACAACCACGGCTCCTGGCACACGTTTGCGCACCATTTTCGATAGTCCCTTATGACAGATAATCATTTTCGCATCTTCAGGCACTAACCGCGCGGGTTTATGGATTACTTTGTAACCTTCTACGTTTGCTTTTTGCAGCTTTTTCTTAGTTTGGTTAACGACTATCAGACTGGAACCGACTCCAGCTTCACATACTATTATTATGGTACTGACTTCATCGGGGTGTATTGTGGCTGCCATTTCTAGTTTCCTCCAAATTGCACCATCTTCATTAATTTTATAAGGGGTCTAGCGATATTCATTGCCAGACCCCTTATCTTTTTCATATCAAACCCTTATAACGGGTGATACATATTCATCATTAAGAAGTATTGTCCTGATTTCGACAATCCACTCTAGTGAATTATCCTAATCCAGGTATACCAAGTGATTCTTCTTCTCCGTCATCATCATCTTCACCGACATCTTTAGCTGGATAGGCACGTAGTAACATGCTTCCGACCAAGAAGGCTGCCACAACTGCTAGGAACACTCCACCAAATACTGCAAAGTGTCCTCCTGGTGGAGTCATTGCTAGATAGGCAAAGATCGATCCTGGTGAAGGAACTGCTACCAAGCCAGCATTAAAGATCACAAACCATGTGTCGGCAACAATACCACCGGCGTACATGGCTATAATCATTATTGGGTGTGCCAACACGTAAGGGAAGTAAATCTCGTGAATGCCACCAAAAAAGTGGATGATTATAGCTCCAGGAGCTGATTGTTTCAGCAAACCTTTACCAGCAACCCAATAAGCCAGCAACATACCCAATCCGGGACCCGGATTACTTTCGAGTAAGAAATGGATTGCTTTACCACTTTCTTTAGCAGCTGCTGCACCTAATGGTGCTAACACTCCTAAGTTAAGAGCGTTATTGAGGAATAGAACCTTGGCAGGTTCAACCACTAGATCTACCAGCGGCAATAGACCTGAAGCAATTAACCCGGAAACTGCACCTCCGAGAACGTCACTGATCGCTTGTACGAAAGGACCGATAGCAACCTGCGCCAACATAGTGAGAACTAAACCTGAGATTCCCAATGCAAAGTTGTTGATCAGCAGTTCGAATCCAATCGGAACTCTGGGTTCAAGTGCTGCATCTATTCTCTTCAGGACCTGAGCTGCTATTGGGCCTGCAATCATACCGCCTAGGAATTGTGGAATTTCTGAGCCAACAATGGTTCCCATTGTAGCTACTGCTCCAATGATACCACCACGCTGTCCGTGGATCATCCTACCACCTGTGTATCCAATAAGTATTGGTAACAGGTTGAGTATCATTGGTCCTACTTGTTGGACGTATGTCTCGTTAGGCACCCATCCGGTTGGAATAAACAGGGCAGTCAACAATCCCCAAGCAATAAAAGCTCCTATGTTTGGAACTACCATACCTGCGGCAAAACCACCCCAGCTTTGTATTCTAGCTAACATAACTGAATCTCCTCTTATCTTTATATATTACTGACATTATATTTAGAGTAATAAAAGGCGAACAGAATAAAGTTTATATGACAAGTGTTGTCCTATTTTCGTATTATTTACCTCCTTAATTGTTGTTTATTTATGAAGTCAAAGGCTGATACACAATCCCAAATGAATGCAAGTTGGCAACAAGTTGTCAACTATAAGTGACTCTTGGAGAACATCAGCCTCTTAGTTAGTATATTACAACACTCGATTTAGGCGTTAGTTTCGTGAGGCAAATTTTTGTTTAGGTGGCTGACTGATATGTTGTTAGATGAAGTACAAGATATGTCTGTGGCGCGTTTTTAATCTTATGTGCGCTTATTGATTTGCTCTCCAAACAATTTTGCCCTCGACTATTGTAAGCAACGGCCTATAGTGTTCGTCTAGAACTACTATGTCTGCATCGTATCCAGGAAGTAATTGGCCTTTACTAGTACCTATTCCTATAGATTGAGCCGGCACCATGCTAGTGCATTGGCTAGCTTCCAATATGTTTAGGTCTAAAAGATCGATTAAATTGCGAAAGCCTGTGTCAATGAGGGCATGCGAACCGGCCAGAGTACCATCAGCAAGTCGGATTGTTTTGCCATCTATATATATGTCCTGACCTGCCCAATTGTATTTGCCAGATGGAAGTTCTGCAAAAGGCGCAGCATCGGAGATGAGACATACTTTTGATATTCCTTTAGCATTTAACAATACTTGCATGGCTCCAGGATGAACATGATGTCCGTCACAGATTAATTGGGCAATAATGGAAGGGCAAGCCAGTACTGCTCCAGTTACACCAGGATCTCTATGATGCATATGACTCATTGCATTAAATGTATGCGTTGCTTGACTAAGACCCAAATCAATTGCTTCTTTAGCCAGCTCGTATGATGCATTTGAATGTCCTATGATTGGTACGATATTATGATCAAGTAGATATGGAATAACATCCATGGCTGTTCCTTCTTCTGGAGCAAATGTGAGCATGCGGACTAAACCATTTGTAATATTTTGAAGCCAATCTACTTCATGAGTAGTAAGAGGTGAGAACCATTTGGGATTGGCCATGCCAGGACGTTCAGGAGATAGGTGTGGTCCTTCAACGTGAATTCCAAGACAGCGAGCTCCTACTGGTGGGTCAGACAATACGGTAGCCATGTGTGATATAAGCGAATTTATTTCTTCTTTGGGTCGGGTCATGGTCGTTGCCATGAAACTCGTTACACCGTATTCAGGAAGATGTTTGATGACCTTATCTAAATTAGGACCCATGCAATCATAGCCTAGTAGTCCGTGAATATGGATATCAATAAAGCCAGGTAGCACCCAGCAGCCACTTATGTCCAATACATTTGAAGTTTTGGGTACCTTAAATTCCGATTTGTTCTGAATAAGCTCAATAGATTTGTTGTTAATGACTAACACTCCTGTATCAAACACTTTGTCAGGAGTGCATATTTTCCCTCCTACTAATATGGTACTCATTTATTTTCTCTAAATGTGTTGGTCAATTTGATATGATCTTCAGCAAATCTACTCTAGTATAATCCCATTTATGTTTTTTCGTCATCGCGCTACTAGAATATTAGGATTGCTCGCAATATTATCGTTACCCGCTGTATTTCCTTTTTTGCGAGATCAAGTTCCTCGGACAAATGACTTAGCCAGTCATGTGTATAGAGCCTTTGAGCTAGAGCAATTATTACGTGCAGGAGTTATTTTTCCGCGTTGGGGACCACACCTAGTGCATGGATATGGATATCCGGTGTTCAATTATTTTCCGTATCTGTCTCACTATCTAATTACTATTACTCATATGGCCTCAGGGTTGGATTTTCTGTGGTCTTATCGAATTGTTACAGCTGTAGTTACTCTAATAACTGCATGGGGTACATTTCTTTTCGGCAGAGACTTATTTCAGGATGAAAGTGCTGGCGTCTTAGCTGCAGTCGGATTTGTTTACAGCCCGTATTTGTTGATGACTGCAAATGTGCGTGGTGGTCTTCCCGAATCATTGGCATTAGCTGCGCTATCTTTTGGTTTGTGGACATGGTCGCGTGTGGCTCGTGGTGAGCGCAGATTTGTGATGTGGGCAGGTTTGACATATGCCATATTGATTGTTTCGCACAATGGGTCTGCAGTGCAGATATCCCCTATATTATTTGTATATGCGCTATGGCGTGGTCGTGCACAGATTCGATTAGCTATTTATGAGATTGCCATAGCAGCGATAATAGGTGTCGGTCTAACTGCATTTTATTGGTTGCCGGCTTTGTTGGAACTACAGTATGTGCAGGTAGCGTCGGGTTATGCTTCAACTGGTATTGTATATCATCAAAACTTTACTCCTGTCAGTGGATTGTTCAAGTATCCTTCTCTGCCTATTGATAGCGATTTGTTAAATCCTATAGTATCTAGCCCATTATCTATAGTTACTCTGATATTTGCTGGACTAACGATCTGGCGTGCACGATTGGTTGGCAGTAAACATTTCTTAGAACTAATATTATTATTAGTGTTAAGCTTGACAGCATTATTCTTGATATTGCCCCAGTCTCGTTTGTTATGGGAACAACTACCGCTTCTACAACTTACTTTATGGCCTTGGCGATTCATTGGACCAGCATCTCTAATGATTGCTGTATTAGCTGCAGGACTCATATCTACCATATTAAAGAACAGGACAATGTTTCTAATGATTGGTGTTTTTGCTGTTATGTTGAATGGTTTGCCATGGCTGTATCCGCCGCGGGAGGTCTTGGTACCACCAACAAATGTTGCAGACTTGGCCCGTTTTGAGATGCCGCCTTGGCTTATTGGTACGTCGACAACTGCAGAGTATTTGCCACAATGGGTACAACAATTGCCTGACACTTATGAGCAGCGGGATGTGTTACTGACGAACTCAGATCCGGATCGATTGGACAGGCGACTTCTACCATCTGGGCTGAAAGCGCAGCATGTTACAAACGAAATCTTAAGTGATACTTATAGAATCATTACAGCCGACACTTCAGAATTAACCTTTAAGCACTTTTACTTTCCAGGTTGGCGTGCCTGGATTGACAACAATCCTGTACCAATTGTTGTTTCACAACCGCATGGTTTGATTAAAGTGACTGTTCCATCAGGCGATCATATGCTTATGTTAGCTTTTGAGACTACAAGTGTACGGTATTGGTCTGGTATGCTTAGTTTAGTATCATTAATTGTAGTAATTGTGTTTGGGTTTAGTTGGTCGACATCCCCAACTGGGATTTCTCCGAGTGTAGTGAGCGAAAAGCGTCTTGCTATATTCGCAACTTTGGTCGTAGCTATTTTTGTCCTTTCCGTTATTTTTGAAAATCCTGTACGCAAACATGGTCTTGCAAACGATAATGGACCATTACATATGCAGAAGTCATTAGATATAGATTTTGGCGGTGAGCTGTATTTACATGGCTATTCATTGAGCGAAGATTCTATAGCTGCAGATGACATTGTTGAGCTAGATCTATTTTGGCAAGCTCAGCGCAGTATTGGAGTAGTGTATGGTTTTAATGTTCGTCTACGTGATTCGTACGGTCGTTTGTGGAACACATCGGAGATAGTACGTCCTCAAGGTTGGCGTTTTATGCCAGGTACAGATTTCTGGCCGCCGGATAAATATGTTATTGACAAGTATGCTGTGCGGCCATTGTCAGGCACTCCCCCTGGCACATATCATCTAGAAGTTATTGCGTTTCGTCGGGATACGCTAGAAGTATTGAATGTAAGTACAATAGGAACGTTACAAATTATTAGCGCGGACAAAAGTTCGTTTACAGATGTTGAGCCATTGGCTGTTTTCGGAGAAGATGGGTGGTTGCTGCGAGATTTTCTGATAGATAGAACTGAGGCTGTATCAGGTGAAATTGTTGGAATACAGGCTGTATGGAGTAGTCTGACATCTAGGAGTGAACCATATAAAGCACGCTTAAGTATATTAGATATTGATAGAAAAGAGTGCGCTTCATTTGAGTTTCTGATAGGAGGTGATTATCCACCAAATGTATGGAAGTCAGGTGAATCAGTAAGGGACCAATATATTACACAGGTTCCAGCAGATCTACCCAGTGGTCAATACATTTGGCAACTCAAGTTGATAGGTACAGAAGGTCGTGTATTAGGGGAATATGACCATACTGAATTGTTGCGTGTTAATGCACCGGAAAGGTTGTTTGATGAGCCAGATGATATTGCAGTGCTAGATGTTGAACTAGGTGAGGTAGTTACTTTGTTTGGATATAATGTGAGCAATGAATTCACTTCTGACGGTGGAATTCTCAATATTAAATTAGTGTGGGAAGCTAATGTAAAGGTGTCAGAATCTTATCATGTGTTTGTGCATATCATTGATG
>Ga0114932_10002328_pt1 | contig 20156 bp, 13 predicted proteins | sample 2SBtaG_2_FD_87286 | JGI IMG/M metagenome (GOLD analysis project Ga0114932, IMG submission 87286) | Deep subsurface microbial communities from Kolumbo volcano to uncover new lineages of life (NeLLi) - 2SBTROV12_ACTIVE470 metaG | ecosystem: Environmental > Aquatic > Marine > Volcanic ... | reverse complement strand
GTTTGGAAGAGGTATCCATATCTCTTAGGCTTTTTGTAATATAAGCTTAATACGTTACCCCATTCACCTCTATTATAGCCTTCGAGAACGACCGTGTGGCCTTTCTTTTCCAATTCTGAAATTAGTGTACTTTTCCCACAGGCGATGTTTCCGTTGATACTTATAATTTTTACCATGTTTTGTTTTTAAAATTTTTGTAAAATCATAATCATTTATATAAATGACTAACAAACTTCTCAAAGAAACATTTACGATCGGCGTATCGTTCGGAATCCTCGGTCTCATTATCTCTACAGCTTTCATGTTTTTACCTAATCTTCAGGGTAAGAAATTTGAGCTCAAAGACTACCACTTCTGGTGGCAGGTATTCCTATCTAATGCTATAGCCGGGGCCTTGTTCCACCTTCTATGTGAGTGGGGTGGCATAAACAGGTGGTATTGCAAGAATGGAAACGCCTGTTCAAAATAATTACAGAAATCCTTTCATGAATGTTTGCACGCGTATTGGAAGCCTCCTGCCACGAAACAATTCAGCTAGGCCTATTCTATTCCTAATGCTTTCTGCTATTTCATCCTCATTTAACTCAGTAGCCAGAGTGAGAGCGGTCTTTCCCTGATCATTAGTCAGCTCTACGTCTGCACCCCTGTCTAAAAGGAGTCGTACAACATCGAGATTATTACCATAACCGAGTATGGCCATTATCAAAGCAGTTTCTCCAAACGTATTTTGCGCATCTACATTCGCGCCTGCGTTTAGGAGGAGTCGTACAACATCGAGATGAGCATCTTGCGCGGCCAGTATCAAAGCAGTTTGCCCATAATTACCAATCGCATTTACGTCGGCGCCTGCGTTTAGGAGGAGTTTCACAATTTCGATATCACCATGTCCCGCCGCGATTGTAAGAGCCGTATAATCATAACTACCAGTTGCATTCAAGTCGGGTGTGCCTTCATCTAGAATTCGTCGTACAGTATCGGTCATACCATAGGCCACGGCCTTACTTAAATCAAGATCATAACCACCAGGTAATCTACTAGAAAATGTATTAGTTAAAGTTTGCCTCATTATTTATTATTCATATGTATAATAAATAAAATGGACGACCTAAAAAAATCTTTAAAAGAGCTTTTGTCAGGTGATCATGGCGATGTGGAAAGTACAGCGTGGCTTATTTCAAAGGTCCCTCTCCTGATGAGATCCATTGAACAAGCGAATGTTATCCATCGATTATCAGGGGCTAAGAAGAAGGAAGTTTTAATCGAAGTGATCTGTGAGTATATAAACGAGGAAGAAGATCCGCATGATGAAGCTGCTCTGTACTTTACGAAGAATGTGTTACCTACATTAATTGATACCCTGGTGAGAGTAGATACCAGAAAGTTGCGAATAAAAGCCAGAAAATGCCTTGCGCAGTGCTGTTTGATTACATAATTTATTTTTCACTTCACTAGAATTGAAAAAGAATGCTTACCTATGATTTCCTCCCATTCCACCGAGATCGTTAGAAAGAGGGAAGAGTCTCTGCTGATAGAGCTCAGCATTGCGCTTGCGCATCAGAGACTGCATCAAGCTTGTTCTCTGTTCTATAGTAGCGTCGAGGAACGCGTTATTTGCTAGTTTATGAATATTATGCGTGTTAGGATTTCCGTGTTCAAACCCCTCCGGTGCAGGGCCGTATTTGTCTGCCCATGTATTGCAGTCTACTTTCGACCTGGAAATGTAATTGGGCATACGGATAGCGTCTACGTCTTTGTAGTAAAATCTCGTCTGACCAGTCATATGTTCGTGATACGCACGATTTGATGCGCCGTATCCGTTGAATCTAGGGTCAGTCACATTGCTAGTGTCGGGCGATTGGTCAGGAGGGTCGGATTCGGGTGCCTGGTACAGATTTGGATCGTGTTGCTCAAATAACAGTTCTCCATCTTGTTCAGATAACGTAGTCGGCGGAATCTGCTGAGTAAAACTTATTCCAATATTAGAGTTTATGGGCTCAATGATCTGTGAATTTTGATAAATGCCCGGGACGACAGTAGATGTAAACACGTCCGTATTATGCACGGTGAATGCGGCATTTTTACCACAATCAGAGGCCGAAAAATTAGTAGGAAGACCTACTTTCAAGTTACCCTTGTGATAGCCATTGTTTATTAGAATACAGTGATCGTCTACGAGCTCGTCGCATGTCTCGCAGGAACCTTCCATGAGTCTTTGTTTTTCTTTACCAATCAACGATTTGTTTTCTGAACCGAACTGAACACCCGCTTTTATGTCGGTAGGCATGGAACCAGCCTGAGGAGAAAAATCTTCTATTACTATGGAATCGGGTACGTCTATGTCTACGTCTACGTCCATGATCGTGTTGTCATCCGCGTCGTCGGCGGCGTCGTCGGCGTCGTCTGGCGGAGGCGGAGATTCATATTGTGGCTTATACTGGAAGGGTGTAGGAGGTTCGATAACCGGCAGAGGGTCCGATGGGCATAACTTTGTATTCGGGAGCTGGTAACAACCAGATTTAATCATACCCTTATTTTCACCCTTGCATCCAGATATCCTAGGGGCATATCCGCTGGCTTCTTCATCAAAAGGAGTAGTCGCATTAATGCCTGATCTAATGACAAGATTGTTTGTTTTCCAGTATTCGTTGTCTTGACTTGGTGGTACTACGACAGGCGGAATAAGAAACTTGGGGTTGGGTTTACCGACAAGCTTCTGACTTGGGGATACCCAGTCTGGGTCGTTCACGCCGGTCGACCTAACCGCCGCGTTGACTCTCTGAGTTTCAGGCTGATTGAGCAGTATACCGAGCTGAGAAGACCCCGCTAGTCCAGCTCTACCCCCGTCTTCTATATAATTAGTGAAAGCATTATTTACCCCACTTTTGTCTAACACTATTTTGCATCCGGGCATTTCATTTCTGCAGTTCTGAGGAGCGCTCGACACTCCGTCTGCGCACATAATTGGGGACGCTACCGGAAGAGGGTCTACGCAGTCTGTGCAGGGAGCAAAGCTAGGAGCGCCCGAAAGCGTCGGTGTCTCAAATTTTTTGCCTAGACCAACTGCGTAATTCGAGCATTCTCCACCGGAGTCGTTGGCTCTTTTCACAATTTCGTTTCGGCGAGTGAATCTTTCTATTAAATTTTGTTTCATCCTCTATTTTTATTTACTAACTAAATAAAAATTTACAACTAAGTAGACTTATTATTATTATTTCGGATGGCATCCAAATCAACTTTTAAACTTACAAATCCAGTGCCTGCTCTAGATTTTTTACCGCACACGATAGAGGCGCTGTTTCCAGTCGCAGGTTCAAAGGTCCCAGAAATACTGGCTTGAATAAAATTCTCAAGGCTTTCTTCAAAGGACGCCTTGCCAAGAACCGATGAGTCTTCGCTCTTAAGAGTATACCTGGAAATGGAATTTATGGTACCCGAAAACGTCATCCGATCTATTAGGATGTCGGTGTGAGCACTATTAATACCGCCCATAATGGATAAAAACTCTCGGCGTAGAGACTCTCGAGCGGCCTCGATGCCCATTCGGTTGTAGATATCCCAAATGTTGTTGGAGATCGTTCTCTCAGTGTCTACACCCTGCATAAGCATAATACTATTGAAGTTTGAACCTACCGTTCGGGCAAACCATTCCTCGTCGTCGTTTGGAAGTACAATCTTTTCGTAGAAAATATCTTTTACACCTACAACACCAGAAACGACTACAGGAAGTAGATTGGGAATGACAATCTCGTTTATATACTCTACCATATCGATGGTGTTGTCGTTTAGGATTGGAGAGACGACCAGTATCGGACAGGGCGAGGATGGTTCTACGCAGACTAGTACATCATCGAACGCCCGTCGGAGCCGTACTACTACGTCGGAAGGATACACTCCGTACATGTACAATGTTTTCCAATGAAATTCAAATTGAATACTTTCGTCTACCTGATTCCAGCTCAGAGTCACATCTTTCAAGCGAAGGCATTTTAACTTTCCCGCACATGCAGAAATTATTTCATCCAGGGAACGAGGGCGATGAATAAAATATACGGAACTGTTTACAATTTTAGGATTCTTTGTAGCCGATAGCAACTCTTGAAATTTTGGCACACCTGCTGTCATGGCGGCTTCGGAGATACCCGCATGGTGAAAAGAATTCAATGTCATCTGGGTGTTCATCTGACCAATGGACTGGGCACACACGACGCCTACAGATTCCCCTGGAAAAATCTTAGACTTTCTATATCTTTCCTCTAAAATAGATTTGAATTTTTTAAATGCTGAAGGCACTAGTTTAATATCTTTCAGTTGATCCCTAAACCGTTCCCTAGTTTTCTTTTGAAAAGCTAGAGCAGATGCATAAGGAATAGACTTGGACAATGGTATAATGTCTGTTAACTCATCTTTCTGAGATTCGGTTAGTAGGAGAGCCATTATTATATATTAATTATTTTATTCATTAATTATTATCATTTAGAACGGCTGTAATAAAATGAAACCATTACAACTCATAACTACCATTGGAATATGGCTTAACCTCGGTCTTAACTTTTATGTGTTTAGACGTGACCAACAACTCTTTACAGATTCGCGAGGCGGCTCGCAAAGATCGAATTAACAAATTGTTTAATATAAATTAAATAATGAAGAAGAGAACAATTGCAATAGCATTTCTATGTATAATTTTAGCCGGAATTATTATATATGCGCTCAGCATAAACAAGGAAACATTTTCTTGGAAGGAGAGAACCAAAGACGAACTGGCGTCGTGCGAGAATCGTGTGAATAAGAAACACCGAGAATCAACGCAAATCTACAGACCACCCGTGGATGAGCTTAACATTACAAATTTTCCTACTAATGCTGAATGGAATCAGGAAGCAACAAGGGTGCGACATAAGCAAGCGGACGCAGCCTGTGGAATAGGTGCTTTTTACGATGATGATAAGTCATTTGATTGGGTTGCATCGTGCGAGTCGAGACATAACATGTTCAAGTCGGATGACGAAGGCGCAGGTGTAGGTTTTCCTGAAGTATGCCCCCTGGGACAACAAAATACTACGGATGCAGTTGCTGGGGGGAATGCCCAAGCGGGCTGCCGCGAAGGGCAGCATCCGGGCATTCCTCTAGGGGGTGATGGTCTTGGGCCGGGAACGGGGCAGGGAGTAGCGCCGGCACCACCACGAACTGAAACGATTACTAAAAAAGATGGAAAGACAAAATTTTATGCTATTGTCTTGTTCGAGACCGTTCGACGTCCGCCCAATGGTAAAGACAGTGAAGGATCGCCTATACGTGTCGATAAGAGTATATTAGATGCTTCGAAGCTAGCGGAACAAAGAATGTGCGCTAACCTTGGTCATCCAGGACGTGATCCTCGATCGGCAGACACCCCCGGCATGTACTCTAAGGGTGCAAATTGGCCACCCTCGAAGGACGATGATGATGATGGCAACTCCTTTCTTCCAAGTATATCCTATTTAACAATGCATAAACATATATATGGTGACGGCTCTACTTCACGGTCACATTTGCATTTCCCTGGTCTCTTGGAATGGCAGGATTTTTATTTCAGCCTAATACGTCAGAATCAATTTATAAATAATATGGTACACATGTCTAGAAGTTTGTGGAACTACGTGATAAAAGCCCAGGACATTGCCAAAACCGAACCCACGCGGTTGAATATACCTGTACTTGAATCTGCTCTTAATACGCTCGTTAATATTATGGCTGCAATATATGTGTATTCGATGTATATTGTATCTATGGATGCGCTGCCTGGAGTACCTGCAGGCAATCCACAGCCCTCTGCTTTGCCCGCGGCTCGCGCTCAACGCATTCCATTTACGAGGAGTGGACATGGACAGGCGATCATGAATTGGCTATTGGATACACTTACATTAATTGATACATTAGTACGTACTACTAGTACTAGTAAGTTAGTACTAGGACTAGCAAGCCACTTATTGAAACCCTTTAACCCTGATATCACAGAAGCTCAACACTTCGCCCGACTAGCCATTGGGAACGAGGACCAAGATTCACAACTGGAATATATGGCGACTCCTAAATTAAACCTAATCGTCGAGCTACTTTTGTGGAATCAACAAATGTTGGAAAAATATTCTGCCCCCGATATGATAAAAAATCCGGATGGTACCGGATCTGCGGTACTAGAACGGATTGGAAAAACCACAGGCATCGTAGAATATATCATGAAAGATAGTCAATCATATACCATACAATATTCAGATGGACGTTTTGTCAACGACATTCCCGAACCCCAATTATATTTTAATATGATTCTGCAACGCATATTAAGTGGCGTCGAAGAAGGGGACCCCTCCCACGAAAAAAATCTGGAAGATTACTTCGATTTCAAATATATGTATACTGTGGACGACGCCCGGACGACAAGCTTAACGGCGGCATTGAAGGCACCGCTTACTAAGGTCACTGTTAATCCACCTACGACGTCGATGGATTTGTTTGGGGGTATTAAGGACCTATTACGTAACAATTTTGTGAAAGTAGCACCTGCTATTATACGTAATGTATTCAACACCACACTCACTACTCCAGCATTATATGATATGACAGGAGGTGCAACAGAGGTTGTATATAAACGTGAGAGAAATTTTTGGCGATACATTACAAATAAGTACATGCACAGGCTTCGCACTACACTTCGTGCTCCTGGCACGGTGAATGAGGGATTTGTGAGAACGCTAAGTCCGACAAAATTGCATGGGTTGACGTGTGGACACGAAAATGTGCCGCCAAATTGCATGGCTTCAGGACCATACACATACGAAGACGTGGCATGGGCTTTGGGTAAAGGTACGAAATGTCTTTTAAAAGATTGGGCTATAGTTGAAATTGTTAAATCGGATAATAAAAATTGTTATTATCCTTCTACTTCGAGAAAAGATAAAACACGAGCCATAAAGGAATCCGACATGGAACAAAATATGTGGGAAAATGCGAAGGAGGTATTTTTACCTGAGGGATTCGTTCCACCTAAATTCTATACATGGGTCAGAGTAGTAGCTAGCAGTTTTTGTGTAGATGAGCCTAACAAAGAAAATGTTACTTGGGGAACTAGTAATACCCAATTCGTAGACAAAGACATCCCTGACTTTTTGACGCCGCCGGACACGGATGGTAGTAAGCGTTTTGCAATGACTCAGGTACAGAAACTCAAACAGCATTTTGATAGTACTTTCGTCGAAAGCCCTACGAAGAGAGAGACACTGCTAGGGCAATGGCTTAATAGCGAGGGTTATAAGATGGGATCCAATGCGAATGATCCGATTGTGTATCCCATCGGAGGAAATTGGAATCCTAATGTAACTCAAACTCTGTTTAAGTACGAAGCAGGACAGTATACTGGTGCTGCTTGGGCTACCACTAGATCTACTGGCATAATCTGTCCGACGGCTTGCAACAGGTACAATCAAAAAAGATATTGGAAAATACCTACACATTTTCTGTGGGGGCAATCTACTACTCAAATCAGTGCTATGCACAAATGCTGGAAGGCGTTTGAAATGGTATCACTTGAGGGATTTAAGAAGTTACAATCTGAAATACTAAAAAGAGAAGCTAAAAATCCGAAAGAAATACCTGACATTCCTGATGGCAGTTGGGTTTTAAGCGAGGCGCACGCGCCCTCAGGCGAAGATCCGTGCCATAAAGGGGAAGGTAAACCACATGAAAAAACACGGAACAATCACTGCAGCAGCCACGGAGAGCCCGAGCGGCGCCGCGGACCACGAGCCGAAGAGGATTATTGCGCGTGCAAGTGCGACACAGCGATAACAAGTGCGTGTGTAGATAAAGATAACTTATCAGGAGTTTGCAGGGACCACAAGAATCGCACAGTCAACCGTCTCACTCAAGAAGATTGTGAAAGGGATGGGAGGTGTTTGCTGGGGGCAGGGGGTATTATGAAACCAACAGACCATAACGACATCCACCTCAATAACCTGATTAAGGTATACAACTATACTAGTCAGGATGCGAGTCAGACTGCGGAAAATGTAAGAGCAGATAAGCGGAGGATGGAGGACGCGATGCTAAAGAACGCTTCCTTTCAAGAGTGTAAACGAATAGGAGGAGAGTGGTTTATTACCAGCAGTTTGCATCCATGGCGAACTCCAGAAGAAGGCGAACAAGGCGGTGATGTTAGGTGTCAATTACCACATGATAAAGAAGGTTGCAATAAGAATAACATGTATTTTCAACAATATAATACATGGGATCCTACCGGTAGTTATAAATACACGGTCAACTCCCCCTGTCTGGGCAGGGGAGTTAAAGAGGCATGTATCCAGCAGAAGGACAAGAAGGGTAACACCCAGTGTACATGGGTAGAAAAAGCGCAGATTGAGGGCGTGAATTGCGAGAAAGTTAGGGATACACTCAGAAAGGGCACCGTCATTTCGGGGGCGGGTTCAGGAGCTTATTGTACAGTGATTGGGGTGCGAACTCCGGACGCATGCGCTTCCAACAACGGGCAGTGGGTGGAACCTGGAAATTTCGTTGGTGTAGTCGTTGAAGGGGTGGTCCGACCGTGTCCTACCGGGTGTGTGCCGGAGGCGGTGCCGCATGGCATTCCTACCGACTTCGAGCCAGAGCCGGAGTTGCGGCGACGAATGCAAGAAGTACAACAGAAGTACATAACAGACGGATGGAGCCCTTTCGCGGACTCTTCGTATCCCGCAACCAAGTGTCATGTGTGGGATCCTCGTGTCTTTGAATGGTCTAAGATTGGGCTGTCCATGGCATGTGGATGCTTTTACGAAAAAGATGAAAACGGCATTCTAAAAGTGAAAGACGGACCACTACAAGGCAGCAGCTGCAATTCGTTATGTAAGGCCTACATAGAAAAGATGTGGACGGATGAGTGCAAATGCAAGGCAGCAGATTGGATAGCAAAAACCGAAAAATATGCCTCAGAAAATACTCCTACTGATGATGACCACCCCCGTGAAATGAAGAAGGTGTTGGACTCAGTGAAGTTGCACGTGGACAATCTCAATAAAATTTCAGCTGCCTGTGGAATTCATAATAAACCCGAATGCGCTAATGTCAACACCGAGTGTGTAGCGCTAGAGCACTCTGATTGTGTATATAGAAACGAATGCATGTGGTCTAAGAAAAGCGGAATGTGTTTGGAGATGGATAAAGAGAGATGTCAACCGTCAGATTGTATCCAGGGAGCCGCGGTGCCGGGACCCGTCCTTCATAATGAATTCTGTGGTGATAGAACTTTTGTAGGACTTAAAGATGATGCTTGTATTGAGATTCTAAATAAAAATTGTAAAGAGGCTCGTAGTAAAGGTACATGTTCCGCTTGTGCGTGGAGCAAGGACGCAAGGACAGTCTGTCATGGACAACAATCTACCATAGATTGGTGGTGTAATGGGGAAAAGCTGGAGGAGAGGGGTAACGTTACGAAATTGTTGAAATCGTGCAATGATATGAACACTCAATTAAGTTGTAATAATTCTTATGCAATTGATGCGTGGGATATAGATGGTGATTCTAATCCTGATGCCACCTCTCTAGAACCTGTTCTATGCGAATGGGACGACGACGAGAAAAAATGTGATGTCAAAATGAAAGGAAACAGCTGTCCTGTCTCAAAACTCAAGGACTTATGTGACGGGGCGCGCAGGTCTAGCTCCGGAAACTGCCAGGTTTGCGTCGCCCAGCACCCGCAGTTCAAAAGCTGCTCAAGCCATATCGTCGACACCTTCTGCTCTGGCGCTGACCCAAATGTCCCTCCTCCTGTTGCCGAAACATGTCCACACAAATGTCAACCAGAACATAGAGCTACGTGTTTGAGAACTTCATTTCCTAATGCTGGTTACGCTTGTGGACCTTACAATCCTGGCCCAAAGCATACTCAAGAAACATCCGGCTGCCCGACAGGATATGCGCACTCAATTAAGCAATGGTAGGTGCAGCCTGTCTGACGCGTTCATTTTCAAATTCATAGAATTTAAAAATCAATTACAGGGCCCCCTGACCCGGCTCGTAATCTTCATCTTCCCATTTGCTACGCACCTCGTCGCTATAGACTATATACCCTTGGTTTTCATACAATCGTTTATCCAACAAAAACAGGTGTTCGATGCTTCTCTTTATTTTACTCTTCGTTTTGTTAAAAAAACGCAACACGTTGCCAGGAGTAGAAGGTATAGTTATTGATTGCGTCATCCATTCGCCAGTCATCTTGTTTTGTTTTTGACGGTCCCAGATGGGGTGGCCGTCGGTGGTTGTTCTGTCCGTCCTGAAACCTTCGCCTCTCAACATTTTGTCTACTCCTTTCATATCATTAGTATACGTCTTTGCTCTATCCAAAAATTTATTTACTGCTACTTGTTCTTTGGCTGCTGCCAATTTTTCTGCTCGTTTTTTCTCTGCTCGTGCTGCTGCTTGTTCTGCTCGTTTTTTCGCTGCTCGTGCTGCTTTTTTATCTTTTTCTTCTAGTACTTTCGCTGCTGCTTCTGCTTTTTTCTCTTTTTCTGCTTCTCCTCGTGCTCTCGCTGCTGCCAATTCTTCTGTTCGTTTTTTCACTGCTCGTGCTTTCGCTGCTGCGTGTTCTGCTGCTGATTCTTGTGCTTCTGCTTTTTTTACTGCGTCCAGTGCTGCTTCTACTGCCTGTCCTGCTGCTTGTGCTGCTGCTTGTGCTGCTGCTTCTGCTGCTTCTGCTTCTTTCTCTTTTTCTTCTAGTACTTGTCGTAATAGATTGATTTGTCTACGTGGCGGGTATATATAATGTAGATTTCGCTCTTTATCCAAAGCGGAAAGAATATCAGATTTCACCTGCTGCTCGTATTCAGCAATTCGTGCTGCTTCTACTCGTGCTTGTGCGTATGCTACTGCTGCTGCTGCTGCTGCTGCTCGTGATGCCTCCGTCACTGCTCGTGCTGCTTCTACTGCCTGTCCTGCTGCTTGTGTTGCTGCTTGTGCTGCTTCTTGTGCTTCTGCTGCTGCTGCTTCTGCTGCTTGTCTTCGCGCTTCTGCTTCTGCTGCTTGTCTTCGCGCTTCTGCTTCTGCCTTCTTCTTCGCCTTCTTCTTCGCCTTCTCGGCATCAGCCTTCTTCTTCGCCTCCGCCATCGCAGCATAGTTTGCGGCCTCTTCGGCATCCTGCTCGTCGAGCTTCTTGAGCGCCCTGTCCGAGCTGAACTCACGGTCAAAGTTGTACTGGAAGAAGCCGGGATATGGCAGTGCGTCGCCTTCATCAATATCATCTGGACTCGTCGGCCACCGTCCGGACATCGCAACCCCCTGTGAATCTCGCACTAACGGTCGCGTAGCGTAGGCAGCCAGTGGTACATCATCGGCCTTTATTAAGTACAGATCTATTATCTCGCCATTTGTTTCATATTCCAAAGCGGTCTCGCCCTGATTGTTCTTCACATTCACGTTAGTGTACGGATGGGCGAGGAGCATCCGGGAGATGTCGGTGTGGCCCTCCTGGGCTGCCTCGATCAAAGCGGTGTCGCCGTACTTGTTCTTCGCATTCACGTCGATGCCCGGCGCGGCGAGGAGCAGCTCGACAGTGTCGGTGTTTCCCTCATTGACTGCCCTAATCAAAGCGGTGTCGCCGTACGTGTTCTTCGCATTCACGTCGATGCCCTCCGCGGCGAGGAGCCTCTTGACGATGGCGGTGCGGCCCTTCTTAACTGCCAAGATCAAAGCGGTGCCGTCTTCCCGTTCGTCGCCCTTCGTAATATCTCCATTTGCATTCACTTCGATTTTCTCGTGCTTGAGGAGCTTCTTGACGATGCCGATGTTGCCCTTTACGACTGCCCAGATCAAAGCGGTGTTTCCGGAATTGTTTTTCGCATTCACTTTGATTTTCGGATGGTCGAGGAGCATCTTGACAATGACGGCTTGGTTTGGGCTTAAGTTACCATAACGGGCTGCCAAAATCAAAGCGGTGTTGCCATTCTTGTTCTTCGCATTCACGTCGATGCCCGGCGCGGCGAGGAGCCTCTTGACGATGGCGGTGTGGCCCTTCTTAGCTGCCAAGATCAAAGCGGTGTTGCCCTCCTTTTCCTTCGCATTCACGTCGATTTTCGGATGGTCGAGGAGCATCTTGACGATGGCGGTGTGGCCCTTGACTGGCAGCTTTTTTTCGTGTGCGGCGGCTGCCCTGATCAAAGCGGTCGAGCCGTGCTTATCCTTTTCATTCACATCAATGCCCGGCGCGGCGAGAAGCAGCTCGGCGATGGCGGTGTGGCCACTACGGGTTGCCACGGTCAATGCGGTGATGCCTCTCCTGCCCTTCGCATTCACGTCGATGCCCTCCGCGGCGAGGAGCGCTTTGACGGTGTCGGTGTGGCCCATGATGGCTGCTATCACGAGGGCCACATTGCCGCCCATGGAGTCTTTCCTGAAACATTTTTTATTCACGTATGAACTATATCTACTGTCGTCTAGTATTTTGATAATAGAACGGACGAGGTCGACATTGCCACGGGAGGCTGCAAGTACCAAAGAGTCAACTGCCTTTTTCCTATCATCCGGTGTCCTCGTCGAGATTTCCGAAAGAGCGGACGACACCTCGCGTACCCCGCGTCCCGGTTCTCCAGCCCCGCGTCCCTTCCTTTTTTTTTTTGCTCCTCCTGGGAGAAATGTATTAGTCCATGTCATTTATTCCCATTTTTATAATAATTTTTATTATAATAATTTTACATGACCGAAGTTGCAAAAGTCGCAACTACTGGATCTTTAAATTTCTGCGCGTTGGTCTTCATGTTGTCGTAGAAGGTACCGAGCTTGGTCCCTGTAAGCTCTCCTATACGGCCTAGCTTTACCATGTTTGTGTAAATGTTCATTAACAAATCGAGGGCGATGAGCGGCCTGTTGAGAAGTCTGAGCATGACTGGGTCTGAGTCTACTGCAACATCCTTTGGTATGTAGTACTGAGGCTGCATGTATTCTCCAGTCCAAACAGTGATTAGAGGAGAGGCTGCTACCGTAGGGTCGAACGGAACCTGGTTGGGCGATCCTCCGACCATTTCCATTAGGTACTTTGTTTTGGCCGTGTTGAGCAACACGACGTCGCCCTTAGACAAAGCTTTAGGAATATTATTTCCTGTAGACGAGTACCCGTGAATAAGTTCAGGAAAGTATTGGGGCTCTGGGTTAGAAGTCATAACTTCGCAAAATTTGTCAAATCCCTTAGCACAGTATTCAGCCGCGTAGATTGCAGACTCCTTAGAGTTGTCATTTATGCGATCGCTTCCGTGCATCAAAGAACTATCCATTTGACCACTCATAATGTACGAGAGAGGATTATTTACAGGTGCATACGCAGCCTGTTTTCCGAATTCACTTATTTTTACGTAAGACATTTGCTTTCTTTATTCTTGAAATAAAAAAAAATCCTGACGATTATTTGGGCGACTTCCGAGATTTCCGAGATTTCCGAGATTTCCGAGACGACTTCCTCTTCTTGCAGTAATGCCAGCGACCCTTATTCTTATAAGCCTTCTTTAGTTGACCAGACTTACACGGGCTGCCAGGGCGTCTGCACCGACGACTCTTACGAGAACGGCGTTTGCCCGGACTGCATCTCTTCCTCGATCTCTTCCTCGATTTTCTCCGCGATTTTCTTCTCGATCTCTTCCTCGATTTTCTCCGCGATTTTCTCTTTTTGGGAGATTGAAATCTCATATGCTTGTAATCTTTCAACCGGTTTTGTCTCTTAGCGCGAGCGCTAGCTCTGCGACTTACAATCTTTTTTCGACCTTTGTTATATTTGAGGTCCTTCTTTTTCAGTCCACCTGCTGTTTGGAGGGCAGTACCGTGCATAACCTTAGCACGCGACCCCCTCGACTTGCGCTTAGATTTTCTGGGAGAGTTTCTTTTTTTTGTCATTTATTAATGCTAAGAAAAATAGGTTAAAGTTTACATCCCAAGAACTAAAATGACAACCCTATTAAGTTATACATTCAGTAAACTCCAGAATTTTGGGATTCTGCCATCTTTCGGACTCGATGAGCCACAAGATGAGAATAAAAAGCAGATGAGTGAGATTGTAAAAGCCCATAATCTCAAAGGATACCTGTATCCCATCTACAATCCTGAAACGTTGGAAGAACTAGACGAAGATGGGAGCGCCCTGATATTTTTAGAAGTAGTTCCTAGCACTTTGTGGGGCGATGCGGTCTGTATTTTCGAAAAGTGCGGATACAATATACTGCACTCCAAAAATAAAACAAAATTTGGAATAATAGTGTCTGATTCTGAGATTGATGTGCACACTACATACTTAAGAACAGAATTGGATGTGAACGATGATCAATCGGAAGCAGAGAAGCCTGTCGAGAAGCCTGTCGAGAAGCCTGTCGAGAAGCCGGTCGAGAAGCCGGTCGAGAAGCCGGTCGAGAAGAAGCCGGTCGAGAAGAAGCTCCATCATAAGCAGCTAAAGGAAATCAGACGGAATGCGGCTTTGCGCACTCCAGCAGAGTTTCGTCACAGATTTTCAAGGTGGAACAAGCGTCATCTGCTTGCAATAATTGGAAGATTAAGTGATGAATCTATCCATCGCACTCGAACTCCCCGGTCAGAAATTATAGACCGGGCGGCGCAACTTTGTTCGGAGCATGTGATGAGTGGAGGGGTAGTAGATATCAGTGCTTAAAAATGATCTAAATTAGACTGGTGCGTATAAGATAAATGAATTCCAACTATACTAGAAAGATGGTGCACCGGTTTGTTGAGATGTGTGAAGCTCGAGGGTACCAAGACATAGAGGTAGTACCCCAAGTCGATGGAGGGCCGGTGATAGTAGAGGCTATAGATCCTTCTAACACAGATGCAATAGTTAGGGTTTTGTATTTTGAAACTCCAAAATTTAACGTCAGGACGGCTGAGTTGTGTGTAGATACGCCAGGTGTAGATCACCTGATTATAGTATACAAAGATGCCATTACTTGTTTTGCAAAACGCGTTCTTGAGATGCACAGTGGTATTATAACCGAAAGCTTTCCGGCAAAAGAGTTGGAGAGTAACATCATGCGACATGTCCTTCAACCTTTAAAATTTCTCAGACTAGATTCCGTAGAACGAGATTCTTTTAAAAGGAGGTGGGGTGTAAAGTTTCCCATAATGCTTGAGAGCGACAAGGTTGCCAGATACTTAAATTTTACGAAAGGAGACATCATCGAAGTCCATCGAAGAAACGGTGACGTAATTTACCGTTTGGTAAAGTAAATTTTCATACAAGTAATATATGAAAATTGAAAATACTAATAATTAGTATACAATGGGTTTGCTTGCGTTCCCCATGTAGCTTCCGCCTCTGTTAGTGTATCCTCCAAGTTCAAATTTGACGTTTCTAGCCGAGTAATCTTTCCCCGGCACCGCTCCTCGTTCCCAAGCAAAATTGGGGACGTTTTTATTGAGATTGGGCATGTTGTTTTCTACACCTCTTACAAAGTTGGATAGATCCCGCTTGGCCGTGTTTGCTTCTCCAACGTCGAGGCACACTTGAGTGTAGCGGGACGTATCTACATGGGATTTATTTTGACTTTCTACTCGCATGTCATGTTTGTTCGTGAATCCCTCTGCGGCCAGGTTGTCCTTCACCGCATACTTGAGTTCGTAAGTAGGTTCCATGCCCCTCACTTTCTTGCATCCCTTGGGAACAGAAACGTCGTATGTGTTCATGTGAGACTTTACCTCGTATGTGTTTTCGGCCGTCCCACAAACGCGCAGCTTTTTCGTCCAGTCGACCATGTTGGCTTGTGGTTCGACAACCACCAACTCACGCGGCTGTCTGGACAAAGGCATCAACTGGCGCTGCGTAAGCACTGGAGGTCTGAATGCACCACCCTGCATAATCTTGTACGGCAGAGAGGCTTGAGTGTTGCTAAGCGCGCTTGTGGGGTTGTCGGCCGAGGCCCCGATCCCAGATGCCGCGCCGAGCGCCCCGCCGCACGTCCCGTTGTTGCTGTACATGACGCTGACCGCCGGGTTGGTGCCTCTGGCGTACACGCGAATGGCCTCTGCCGCCCGATCGGTAGCGGCATCTATATCTTCTGTGATGGACATTGTTTGTCCTACTTTGTTCTTCCTCCTAGTGTGAATAGATTTGGGAGGATCCTTTAAAATATTCATGGAGCTCCCCCATGATTCTACAGATGGTAAGTTTGTTTTTCCATATGAAGTTATTCCAGAATAAGATATGCTCATATTTATTAATAAAGTTAATTTTTTATTAGTAGGCGAGTGATTTAATAAAAGTGCCTGCATAAATAAAGTAAAATGGAATTTAATATAGGACAGTATCCTGAAATCACCGAGGACGGTTTTAACCAACAAATATGGAAACGAAAAGAGTTTCACGATCAGAATATAGCGAGTAGCGGTCTCAAGGGACATCAGAGGCGATTGCAGAGATATGCAAGTCCTGTCACGCCCTACGATGAAGTATTGTTATTTCACGAAATGGGTACCGGAAAGACGCGAAGCGCGCTTGCTATCGCGGAAAACGCCCTAGAGGCAGGGCGAGGGATTAATAAAGTAGTTATCATAGGTCCCAACAGTAAACTCGTTCGAAAAGTATTCACAAAGGAGCTGAGTAAGATGAAGAGGATGAGTCTGGAAGAGGCGGCAAAGTACATGAGAAAAAAATACATTTTTTCAACCTACACTACCTTTTCCGGGAATTATATACGTGGGCAAAGTCGCGAGAGTTTAAAAAAAAAATGGAATAATACCGTGTTCATTCTCGACGAGGTTCATAATCTGACGAGAAACATGTGGAAAAAAAATAGTACTAAAACGGTGTTCAATCGGTTTAAATTTTTATTCAATCACGACATTACTCCCAATCGAAAAATTGTGCTTTTGTCGGGCACTCCAATGGTTGACGACGCCAGGGACATTCTTCCTATAATGAATTTAATACTTCCACACAAGAATAAGCTTGCGCTTAATAACCTAGAGCAATTTATAAAGGGGCGCGTCAGTTATCTTAAATCTGATATCAGAGGGTCTGTTCCCGAGGTAATAATTGAAGGGAATATCCTTCCCCCTCTGCAATATTTAGAGTTGGACTATATCAAAATGTCAAAGTTCCAGACGGCTGCATACAACCAAGTGAAGGAGTCCGAAGCGGCTGATAGTGAAATTAACGAAGCGGACGAAGGCACCGGTGGAAACGCATTTCTGCGGGCCCAGAGAAATGTAGCCCTTTTTGCGTTTCCAGAAAAAGATGGAAAAACCCTCACTTCAGCCAAGGACTGGTGTGCTGGAAACAACTTTTTGCCAGAGTTCTGGGCGAAGCTTTCATCGTCGGGGAGAATTGACATAGAAAAAGTTAAAAAGTACAGCTGCAAGTTTGCCAATGTGCTCAAACATCTTCAAGATGGTCCGTGGCCGATTTATGTATATTCTACTCCTACTGGAGACGATCAGGGAAATTGTCCGGGAGCGGGGCTTAAATTATTGCGGATGATTTTGGAAAAAATGAACTATCAAGCGCTAGCGAGCTCGCTCGCTCGTAGTGGGGGAAATAAATTTATATATTTCACATCGGCCAGCTCGCCTTCTACGAAAATCATAGAGGAGTTTAACAAATCGTCTAATCGCGATGGTGAGGTATGCAAGATAATTCTAGGGTCAAAGGCTTCGAGCGAAGGATACACCTTTAGGAACCTGAAACGAGAAATCATACTCACCCCCCACTGGAACTACGCTGTGATAGATCAAGCTCTTGCACGAGGGGTTCGAGTAAATGCTCACGATAATCCAAATGGCGGACAGGTTAAAATTTCCAGACTAGTGGCCGTCCCAGAAGGATTGTCCGGGATGGATGTTATCGATGTCAACCTATATCGCGTGTCCGAACAAAAAGATAAAAAAATTAAGAAAATCGAACACATTCTAAAAGTAAACTCATTCGATTGTGCGTATAACTACCCGCAGAACAGAAGACAGGACGATAACTCTAGGGAGTGTGATTATAGAGACTGCGCCTATAATTGCAAAGGAATAGAAGGAGTACCTACTGTAGATGGTTACCCAACTCCAGAACTGTATACGAAAACGTGGGAAAAGTATTATGCACCCCGGAACAAAATCGTAAGTCATATTAAGAATATGTTCAAGACGTCTACCTCACTCACATTTCAGGATCTGGAAACCCAATTAAAAGGCACCGTAGGGAAAATGGGTCTTCTCGAAGTCTTATCTGATCTTCTAATGAATAGGACTGTTATTCGCATAAAAAATAATCGCAATTGCTACCTGAGTAATTATAAAAACAGAATTAACCTGACTCTCGATTTAATAGAACCGGTTGGAAGAGCCGTAATAGTAGCTCCGTATTACATAGAAAATCCGGTGCTACTCCCGGACACCTCTGGAGTAAACTCTATGCGCCAACTAGAAAAGACCCGGAATAAAAATAAATTGGAAGAATACCTGAAAAATCCTACTCTCTTCTTCGAAAAACCAAACAGCGAATGCGAGGAATGTGCAAATATATCGACTCTCCCAATAGCAATTCAGGAAAAACTTCTAGAAGATGCATTCATTGCCTCCTCCGGATCCGACGCGGCACGCAAAATTAAACAGTACTTCTCAGCAGCTGTATTCAATGTCAACGGTGTTGTAGTTAGCGCCCTTAATTTTACATTCGGAAATCCGAAAGGCAGTCTCAGATCACTTCATCACGGAGGATGGACAGACGCAAGTATAGAAACAACCAAAGCATACAAAGACAAATACGAAGGAGAAACCGCAAACGAAATGATAGTCAATCTTGCGATAGAAAAAAATCCAGAGTTGAAGAACTCGCCCTCGCTAATAAAAAATCTTCTCGACTTGAACATAGAAGATCTCAGAAACGAAGTGAGAAAAGTAGATAAAAAGAAGTATCTGCCACTGGATTTTGAAGTAGACATACCCAGCGCAAAGAAACTAAGTATTGGAAAGGACGCTCAAAGTTTGAAAAAGGAACAGATGGTGGCCATTTTTATATCCGCTGGTATAGATCTTGATATGACCGACGTTATGGAAGTAGGCGATTACTTTCCGTGGATAGGAAAATCGAAAACTGGACCCAGATACCCGATTGAAGTAGGAGACAAAGTTATTAGTCAAGCGGATATTAAAAAGACTAGAGACTTTATAAAACTTAACGCACCTGATCTTCAGTTTGATGACGAGAAGATAAAAAAAATACTCAAGTTGAATACACAAACTACTCTCGCAATTCTGTTCTTGAAACTGAAGAAGATGAATCGCCTGTTTCTGGACGTAGATTGCGGATCCGCGTTCAAGGATAGGAAAAATGCCAAAATAATGAAAAATCTAGCCGACGAGGTGTACGGACTCTTCAACTATGAAACGTGCACGCTCTGTATAAAAGGCCCGCTCTGGCTGACGTCGGCCAAAAAATGATTTAAATTGCTGAAACCGAGTATCAAACAAAAATGAACGCTATTCAAATCGCAGAAATCGCAGAAGAATGGGTAAAAGCAAAACTCGACGCTTATATTCAAAAAGTAGCAGAGGTATATTCGTTATCCGTAGACGACCTCAAGACCCTAGCACACGATGTCGCGCCAAATTGCGAGGCTGAAAAAGTAGTCGAAAAGAAAAAATTGATGAAACTTAAAAAATCTGAACTGCAAGACAAATGCAAGGAGCTGGGCCACAGAGTCACCGGAAATAAGGATGTACTAGTAGACCGTATTCTATCGGGGAAAGTAAACACTCCCGAAACAAAAAAACAACCCAAATCTAAACCAAAAACATCGGCCTCTGAAATACGGGTGACACAGAGCGCACACGGGAACTACGTATATGATGGACTGGTCATAGACAAGGGTACTAGGATGGTTGTAGGAATTGAAACTGCTGATGGGAAGATTGGACCTCTGACGAAAGATGGAATAGACAAGTGCCACAGGTATAAACTTAAATTTGCTATACCCATTAACATGAACGACAACAGAGTCCAAGTAGAGGATGATGAAAACGAGGAGGAAAAAGTCCAAGTCGACGATGATGAACACGAGGAGGAAGAAAACGAGGATGAAGAGGATGAAGAGGATGAAGAGGATGAAGAGGATGAAGAGGATGAAGAGGATGAAGAGGATGAAGAGGATGAAGAG
>Ga0114932_10002327_pt1 | contig 20158 bp, 22 predicted proteins | sample 2SBtaG_2_FD_87286 | JGI IMG/M metagenome (GOLD analysis project Ga0114932, IMG submission 87286) | Deep subsurface microbial communities from Kolumbo volcano to uncover new lineages of life (NeLLi) - 2SBTROV12_ACTIVE470 metaG | ecosystem: Environmental > Aquatic > Marine > Volcanic ... | reverse complement strand
CCCGGAGGCCCCTGGGTCGACCTCCACCACGATGCAAGGGGCAGGCCAGGCGACGTGAACGCTGTACATCGGGGCTGTCGGGTCGCGGCTGGGCCGGCGACGTGCGCCGGAGCACGACACGGATGTCAGGGGCAGGCGTCCTGTTACCGGGGCTCATGGCTCGCGTGCTCCTCCCCCTTCCGACCCACGACTTCGACGTCACGGAGGTCGTGGTGCCGTGGCGTGCCCTGCTCGAGGCCGGCCACGAGGTGGTGTTCGCCACCCCCGAGGGGGCTCCGGCCCGCTGCGACCCGCTGCTCTTGACCGGCGTGGTCTTCGGGCAGCTGGGAGCCCGGCCCGAGAACGTGGCCCTGTACGGCGATCTGGAGCGCCACCCGCCCTTCCTGAGCCCTCTCGCCTACGCCGCCGTGGACCCGGTGGGCTTCGACGCGCTGCTCCTGCCCGGAGGTCACGCGCCCGGCATGCGCTCCTACCTGGGTTCCGCCGTGCTGCAGGACCTGGTGGTGGCCCTCTGGAAGCGCGAGGTGCCGATCGGCGCCATCTGCCATGGCTCGCTGGTGCTTGCGCGCTCCATCGACCCCGAGACCGGGCACAGCGTGGTCCACCAACGCACCATGACTTGCCTCCCGAAGTGGATGGAGTGGAGCGCGTTCGCGCTCACGTTCTGGAAGCTGGGCCGCTACTACCGCACCTACCCGGCGTACGTGCAGGACGAGGTGGAGGATGCGGGGGCCGACGTCGTGCGGGGCCCGCTGCACAACGACTACGACCGGCCGTTCGTGGTCGAGCACGACCGGCTGGTCACCGCTCGCTGGCCCGGATACGCCGCGGCGTTCGCCCAGCGGTTCGTCGATCGGCTCGGATCGGCGCCCACGTCGTGATCCTCTCGATCGGCCCTGCAGGCTCCGGCAGGCACCTGGGAGGTCGGCTATGGTGACCGCCCTGTCCCCCTGGATACCGATGCTCGCCTGCTGGCTCCTCGCCTGTGCACCGGACGAGCTCGCAGTGGGGTCCGTCGACACCGAGCCAGGATCGGCCGAGACCGGCGACGCCGCGGTGGCCTTCGAGCCGGTCCAGAACGTGGTGTTCATCCTGGTGGACACCCTGCGCGCCGACCACCTCGGCGTGTACGGGTACGCGCGCGACACCTCGCCAGTGCTCAACGCACTGGCGGCGGACGCGCAGGTCTTCGAGCGCTACCGCAGCCAGTCCGCCTACACGATCTCCTCGGTCTCCAGCTTGTTCACGAGCCTGCACCCCTCCGCCCACGGCTGCTGCGAGAACTTCCTGAGCAAGACCGGCGACGAGCCCGAGAGCCCGGTCAACATGGATCTCCGCCTGGCCACCCTCGCGGAGCGCTTCGACGGCGCCGGCTACGACACCGCGGCCCTCTACAAGACCAACGTCTTCAACCGGGAGGGCGTCGACCAGGGCTTCGACGTGTTCACCCAGGTCGCCGGCGACGACACGGCGTTGGAGTCGGCGGCCCAGCTCACCGACGCCGCCGTGGAGTACCTGGGCGAGGACCGCAACGAGCCGTTCTTCCTCTACCTGCACTACATGGATCCGCACGCGGCCTACGTGGCGCCGGAGCCCTACCGGGAGGTCTTCGACGAGGGCTACGACTCCACGCTCGAGGGCCAGCAGCACGAGCTGAAGGCGGTGCAGGCCGAGTACGGCACCCTCTACGACGACGAGGATGTCCAGCGTCTGATAGCGCTCTACGACGGCGAGATCCGCTACCTCGACAGCAACCTGGGCAGGCTCTGGGACGCGCTCGAGCCCCACCTCGAACACACGGCGGTGGTGTTCGTGGGCGACCACGGCGAGGGCTTCTACGACCACGAGGTGATGGGCCACGACAACATGTACGAGGAGCACCTGGCGGTGCCGCTGTTGATCTGGGTGCCGGGCGTCGACGGCGCTCGTCGCACGGGGCGCGTCGAGGGCATCGACCTGGCACCCACGCTGGCTGGGCTCGCGGGGCTGGAGCCCGAGGTCAGCTGGCTGGGGCGCGACCTGAGCGCGTCCCTGCACAGCGGCGAGCGCATCGAGGACCCCGAGTTCGTGTTCACCGAGTTCAAGGCCAAGCAGGCGATCTACCGCAACGACGGCTTGAAGCTCATCCTGAACGACGGCCCCGCGATGCTGTTCGACGTCGACGCCGACCCCGGCGAGCTGGTCGACCTCGCCGGGGGCCGCCCGGACGACGTCGACGCCATGCGGTCGAAGGCCGAGGAGCTGCTCCTCGTCGCTGAGGGTCTGTACGAGGCGATGCGCGAGGAATAGGGCCGCGGGCCGGGCCGCGCTGGGGCCGTCACGCTCACTCCACATACCCCAGGCTCCGCAGCGCCTCTTCGGTCGTGGCGTCCCTCGCGGGCGCCTCGTCCCCGAGCTGCTCGGCGAAGCGAGTCAGCGCCCCTTCGTGCGCCGGGTTGCCCTCCGCTGCGTACCCGGACCAGGTCGGTCGCCAGGTGAGCCGGCCTTCCGCCGACCTGGCCACGAGCTCGTGGGCAAGAGCTCCGCCAGGGTCTGGCCGTGCGCCACCGGCTCCCCGACCTCGCGGCTGCCGTGCTGGTGGGGTGCGAGCCCCGTGAGCAGGGAGCCGAGCGCGGGGGTGGTGCGGGGGAGGGGCGTGGTGGCCTGGGTGAAGACCCGGCCGCCGGCCATGGTCGGCACGCTCGCGTCGGCGCGGAGGGTGTCGACGCTGACGATCAGCACGTCGGGCGGCTGCGCGGTGCAGCCGAGCCACAGGATCACCGGCGGTGCCGGGCGTCGACGGCCGCCAGCGCCGCCACGCCGTCCGCGCCGTCGGTTCCTGGCTCCTGATCGAACCAGGCGGCCAGGATCTCCTTGGCCATGTCCTGGGACAAGGTGCGGTTCGACAGGCAGAGCACGTTGGCGTGGTTCCACACCCGCGCCCCGCGGGCCGTGCCGGGGTCTCCGCAGAGCGCCGCGCGGATGCCTGCGACCTTGTTGGCCGCGATGGAGATCCCGGTGCCCGTCCAGCAGAGGAACACGCCCTCTTCGCAGTCGCCCTTGGCCACCGCCTCGGCGGCCGCTTCGGCGGTGGCGGCCCACGGCGCGTCCTCGCCGGTGGCGATGCTACCGAAGGGCACGATCTCGTGGCCGCGCTCCGCCAGCACCGCGAGCAGGGTGGCGTGCACGGGGTAGGGCTCGTCGGAGCAGACGGCGATGCGCATCCCTGTCGCTAACATCGGTCTCGGAGGTTCGATGAGCACCGCGGAACACCTGGCCGCCAACCTGCGGCAGCTCCGCAAGGAGCGTCGCCTCACCCAACAGCAGCTCGCCGAGCGAGCCGACATGCCACGGGCCACGTGGTCCAACCTGGAGAGCGGCGGCGCCAACCCCACGCTGTCGGTGCTCCAAGCCGCGGCCGAGGCCCTCGCGGTCTCGATCGAGGAGCTCCTGGCCCCTCCGAGGGCCACGGCGAAGCACTACCGCCCGGACGAGCTTCCGGCGAAGCAGCGCACGGGGGTCAAGGTGCGGCACCTGCTGCCAGACCCGCTGCCCGGCCTGCAGCTCGAGCGCATGGAGCTTCCCCCGGGGCGGCACATGGTCGGCGTGCCCCACACCCCAGGCACCCGTGAGTACCTCACCTGCGAGAGCGGTCGGGTGGAGCTGGTGGCCAGCGGCGAGCGCTACCTGCTCGAGCCGGGCGATGTGGTGGTGTTCCGCGGCGACCAGAAGCACAGCTACGTGAACCGGGACGCGCGCGTGGCCGTGGCCTACTCGGCGGTGGTGTTGACCGAGGGCTGATCAGCTCCGGGAGCCGACCTCGTGGCCGCAGAAGCCACAGCGCTCGTCGGTGCTGCCGGGCACGTCCTTCACCTTGGAGCCGCACTGCGGGCACGTGAGCAGCGGCGCCGGGCCGAGGTGCTGGAGCAGGAGTGGGAGGTAGCGATCGGGGTGGTCGGCGGCGTCGGCCGGCAGCCCGAGGTACTCGCGCACCGGCTGGTCCGCCAGGCTGACCGGCTGGTGGGTGACGAGCCGCGCGAGCAGGTAGCGCAGGATCTTGTCCTGGGCCGTGTTCGCGTGGGCACCGCCGGGGGCGGCGTGGTCGGACGTGGCGGCGTCCTCGACGAAGCGCTTGATGGACATGAGGAGAGCATAGCGTCAGCCGACGACGGGCTCGGCCACCATCGTGAAGCGCGCCGCGGTGAGCCGACGCTGGGCGCCGAGCGCGCCCCAGCGGCCGGGGTTCGTCCAGAGCGCGACCCAGGCGACCGCGCCGGCCAGCACCGTGACCGAGCCGGCCACGCCCGCACCCGCGTGGTCGGCCAGGGCGGCCCCGCCGAGCGCGCTGATCGACATGGCCAGCGTCATCGCCAGACCGTCCAGGGCGCCGAGCCGACCGAGCACGGCGTCGGGGGCGCGCGTCTGGAGGTCCGCGGTGCTGCCCACCCAGTTCGCGCCGGTGCCGACGCCCCAGCTCAGGGCCGCGACCACCAGGACCACGAGGTCGCCGCTCCAGGCGAACACCGCCATGCCCGCGAAGCCCAGCAGATCGAAGCTGGCGTAGCGCTCGCCGAGGGCGAGTGGACCGAGGGCCGTGCCGACGCCGCGGGCGGCGTGGAGCAGTCCCAGGGTGGCGCCGGCGGCGAGCAGGGCCTCTTCGGCGCGCAGGTTCAGGAGCACCCAGGCCCCGCCCGACGCGAGCGCGATGGGGCTCTTGGCCAACACGGCGCGGAGCAGCCGCTGGTCGCCGCGCGCCACCCGTGCGGCGTGCACCAGGTCCCGCAGGGGACGGACCGGCCCACGCTCGCCGGCGGGCTGGGCGGGGAGCCCCGACAACAGACCCGCGGCGAGCAGGAAGGTCAGGGCGTCGAGGGCCAGCGCGATGGGCGCGCCGAGCGGCGCGAGCAGTCCGCCCAGCGCCATGCCGACCGTGAACATCACGCTCCACGTGCCGGAGAGCAGCTTGTTGGCCGTGAGCAGGTCGCGTCGCGCCACGAGCCGGGGCAACAGGGCCCCCTGCGCGGGCAGCACCAGGGCGCCGACCGAGGCCCGCACGAACACCAGCCCGAGCACCAGGTCCAGCAGGCCGAGCCAGGCCGCGGCCACCATGCCGAGCGTCAGCACCCCGCGGGCCAGCGCACCGATCACCACCAGGCTGCGTCGATCGAAGCGGTCGGCGACGACGCCGCCCAACGGCGCCAGCAGGGCGTGGGGCAGGGTGTGTGCCACGAGCACCAGCGCGACCGACATCGCGCCGCTCCCGAGGTCGAGCGCCATGAGGCTCACCACCACGTAGCTGAGCCAGTCGCCGATCTGGGAGACGACGCCGGCTGCCCAGAGCCGGCGGAGGGGGGCGTTGTCGCGCAACAGGGAGAGCATGGGGAACCTCGCTTCCCCTCGGTTGTGCCCCCTTGTGTCGCCGCCTTCGCGCTCCGTGCCAACGCGTTGGCACGAGGTCACCTCGTCAGCGCAGATCGACGTGGAGCAGGTCTTCCTCGAAGCCCACGCGCAGCGGCAGGAACCAGATCCATGCGGTGGCCGTGCCGTCGATCGTGAGGTCGACGGTGCCGTCCATGGCCGCGCTGACGATCGCGCCAGCCGCCGCCAGCCCGCTCACCTCACACGGGATCACCACCTCGGTCGGCACGTTCTGCTCGAGCTTCACGTCGGGTTGGGCGGCGTTGCGCTCGATCTCCTGCCCGTCGACGGTGACGACGTAGTCGAGCGAGCTGAGCGTGACGCCGGGCCAGCCGGTCCGCGTGACCTCGAGCACGAGATCGAAGGAGGTCCCGCCCAGGCCGATGCTCACATCGCGCACGCCGGTCGCGGTCACCTCCACACCGCCCGCCAGAGCCGCACCCGTCATCCACAGCACCATGTCGCCTCCGTACCCACCAGACACCGCGGACGGCTCAGGTCGCCCGCTACTCCTGGAGGTAGCCGAGCGCGCGGAGCTGGTCGAAGGTGTCGGCGTCGGGCACGGCCAACGAGTCGGCGACCTGCGTCGGTTCGGTGCCGCGCACAGCCACCAGCGCGTCGCGGAGCCGCGCCACCTCGGGCGCGCCGGGGTCCGACAGCTTCACCACCTCGTCGCCGTCGTCCGCGAGCCCGAAGAAGCGTTCCTCCTTGGTCTCGAGGAACGCCACGTAGCGGCGGGTGTCGCTGACCGCGCTCGCCTGCTGCTGCGTGTAGAGGGTGTCCTCCATCACGGCGATGCGGCCCATCTCCTCCACGCCGGACGCGAGCCGCGCCAGATCGCCGGCGCCGTCGACCAACCACGCGTGTAGATCGATCAGGCTCACCACGCTCCGGTTCGGTCCCTTGGCCACCTCGGGCCCCTTCAGCACGAGCGGCACACCCGTGACCACGCTGTAGGTGGTGTGCCCGTGCTCGTACTCGCCATACTCCCAGAACTCCTCGCCGTGGTCGGAGGTGAACGCCACCCGCGCCTGATCCCAGCCCGGCCGTGCTCGCAGCCCGTGCAACAGCGTACCCATCGCCTGGTCGACCGTGAGCACTTCCTCGTGGTAGGCGGCGTGGATGTAGGCCTGATCCGGAGCTGGAGGCGTGATGCGCGACACGATCATGCCGTCGATGGTCGCGTCGCCCAGGGGCACCTCGCGACTGCGAGGCAGGCCCTCGGTGAAGCGGCCCTTGGCGTGCTCTCCCGGCTGGTAGTCGGCGTGTGGCTCCATGACGTGCACGAGCAAGAAGGCCGGCTCCTCGGAGCTTCCGAGCCAGGCCAGGGCCGCGTCGACCGTGCTGGCCGCGGTGCGGTGGTCCACCAGTCCCGCGCCTTCGTAGTCGTAGACGTCGAAGCCCTGGTTGAGCCCGAACGCGGGCGCCAGGAAGGCGTTGTTGATGAACGCTGCGGTTCGGTAGCCGCGGGCCTTCATGGTGGTGGCCGTCGTGGGGATGTCGGGATCGAGCTGCCCGTAGTCGTCGCGGTTCACGGCCGAGTGCACCACCCGGTGGTCCCAAGGCCCCTGCCCCGTGAGGATCGTGGTCATGCTCGGCAGGGTCCAGGTCGAGGCCGAATAGGCCCGGGAGAACCAGGCGCTCTCGGCGGCGAAGGCGTCGAGCTCTGGCGAGGTGGGGCGCACGGCGCCCATGAACCCGAGCGCGTCGTGGCGGAGGGTGTCGACCACGATCAAGACCACGTCGGGCAACGCCGCGTCGGACGGTGCCGGGGACGGCGGGACTTCCACGGCGGGCGCGGGCTCGTCGCCGGCGCAGGCCAGCAGCCAGAGGAGCTTCATGGAGGCACTCTACCGGTAAGCGCTTCGGCCCCGTCCAGTTAGTCCTGCGGCACGGAGGATCGCTTGGGCGGCATCGCAGGCCTGATCCACTTTCGCGGGCCGGCTCCCGAGCGCGCCGTCGGCGAAGCGATGTCGGCGGCCGTGGCCCACCGTGGTCCCGACGATGCGGGCCTGTGGACCGAGGGCCCCGCGCTCCTCGCACATCGACGGCTGTCCTTGGCCCATGCGGGCCGCGCCCACCCGCTGCACGCGCCACCGCTCCACCTGGCGGTCGACGGACGACTCTACGACACCGCCAACCTCCGACGCGAGCTGGCGGATCACGGCCTGGAGCCGGAGACGCGGGGTGCCGGCGACCACTTCCTGGCGGCCTGGCGCATCTGGGGGCCCGACGCGCTGAGCCACGTGCGGGGCGACTTCGCGTTGGCGTGCTGGGACAGCCGCGACCACGTGCTGCACCTGGCGCGCGACCGCGTGGGCATCCGGCCGCTCTACTACGCGCACCAGGACGGGCGCTTCGCCTTCGCCAGCGACGTGCGGGCGCTGTTGCTGTTGCCGTGGGTGTCTCGGGAGCTGGCGCACGAGGAGCTCGCGGAGTTCCTGAGCTTCCGCTACGTGCATGCCCCGCGGACCTTGCTGCGCGATGTCCGCCAGCTTCCCGCCGGGCACCTCGCGCGCGTGGACGCCACCGGCGTTCGCACCTTCCGGTGGTGGACCCCCGGCTTCTGCCCCCCGGACGAGCCCGTGCCGTCGGACGAGGAGGTCGACGAGCGCCTGGACACGCTGCTCGATCGCGCGGTCGATCGGTGCCTGGTGGCCGACAAGCCCGTCGCCCTCCTGTTGAGCGGCGGCACCGACTCGGCGGCCATCGCAGCGGCCACCGCCCGGAAGCGCGAGGTCACCGCCTACACGGTGGCGCTCAGCGGCTCCGGTGCCAGCGAAGCGGCCTTTGCGGGACGGGTGGCCAAGCTCCTGGGGCTGAACCACGAGGTGCTGCGCATCGATCGCGACGCCATCGAGTGGGGGGTGAGCCAGGTGGTGGAGGCCATGGGCCAGCCGGTCACCTCGCCCAGCGCCATCCCCTTCCACCTGCTCGCGCGTGAAGTCCGCGAGGACAACGCCGTGGCGCTGTCGGGGCATGGCGGCGACCACGTGCTCGGGGGCTCGCGGACCGCGAGGCTGGTGCAGGAGCTGCGAGGAGCCAGCCTGATCGGCCGCATGCCGCCTTCGGCCCTCGACCGGGCGCGGACGATGGCGGGCCGCTTCAAGAGCTACCTGTCGGCACCGGAGTCCTACGGCCTCGAGCGCGGGCTGGGCGGCTCCGACGTGTTCGACGTCGACGAGCGCATGTCCCTGCTCCGCGATCCGGCCCACGTGCGTCCCGGCCTGCGCTCGAGTGTGCTCGAGCCCCTCTACAACGAGGTCTCGTCCGACCCGATCAACGAGGTCCTGCACGTGTACTTCCGCGGCTGGCTCGCCGAGGACGACCTGCTCCGCGCAGACCGCGTGTGCATGGCCGTCGGCCTGGAGGCGCGCTTCCCGCTGCTCGACAACGACCTGCTGGCCTGCACCGCGTCGCTCCCAGGGCGGGCGAAGATCAAGCGTCGTCGGGGGCGGTGGTACCCGAAGTTCCCGTTGAAGCGCCTCCTGGAACGCCAGCTGCCGAGCCAGATCGTCTGGCGGCCCAAGCGCGGCTCGCCGATCCGACTCAACAGCTGGCTGCGCGGTGAGGGAGAGCGCTTCCTGTGGGATCGGATCGACGCGGTGTGCGAGGACCCGCTGGGGCTGTTCCGCACCGACCATGTGCGGGATCTCGCACGCGCTCACGCACGCGGCGACGCCGATCACGGCGCCCGGCTGTGGTCCCTGATCTTCTTCGATCTCTGGTGGCGCCGCCTCCAGACGTGAGCGAGCTCACAGGAATCGCCCGCTGGAGCAACTCTCACGTGTGCGTGAGGGTCTAGGCTTGGTCAAACCCTGACGTTGACGTTAGGTTTGGAGACCGTTCCGGGTCGGGAGCGAAGGTGCACGTCATGGCGCAGCCACAGCACATCCCCCAGATGATGCGGATCGGAGAGCTCTCCAAGCGCTCCGGGAAGACCAGCCGTACGCTCCACTTCTACGAGGAGCTGGGGCTCTTGAGCCCCGCCGGGCGCACCCGCGGGGGCTTCCGCTTCTACAGCGACGATGCCCTCCTGCGCATCCGCTGGATCGAGCGTCTCCAGGAGCTCGGCTTCTCGCTGCAGGAGGTCGCTACCTTCCTGAGCGACCTGAACGGCCACGAGTTCGGGCCGGCGGCGATGGAAGACCTGCGCCGCTTCTACGTCGGCAAGCTCCGCGAGACCCGCGAGGCCCTGGCCCGCATCCAAGCGCTCGAGGGCGAGCTGTCCTCCTCGATCGACTACCTCGAGGGCTGCCGACCCTGCGATCCCTTGACCCATCGGGCGTCCTGCGCCGAGTGCACCTCTCCGCAACATGCGGGGCAGTCGGTGCCTCCTCTCGTCGCTGCCGTCCACGACTCTCCCTGAGGCTCCTCTCATGGCCGTGAAGCTCCCCATCTACATGGACAACCACGCCACCACGCCGGTCGACCCGCGCGTGGTGGAGGCGATGTTGCCCTACCTCACCGACAACTTCGGCAATGCGGCCTCCCGCAACCACGTGTTCGGCTGGACCGCCGAGGCGGGGGTGGAACAGGCACGCGAGCAGGTCGCCAGCCTGATCGGTGCCAAGGCCAAGGAGATCGTCTGGACGTCGGGGGCCACCGAGTCCGACAACCTCGCCATCATCGGGGCGGCCCGCTTCAACGAGAAGAAGGGCAAGCACATCGTGACGAGCGTCATCGAGCACAAGGCCGTGCTCGACAGCTGCCACTACCTGGAGAAGGAAGGCTGGGAGGTCACCTACGTGCAGGTGGGCGACGACGGCCTCGTGAAGCCGGAAGACGTCGAAGCCGCCCTGCGCCCCGACACCGTGCTCTGCTCGATCATGCTCGCGAACAACGAGATCGGCACCGTGCAGCCCATCGCGGCCATCGGCGCCATCTGCCGCGCGAACAAGGTCATCTTCCACTGCGACGCGGTCCAGGGCATCGGGCGCCTGCCCTTCGACGTCAACGAGATGAACGTCGACATGGTCAGCATCTCCGCCCACAAGATGTACGGGCCCAAGGGCATCGGCGCGCTCTACGTGCGGCGCGGTCGCCCGCGGTTCCGGATCGACCCGCTCATCCACGGCGGCGGGCACGAGCGCGGCATGCGCTCCGGCACCCTCGCTGTGCACCAGATCGTCGCCCTCGGCAAGGCGGCCGAGCTCGCCGAGCACGAGCTGGCCAGTGGCGGCGTCGAGAAGCAGCGGGCGCTGCGCGACCGGCTCTGGGCCGGGCTGCAGGGCCGCTTGAGCCACCTCTACACCAACGGCTCGATGGACGCCCGCCTGCCCAACAACCTCAACGTGTCGTTCGCGTTCGTCGAGGGTGAGGCGCTGATGATGGCCATCAAGGATGTGGCGGTGAGCTCCGGCTCCGCCTGCACCTCGGCCAGCCTCGAGCCCAGCTACGTGCTCCGCGCCCTCGGCGTGGACGAAGAGCTGGCCCACACCTCCATCCGCTTCGGCGTCGGGCGGTTCACCACGGAAGACGAGGTGGACTATGTGGTCAACCTCGTCTCGGACAAGGTCACCTGGTTGCGCGAGATGTCGCCGCTCTGGGAGATGGTGCAGGAAGGCATCGATCTGAAGTCCATCCAGTGGGCCGCCCACTAGCCAACCCCCTCTTCTTCCGGCTATACAGGCCGGCTCACGGAGCCTCCCATGGCGTACAGCGACAAGCTGCTCGATCACTACAACAACCCCCGCAACATGGGGGCGCTCGACAAGGCGTCTGACGACGTCGGAACCGGCCTGGTCGGTGCTCCGGCCTGCGGCGACGTGATGAAGCTGCAGCTCAAGATCGACGACAAGGGCATCATCGAGGACGCCAAGTTCAAGACCTTCGGCTGTGGCAGCGCCATCGCGTCGAGCTCGCTCGTCACCGAGATGGTGAAGGGCAAGACCGTCGAGTTCGCGTCGGGCATCTCCAACGCCGACATCGCCGAGGAGCTGAACCTCCCGCCGGTGAAGATCCACTGCTCGGTCCTGGCGGAAGACGCCATCAAGGCGGCGATCGCGGACTACGAGCGGAAGCAGAAGCAGTAGGGGAGCGCGTCATGGCGATCACGATGACCCAGGCTGCGTCCAAGCGGGTGGCCGCGCTCAAGGAGCGTCGCAACCGCCCGACCGACCTGTTCAAGGTGGGCATCCGCGGTGGTGGGTGCTCCGGTCTGAGCTACTACGTCGACTTCGTGGAAGAGCCCGGCCCCAAGGACAAGGTCTTCGAGTTCGACAACGACGTGAAGGTGGTGGTGGACCGCAAGTCCTACCTGTTCGTCAACGGCACCGAGATCGACTTCGTGATCGAGAAGATGAAGCGCAGCTTCGTCTTCAACAACCCGCTGGCGCAGGGAAGCTGCAGCTGCGGGGAGTCCTTCGCCCTGTAGGGACCGCACGTGAACTGCTGGAGCTGCAAGGAGCCCGTGGGGAGCGCGGTGTGCGTGGGCTGTGGAGCTCTGCAACCGCCGCCGTCCACCCCGGACTTCTACGACATCCTCGGGCTCGACCGGGTGTACTTCCTGGAACGGAAGGACCTCGACAAGGCCTGGCGCGCCAAGGCGCGGCAGGTCCATCCGGATCGCTTTGCGGGCAAGTCCGCCGTGATGCGGCGCATGGCGCTGCAGTGGACCGCCGCCTTGAACGACGCGCGCCTGGTGCTGCGCGATCCCGAGACCCGCGGGTGGTACCTGGCCACCGGTGAGCGCCGCATCCCCGAGCGGGGCGGTCCGCAGCCGGAGCAGGACTTCCTCCTGGCGATGTTCGAGCTGCGCATGGCCCACAGCGAGGGCGAGGACGTGTCGGCGCAGACCAGCTCGCTCTACGAGGCCACCGTGGCCGATCTCGAACGCATCTTCCGCGCTTGGGAGGCGGGCGAGGGCACCCTCGACGAAGCACCCCGCCAGCTCGTCCGGTTGCGCTACCTGAACCAGTTCCGCCTCGCCGCCTAGCACGGGGGCAGGCGCAGTCGGATAGGTCCGCGCGACCGTCCAAGAGGGGCCCATGGCCAACATCGGCATCGATCTCGGCACCACCCATTCCCTGGTCGCGTACGTGCGTGACGGACAGCCTGTCTGCCTGCCGGACGAGCAGGGGCGCGACATCCTGCCGAGCGCGGTGCGCTTCGAGGGCGACGAAGAAGTCGTCGGCTGGGATGCTCTCGCGGGAGCCATCGAGCACGCTGCGACCACCATCACGAGCGTGAAGCGCTTCATGGGGCGCAGCCTGGCCGAGGCGCAGGCCGAAGCCGACCAGCTGCCCTACGAGGTTGCGGAAGGCGACGACAAGGTGGTGCGCATCCAGGTGGGCGACGAGACCGTCACGCCCATCGAGGTGAGCGCCCACATCCTGAAGACCCTGTTCTGGCGCGCGGAAGACGTCCTGGGCGGCATCGGCGGGGCGGTCATCACCGTGCCGGCCTACTTCGACGATGCCCAGCGGCAGGCCACCCGCGACGCCGCGCGGCTCTGTGGCCTCGAGGTCTTGAGGCTCCTGAACGAGCCCACCGCGGCGGCCATTGCCTACGGGCTGCAGGAAGCGGCCGAGGGCGTCTACGCGGTCTACGACCTGGGCGGCGGCACCTTCGACATCTCCATCCTCGAGCTCACCGACGGGGTGTTCCAGGTCTTGTCGACGGCGGGCGACACCCACCTCGGCGGTGACGACCTCGACCGTCGGCTCGCCGGTCTGCTCCTGCGCTCGGCGGGCATGGAGGGTGCTGGCGGTGGCGTGTTGCGGGCCGCGCTCATGGCCGCCGAGCAGCTCAAGAAGGACCTGACTGACGCCGAGGAGGCCACGGTCGACGTGATGCTGGGCGGCCAGCGTGTGCAGGCCTCGGTGGATCGCTCCACCTTCGAGCAGCTCGTGGGCGATCTGGTGCAGAAGACCCTCGTGAGCTGCCAGCGGGCGCTCGACGATGCGGAGCTCGATCCGGAAGACATCCAGGGCGTGGTCCTGGTCGGTGGCTCCACCCGCGTGCCGATGGTGCGGCGGGTGGTCGGCGACTTCTTCGGGCAGACCCCGCACAGCGACCTCGATCCCGACAAGGTCGTGGCGCTCGGTGCCGCGGTGCAGGCGGATCTGTTGAGCGGGCAGAGCTCGGTCAGCGAAGACATGCTGCTCCTGGACGTCGTGCCCCTGAGCCTCGGGCTGGAGACGATGGGCGGTGTGGTCACCAAGCTGATCCACCGCTGCTCGCCCATCCCCGTGGAGGCCAGCGAGACCTTCACCACCCACGTCGACGGACAGAACGCGGTCGACATCCACGTGCTCCAAGGCGAGCGCGAGCGGGTGGCCGACAACCGCAGCCTGGCGCGCTTCAAGGTGCAGATCCCGCCGATGCCCGCGGGCCTCCCGCGGGTGAAGGTCACCTTCACCGTCGACGCCGACGGCATCATGGCGGTCTCCGCGAGGGAGGAGCTCACCGGGGCCGAGGCCGAGGTCGACGTGGTCCCCAGCTACGGGATCGGCGACGACGAGATCGAGCGCATGCTCGAGGAAGCCATCGACCACGCCGAGACCGACATGGACGAGCGGCTCTTGATCGACGCGCGCGTGGAGGCGGAGAGCGTGCTGGGAGCGCTCGACAAGGCCCTTCGGGCCGACACGTCTCTGCTGGTGGGCACGGAAGAAGTGGCCATCACGAACGCCCGTGATGCGCTGGCTGCGGCGATGACGTCCGACGACCGGAAGCGCATCTCGGACCTGACCCACCGCCTCGACGAGGTCTCGGCGCCCTTCGCCCAGCGGCGGATCGAGCGGGACCTGCACCTCGCGCTCCGGGGCAAGGCCACGGGCGATGTGGCGGAGGAGTACGACTTCGCCGACAAGATCTGAGGGCCCAGGCGCCGCGGGCCGATCCGATCAGGGTCCGCACATCGGCCCGCCCTCGGCCCGCAGCACCGCGCGTGTGTACGCCAGCGCTGCCTCGGCCTGCACGGCGTGCAGCGCCTCGAAGGGCGCTCCGCCACCCTGCACGCCCGACTCGCCGTAGGCCCCGAAGCCCTCCCCCTCGACCACCCAGTACGCGGCGAGCTCCACCTCGCTGGTCACCCGTTCCCAGGTCTCCAGCGCCAGGGCGTGGTGCGCGCCCAGCGGATCGGTGGCCTCGGGAAGGGCGCGCTGGCCGGTCAAGCCGGTCAGCTCCCGCGACTCGAAGGGATCGTCCAGCCCGTGCTTCACGGGCACCACGTGGGAGGGCGACGCCATGTCCTGGACGTGGTGCAGGATGCGGCCCAGCTCCCCCCAGGCGGCGCCGATGTTCCCGGCCTCCAGAGCGGCGTCGAGCTCGGCTGCGAGGCCCTCGACGCGGACCTCGGACGTGCTTCGCCAGCCCGTGTCCACGGCACCCACGGGTCGGTAGTAGTGGCTGTGTCGACCCCACTTGACGGCCAGGTTCAGGTCCTCGGCCAGGTTGGCGCCGATCAGCACGCTGCTCCACTCCGCGAGCGCGGGGCACGCCGAGCGCTCCAGGGCGATGGCCCGCTCGGTGAGCACGCGGTGGCCCTCGAGCTGGAAGGCCCAGGCGTTGGTGATCCAGACGAACATGGTGCAAGGATGCCGCAGCGTCGGGCGATCATCCATCCCGGCCCTCGCGGCAGGCAACGCATCGCCCGCCGAGCCGCATTCACCATCCCCCGTCGCGGAGCACGCATGCGCACCGATCACGTCCTTCAACGCGCCGCCTTCGACGAGAAGGTCAAGGTGTACTGGTACGTCCAGGGCGCGTGGCTGCTCTTCGTCACCGTGGTCGGGTGGCCGCTGTGGCCCTTCTGGATGCTCGGGCTCGGACAGTGGTTCGCACGCCGACGCTACGACGCCATGGTGGCCGAGCTCGGCACGCGCACCCTGCACTTCAAGCAAGGCCACATGATCCGCGTCGAGAAGACCATCCCGCTCGACAAGATCCAGGACGTCGCCCTCATCGACGGCCCGCTGTTGCGGAAGTTCGGACTCAGCGCGGTGCGTCTCGAGACCGCGGGTGGGTCGTCGCAGGCCCCGGACATGGTGCTCGATGGCGTGGTCGACGCTGCGGCCTTCCGCGACGCCATCCTCGAGCAGCGGGACGCGGTCACCGACACCACGGTGGCGGCCGCGTCTCCCGACAACGCCGTGGAGAGCCTGCTCACCGAGATCCGCGACATCCTGCTCCGCATCGAGGCGCGCCCCGGCTGAGGGCTCGGCAGCCGTTAGACGCCGGCCATGACCTGGATCCCACCCGAAGCCGAGCGCCTCTCGCTCGGGCCACGCCGCGAGCTGGTGCAGACGCCGATCGGCCCGCTGGTGCCCTGGCTGCGGAGCTTCCTCGCCGACGATGGACCGGGGGGCGCCGTCGTGCTCGGCGCCTTCGGTTCCGGCAAGACCACGATCTCGAACGCGCTGGCCGAAGCCGGTGCCGTGGTCGTGCCGCTGCGCCTGCTCGTGCGCGGTGGCTCGTTCGAGAAGCGTTGGGCGCGGGCCGTGGGTGATCCGGCGGCAGTGCTCGCCGGCCGACCGGTCGTGCTCGACGGCCTGGACGAGGTCGCGCGTCCGGGCGAGGCCGACTTTGCGGGCTTCTTCGACCGCGTCACCGCCGTGTGCCGACGGTGGGTGCTCACCTCGCGGCCCGGTGTGTTCCGGACCGATGCCGCGATGCCCGCGCCGCACCAGGTCGACAGCCTGCGTCGGCGCGAGTTGACCACCCTCCGCATCCTGCCGCTGGCGGCCGATGAGGTCGCAGCGGCGCTCGGTTGCCGGCCATCGCCCGAGGTCTGCGCATCGCCCATCCTGCTCCAGCTCTGCCTCGAGTCCCAGCTCGCGCGCACCTGCGACCCCGACGAGGTCGTCGAGCACTACCTGGCCCACGTCGGCGCCGACCTGCCGCGCTTGATCGAAGCTGGGTGGGCCGCCTACCGGGACCGCGGCCTGTCGGAGGAGTCCGCCAGCTTCCCCGCCGATGCCGCCGACCACGTGCTCGCGGGCCAGCCGGTCGACCGTCTGCTGGTGTCCGACGCGGACGGGCGGCTGCGCTTCGGGCACCGCGCGCTCTACGACTTCCTCGTAGCGCGGCACCTAGCACCCTTGATCGAGCAGCAGGGCGACGTGAACGCGGCGTCCGGCCTGGCGATCAGCGAAGCGATGCGCGTCTTCCTGGCGCACGCCGTCACCGAGCCCACCTGGGAGGCGCACGGCGACTGGGTGCGCGTGCCGCGCGGCAACTTCGTGTCGGGCGGCGACTTCCACAGCGACGAGCGACCGCTCGCCATCCGTCACCTCGCCGAGCCCTTCTGGATGGCGCGCCGTCCGGTCACCGAGGGCGACGTGCAGCGCTGGCTGGCGGTCGAGGAGCGCCCTCGCAGCGCAGACTTCCTCCGGCACTGGCGCGGCGGCGCTCCCCCCGCGGGCACCGAGGACCACCCGGTGCAGCACCTGCGTCCTTCCGACTGCGACGCGTATGCGGCGTGGTCGGGCGCGCGGCTGCCCACCGCGGACGAGTGGGAGAAGGCCGTGCGCGGTGTCGGCGGCCGCCGCTTTCCCTGGGGCGACCACCTCGACCCGGGCCTGGCCAACGTGTGGGAGACCGGCGCGGAGGGGACCCAGCCCCTCGGCACCCAACCGCCCCAGGGCCCGGGCGCCCTCCTGAGCGCCTGCGGCGACGTGTTCGAGGTCACCAGCTCCGCCTATCGCGATCGTCCGGACCGCGGGCGGGTCTGCATGGGCGGCTCCTACGCGCACAAGGGCGACACCGCCCGCTGCTCGCTGCGCCTGTCGCACACGCTCTCGGGCAACCTGCGCATGGGCTTGCGGCTCGCTAGATGACCTGATTGGTGCTCTAGAAGCTGATCGTCTCCCGGGCCCATGCGAAGTCGTCGCCCGGGCAGCTCGGGAACGTGTTGACCTCGTAGACGGGGACCAGCACGTCGTCGTAGAGGGTGGCGCCGTCGCGCTTCACGGTGATGCGGACCTCTTCGGGGGTGGTGTCGAGGATCTCGAAGCCGGCGATGTCGTACTCGCTGATCCACATCTCGAGCTGGTCCGAGGTGCCCGCGCAGCTGTGCTCTCCGGACGACCACTGCACCTGGCACGCCACCCGCTCGGCGTCCCACTCGACCGAGATGTCGTAGGTACCTGAAGCCTCCTGGTGGTCGAAGTCGACCTTCAGGAAGGTCTCGTTGGCCGTGTCGGTCCCGCAGGTGGGTCCGCATCCGAGGGCGACGAGCAGCATCCGACCTCCAGCGAGCAGTCGTCGCCGAGGCTACCGTGGAGCGCGACGCGAGGAGGCCCAATGTCCACCCGGCGAGAGCTCTTGCGCCTCGGTCTCGGATCGGGTGCCTGGGCCGTGGTGTCGTGCAAGGGCGGCGCGGTGGCGGTGGACACCGGACCCGTCGGCGGGGTCGAGCCGTCCGACAGCAGCACCCCACTCGACACCCAGCCCTTCGACTCCGGCAGGCCATCGGACTCGGCCGACACCGGGACCCCCTGCGAGGACCTCTGGAAGCGCGGCACCTTCGAGGCGGTCGTTCCCTTCTCCGATCAGTCGGGCGTGGTGTTCCACGAGAAGCTGGAGTCGGGGCTCGACGCCCGCATCGTCACGGACCTGGCCGAGCTCGACGCGGACCACCTCGAGATCGACAACGACCGCTTCATGCTGCGGTCGGAGACCCCTCACCTGCTGAGCGCCGACGCGAGCTGGACGGTGCGGGTGCAGGGGCTGGTGGACACGCCCTACGATCTCGAGGTCGGGGCGCTCGTGCCCAGCGATCAGGGCGCCGTGCTCATCGAGTGTTCCGGCAACTCCGCGAGCCGTGCGTACGGCCTGATGGCGGCGTGCCGGTGGGGCGGCGTGTCGCTGGCGGACGTGCTCGACGCGGCGGCGGTGCAGAGCGGCGCCACGATGGTCAAGGTGAGCGGCGCCGACGACTACCTGAACGATGGTTCCGGCCACTCCACCGTGGGCGCCGCCTGGGTCTTCCCGCTCGACCAGCTCGAGGGCGCGTTCCTGGCCACGACGATGAACGGTGAGGCGCTGCCGTCGGACCATGGATGGCCCGTGCGGCTGATGGTGCCCGGTTGGTACGGCTGCTGCTTGATCAAGTGGGTGAGCAGCATCGAGCTCGTCGACGACTCCGAGCCGGCGACGTCGCAGATGCAGGAGTTCGCCAGCCGGATTCAACAGTCGTCCCACAGCCTGGCCAAGGACTACGAGCCGGCCACCATGACGCCGTGCGCGATGCCGGTGCGGGTGGAGCGCTGGAGCCTCGACGGCGGCACCGTGTACCGGGTGGTGGGCATTCTCTGGGGGGATGGTGCGCCCGCGAAAGGTCTGCAGGTGCGCTTCGGCTCGGGTGGTCCCTGGGAGGATGTGGCGGTGTGCCCGGCCGTCACCAGCAACGCCACCTGGACCCTCTGGGAGCACCTCTGGCGCCCGGTCGCTTCGGGGAGTGTGACCCTCCGGTGCCGCATCGACGCCCCCGCGCTCGACACCCCGCGCCTCGACGATGGCTACTACGATCGCTCCGTGACCGTCTGAGACACGGCCGCAGGTCGCGCTCGCCGCGGTTCGCGGTGTCGGACAGAGGGTCGCGGCGGGGCTCTCGAACGCCCAGGTGGAGTACCCTTCCTCGCGACGGAGACACCCCCATGACCGCGCGCTACCTGCTGCCCCTCGTTCCCTTCATCGCTCTCGGCTGCCACGGAAAGTACAAGAAGAACCTGCACAAGCTCGAAGACGTCGAGCCTCAGGTCCAGATGCTCTCCGTGCCCGAGGTCGACATCGCGCTCAGCAACCCGGTGGACCAGGGCGACAGCCTCTTGGGTGCCGTGCTGGACACCGCAGCCACGGTGGGCACGGCGGTCGAGGCCCACCAGCTCAACCAGCGCTTGTTCACCTTGCTCGACGGCGGGGACATCGCCGGTCAGCTGCACGACAGCCTGCTCGCGTCGAGCCAGAACCTGCCCTACACCATGGGCTCCGGCCAGGACTCGATGGTCATCCAGGTCACGAGCTACGGCATCAACGTGGTCGGGGGCACCCCCCAGTTCTTCCTGTCGGCGAAGACCCGCATCTACGACGGCGGCACGGAGCGCGTGTACAAGGCGAACACGAGCTGCAGCGTGGCGCTGGGCCAATCCAGTGCCGTGCTCGCCCTCGTGGCCGAGAGCGCCGCCCAGTACGGTGCCTTGAAGACCCTGGAGCAGATGTCCGACGAAGATCTCACGGTGCTCATCGACGAGACCGTGAAGGGCTGCGGCGGCAAGATCGCCGCCCGGCTGATGAAGCACGCGGGGTAGCGCCGCCCCGTGGCGCGGCGTGGGGGTGGTCCTCCGGAGGGGTGGTTAGCTTTCCGCATCCGCACGCCCGCCGCCCGCATCGCCTGGTCGATCGTCGCCCTTGCGCTGGCCCTCTGGGTCGCTTCGTGGCAGCTCCCGGAGCTTCCGGGGGTGAAGGTGCTGCGGCACGCGTGCGAGGGCGCCTTCATCGGTGGCATCTGCGACTGGTACGCGATCTTGAAGGTGTACCGAAAGGTCGAGGAGCACCACGAGACCCTCGCGGCGGAGGTGTCGGAGACCGTCATCGAGGACATGATCCGACCGGAGGAGGCGGTAGCGGAGCTGCGGGATCGCCTCACCGATCCGAGCTTCGCGCGGGAGGTGGTCGCGCGGGTGCAGACCCTGGTGCCCGACACCCGTGCCGTGCAGACCTTCCTCGAGGATGCGTGGCGGGACTCGTTGCGTGGGCGCGTGCTCAGCTGGCTCGTGGAGCTGGACCCCCGCGAGAACCTGCGCACGGCGGGTGG
>Ga0114932_10002322_pt1 | contig 20177 bp, 21 predicted proteins | sample 2SBtaG_2_FD_87286 | JGI IMG/M metagenome (GOLD analysis project Ga0114932, IMG submission 87286) | Deep subsurface microbial communities from Kolumbo volcano to uncover new lineages of life (NeLLi) - 2SBTROV12_ACTIVE470 metaG | ecosystem: Environmental > Aquatic > Marine > Volcanic ... | reverse complement strand
TCGTAGCGCCGCCGCTGGGCGTCGGGGAGTGAGTCGATGTCGACCTCGGCCACGCTGTTGCCGTAGGCGGAATACGGGTCGACATCGACCTGTTGCATCGCCTCGCCGAGTTCGGCCTTCCGCTCGAAGGCTCGCTCGACGTAGGGGGCGAGCTCCTCGTCCTTCTCGCCCTGCCGCTCGACCTCGTTGGCCTTGAACTCGGGCATCACATCGTCGGCGAACAGCTCGAGCGCCTCGCAGATGTGCTCGTGCTCGTTGTTTCCGCCCTGCTGAATGAAGACGGTCTGATCGACGCCTGAGTCGGCGAAACCGCGAAGGTGGTCCCGCATCTCATCAGGGGTCCCGATGCCGCCGGTACCTCCGCCGAGGAAGTCGAGTCCGATGTTGTCGCGCACGGCAACGTAGTGATCCCAGATGTTCGTGCGACCCGGCTGGTGCTCGCCGAAGGCGTAATGGTGACCGAGCGCGAACTGGAAGAAGCGGAAGCCGTCCAGGCCGCGACGGACCGCTTCGTCGTGGTCCTGGTGGAGTGAGAAGGACGTGACCATCGCGACGTTGGGGTTCACGGTGTGGCCGATCGGCACGCACTCGTTCTTGAAGGTCTCGTAGTAGTCCTTCACCCACAGCTCCGCCTCGGCGGGATCGACGAACGCGAATGTGAGAGCCCCAATCCCGAGCTGCGCGGCGAGGTGGATGGTCTCGCGGTTCGAGCAGGCCACCCACAACGGCGGGTGCGGACGCTGAACGGGCTTGGGCACAACGTTGCGGGCGGGCATCGAGAAGTACTCACCCTCGAAGCCCGGGTACGGGTTCAGGGCGAGCATGTTGGCGACCTGCTCAACGGTCTCCCGCCACATCGCGCGGCGGTTGTCCGGGTTGATGCCGAACCCTTCGAGCTCGGCTCGCGAGGCAGACTCGCCGGTGCCCCACTCGACCCGTCCGTTGGAAACCAGGTCGAGCGTGGCGATGCGTTCGGCGATTCGCGCCGGGTGGTTGTAGCCGGGGGGCATCAGCACGATGCCATGGCCGAGACGGATCTGTTCGGTCCGTTGCGACGCAGCGGCGAGGAAGACCTCGGGAGCGGAGGAGTGGCTGTACTCCTCGAGGAAGTGGTGCTCCACCTCCCACGCGTGATCGATCCCCAGCTGGTCGGCGAGCTCCACCTGACTGAGGGCGTCCTGGAAGAGCTCCTGCTCAGCGCCGTCGTCCCAGGGACGGGGCAACTGGTGCTCGTAGAAGATGCCGAACTTCATGCCGATTCCTCCGCGGGGAGAGGGGCGAGCTCGCTCACCCGATCGAAGTCGCGGAGAACGCGAGCTCCGTCGGGGTGTTCGAGGATGAGGGGTTCGAGGGCCTCGCGGAGCTGACGGGCTGCCAGCTCCGGTTGTTCGACGGTCGCCCAGCGCACCAGGTCGTCCCACATGCGATCGATGAGCTGGGCGCCTGAGATCCGGCCACCCTCGACGGTGTGGAAGTTCACGGTCCGAAGCTCGCCCAGGTAGAGGCACAGCGAGCTGACGTGAATCAGCTCGTCGATGCGGATCCGCTCGATGATCTCCGCCGCCTCCTCGGCGTCGGCTCGCCGATCGGTGAAGAGGTCGGGCGTGCGGAGGATGTCCTGGGTCATCGCAAAGCCGATCTCGGCGCGGAACTCGATGATCAGCAGGTTCATCAGGAACGACAGCAGCCCCTCCGCCTCGGGAGACACCTCGGGCGCGACCCGCTCGCCTCCCTCGGGACGGCCGATGCGATCGGGAGGATCGACGTCCTCGAACGCGTCTGCCCCGAATGCCAGATCTCGGGCGGCGAACCACATCTCGTCGTGGGCCCCGATCGAGCGGTCGAGCACCCCTCCCTCGTCGAGACCGTGCGCGACCAGCAATCCCGTGTTGAGGTGACCGATCGCCATCTCCGAGATGTCCTCGACGATGGAGTCCTGGAGGTCGGGAAAGTCGATTTCGGCGAGGAGCCGCCCGCGGGCTTCGATCTTTCCGGTGACGGTGAGCATGTTCCAGAAGTGCCTGCCGATCCCTTCGCGGAGCAGCAGGAGGTGCTGGTCGAGGTTGGGCAACCGCACCCCCGTCAACAGCGAATTGTCCGCATCGAGCGGCGCGCCGCCCCGCTCGGCGAGCGCCGCGGCCCACGCTTCGAGGGCATGGACGCGGTCGAGGGATCGCGGCGGCTGGTAGCTGCCGTCGGCCATGAACCCACCGTGCAGGCGGCGACCACCGATCACGTGGGGCTCTGCGTAGTCGTGCTCGCTCATGAGCTCGGCTTCGGAGTAGGACAGCTGCACGGGCACCTCCTGGTGGGTCCATGATCGCCGACCGGCCACACCCCTGCGAACCAGCACCCGGTACGGAGGGGGCGGCCGGCCGGGCCCGTTAGGGTTCGGCCATGTCCGAGGGGATCCTGAGTGCCATCCACATCCACCCCGTCAAGGGGTGCCGCCGGGTCGAGGTCGGGGCCGCGACCGTGACCGGATCGGGACTGGCCGGCGATCGGCACTGGCAGGTCGTCGATGCCGAGGGTGCGTGCGTCACCCAACGCGCCGAACCCCTTCTCGCGACCGTCGAGACCGCGCTGTCGGGCGTCGATGTGATCGTGAGCGCCGACGGTCACGGCACCGCGACGCTCTCCCGCGCCGCGGGCTCCCAGGGTCAGGCGACGAGCCTGATCGGCGTGCGGGTCGAGGTCACCGACGCCGGCGACGAGGCAGCCGGCTGGGTCTCGGGCCTCTTGGGGGCACCACACCGGTTCGTCGCGGCGCCCGAAGACGGTTACACGCCGCCCCCCAAGATCGATCAGTTCGGTCAACCCATCACCTTCGTCGATCTCGCGCCCGTGCTCGTCGCGAACACGGCGTCGCTCGACTGGCTCGCCAAGCGGGCCAACGAGCCCTTCGGAATCGAGCGGTTCAGGGCGAACCTGGTGATCGAGACCGAGACGCCCTGGGCCGAGGACACGTGGGCGACCGCGACCCTGGGCGGCGCGTCACTCGAGTTCGGCCTGCCGTGGCCGCGGTGCGCCGTTCCGCAGATCGACCAAACCAGCGGTGAACGTCGCAAGGAGCCAGCGGTCGTGCTGAAGGCCCACCGGTGGTGCGATTCGACCTCGCTGGAGGGGACGTTGAAGCGGCTCGTCGAGGGCAACGCGCTGTTTGGAGTGTCCAGCGCGATCGGCCCCGAGGACGCGGAACTTCGAGTCGGGGATCAGCTCACTGTCACCGCGACCAAGGACCCGCTGCTCCCCTCGCCTGCTTGAGCTACCAGACCGCGTCGGCGACCTTCAGTTCGACGATCTCCTCCTCGGTGTAACCCAGCTCCCGGAGGATCTCGTCGGTGTGTTCGCCGTAGTCGGCAGCCTGGCCCCGCGCCCCACGGAAGTCATCGACGTCGAACGGGGTCGGCGGTGCGATGAAGCCGTCGTCGAAGGTGACCAGATACTCGTTGTCGAGGATGTTCTGGTCGTGGGCCAGATCCCGGAGCCGGTTGACGGGCGACACCCAGGCGCCCGACGGACGAAGAATGCGCCACCAATTCTCGGTGGTGTCGGTCTTCATGTGTTGGGCGAACAGGGGGCGAAAGTCGTCGGCGTTCTTCAACACCGCGACGAAGCTCTCGAACCGCTCGTCTTCGAGCATCCACCCCAGGCCAACGGCGTTCGCGATACCGATCCACTGCGGTGCTTGGAGCGCTGCGATCGCGAGCCAGCCGTCGGCGGTCTCGTACACCGTGAACAGCGGGTTGCTCGTGCCCATCGGGTCGAAACGCTCGAGGCGAGCACCCATGTTGGCGGCCACACCGAGCGTCTGGAGCTGCATCCACAGGAGTGACTGGGTCTGCGACGTGCCGACGACGGACCCCTTCCCGGTGCGATCGCGCTTCACCAGCCCGGCGAGTACGGCAGACGCCATGTGGGTGCCGGTGAGGATGTCGCTCATCGAACCGGGCGGGTAGTTGGGGACCTCTGTCGGTGCGGTGCTGTCCATGAATCCCGCGTACGCCATCCCAACGGTGTCTTGGCACAGGTCCTCGGCCAGCTCGCCACGGAGACCGAAGCCGCCACCACGGCAGTAGATGAGGCGGGGGTTGATCGCCATCAGGCTCTCGGGGTCGGCCGCGTACCTGGCCAGGCCGCTCCCGCGCAGGTTCGTGACGAACACGTCCGCTTCGGCGATCATGCGCTCGAACACCGGCCGGCCGGCCTCGGATCGGATGTCGAGAACGAGCGAGCGCTTGTTGCGGTTCAGCGAGGCGTACATCCACTCGCGGCCGCGGTCGTCGAAGACGACCCCGAACACGCTGTGGAACGACCGCATGTAGTCGGCTTGGCCCACCTGTTCGATCTTCACCACGTCGGCGCCGAGGCTCCCGAGCGCCAGACCCGCAACGGGACCTTGCACGTACATCGACAGCTCGACGACCTTGATCCCAGCGAGCGGCGCCTCGTCCTCGTGCTCCTCACCCGCCACCCCCGCCTCGCCCGAGTGCCCTCCGACTCCTGCAACCCCGTCGTCCCCGTCGTCCCCGTCGTCCCCGTCGTCCCCGTCGTCCCCGTCGTCCCGTCCGACCATGCCCGAAGGCTCCCACAGCCCGCCCCCACATGCAGTTTCCCCACCCTCCGCGCGCAAGCCAGCCCGATCTCGCAGGCCCACCACCCTCCGCGGTCACTAGGGGTCAGACCCGTGTCTGACCCCCGTCTGACACGGGTCTGACCCCGGTTCGGGTTTTCCGGTTCGGGTTTTTCCTACGATGCGGCGGATGAAGCTCGGCGCGCTGCTCGGTCCCATCCTCGACGCCGGGGATGCACGGACGATTCCGGACCAGGCAACACGCCTCGAAGCCGAAGGGTTCGACAGCCTGTGGTCGGCCCAGGCCCTCGGGCGCGGCTTCATGCTCACCGACCCCTTCGTCGCACTGTCGGCCGCTGCCGCCGTCACCTCCCACGTCGAGCTCGGAACCGCGGTGGTCCAGCTGCCGCTCTACGCGCCGGGAGCGCTCGCCCACCAGGCCCTCTCGGTGCGACAACTCGCCGGACCCAGATTCGTCCTCGGTGTCGGCGCAGGCAGCACGTTGAACGACTTCGCCGTGCACGAGCGTGACTACGACAGCCGCTTCGCCCGCTACAACACCTCGATCCCAGAACTCCGGCAGGCGCTTCGGGACGGCGGCACCGACTCCTACCAGCTGGCCCCGTGGCCTGAAATCCAGGGCGAGGTTCCGTTGTTCTTCGGCTCCTGGGGCGGCGGGGTCGAGCGGGCCGCCCGCCACTATGACGGATGGATCGCCTCCAACGCCTACCGCAATGCCGAAGAAGTGATCGCCGCTCACGAGCGATACGTCGCGGCCGGCGGCTCCCGAGCGATCGTGTCCACCATCCGACTCGACACCGACACCGACGAGTTGGCCGAACGACTCCGCCGCTTCGCCGACGCTGGTTTCGACAGCGCGGTCGTGATGTTCCTCCCCGGCGGCCCCTCACCAGCGGAGGTCCGAGCTCTGGTGCCGGCCGCCTGACCTCCGCGACCAACTAACTTGCCCCCATGGGGGCACTCAGCGGTTACAAGGTTCTCGATCTGTCGATCCTCGTGCAGGGTCCACAGGCTGCGTCGATGCTCGGCGACCTCGGCGCCGACGTGGTCAAGATCGAGCTTCCCGAAGTCGGCGATCTCGGACGGTGGCTCACGATGAGCGAGACCGACTCCCGGTCGCCATACCTCGAGGGGAACAACCGCGGGAAGCGTTCGGCCGCGCTCGATCTCAGGACCGTGGGCGGCAAGCGGGCCTTCATGAAGCTCGCCGCCGGCGTGGACGTCATCATCCACAACTTCGTCCCCGGCACCGTCGAAGAGTGGGGCATCGCCTACGAGGACGTGAAGGCGGTCAACCCGAGCGTGATCTACGCAGCGGGGTCCACCTTCGGTCCCGAGGGGCCCAACTCCTCGCGTGAAGGCGCCGACATGGTCGGGCAGGCCGAAGGCGGCATCGTCTCGGTCACCGGCCACGACGACGGCCACCCCACGATCGTCGGTTCGGTCATCGGCGACCATCTCGGCGCGCAGAACATGATCACCGGAATTCTCGCCGCGCTCCTCCATCGGGAACGCACGGGCGAGGGGCAGAGCATCGACGTCTCGCTGGTGGGGAGCGCGATCTACGCGCAGGCATCGGAGATGACCTGGACGATGTTCACCGGTCAGCCGCCGGGCCGCCCCAACGACCGGCACACGATCATCCGGGCGTTGGTGCACCGATGCCCGACCGCCGACGGGTACATCTACCTGCTCGGCATCCCCGAACATCTGTGGAACGACTTCGCCGACTGCATCGATCGCTCCGACCTTCGTGACGACCCCCGCTTCGCCACGCTCATCCAGACGCCCAAGAACCTCGAGGCACTGCGCGCGCTCATGAACGAGGTCTTCCCGACCCGTACCACCGCCGAGTGGGAACAGCGTCTGCGTGCCCACGGCCAACGCTGGGGCAGCGTGAAGACGTACGACCAGATCATCGCCGACGAGACCAACATCGTGAACGGGTACGTCCGCCACGTGGAGCATCCCGAATACGGCCCGATCACCGTGGTGGGCAACCCGATCCGCATGTCGGCGACGCCGACGGAGCCCGGAGTCGTCGCGCCACACATCGGCCAACACACCGAAGAGGTCCTCCTCGAAGCCGGCTTCAGCTGGGAGGACATCGACGAGCTGCGCAACGAGGGCGCATACTGAACGGGACACCCACCCTTCTGCCAGCTTCCAGGGACACTCCAGTCACCCCACAAGCTGGCAGAACGGATGAGGACCCTGGGGAGGTCGAACCATGACACTCGAGATCACTGCACTGAAAGACGAACCGGTGGGTGCGCTCGTCAGTGGGTGGGAACCCGAGGAGCCGCTGAGCCCTGACGAAGAGGCCGCTATCCGCCAGGGTCTCGTCGACCATCTGGTCCTGGTCTTCCGCGGTCAGGCGCAGCCCTCCAACGACGCGCTCATCCGCTTCGCAGAGAGGTTCGGCGACCTCATCAAGGGTTCCGAGTGGTTCCGTGACGTCGAGGACCGCGCCGAGATCCTGCCCGTCACGAACGCCGTCGGCGAGGACGGCCTACCCCGCGGCACCGGAGGCGCCGGTCCACTCGAATGGCACGCCGACTACTCCTACGTCCCCGATCCGGGCAAGGAGTCGTTCCTCAACGCCGTCGAGCTTCCACCCGACGCTCCCCGCACCTACTTCTGCAGCCAATACGCCGCCCTCGAATCGCTGCCGCCGGAGACCGTCGAACGTCTCCGCGGTCTCCGAGCGGTCCACTCCATCACTGGATACGTCAAGGACGACGAGGGTCCCGAAGACTACGAACTGCACAACGAGTTCATCGCCAAGAAGCGCCGAGACGAAGCGGCCGGCGTCGACCGCCCCGACATCCCAGAAGCCGAGCACCCGGTGATCTTCGAGCACCCCGAAACCGGCCGCGAGATCCTCTACGTCAGCCGAGGCATCACCAAGCAGATCATCGGGCTCCCCCGGGACGAGAGCTCGGCGATCCTGAAGCAGATGCACAAGGTGTCGACCGCGCCCGAGCGGGTCTACGCCCACGAGTGGCAGGTGGGCGACATGGTCATGTTCGACACCCTGGGGGCGCTTCACAAGCGTGATGCGTGGGACCCCAGCGGTGTACGGGTCATGCGCCAGCTGAGCACGACCTGCTGAGGTGGACCGGAGCTCGCGTCTGCGGCGCTGGCTGAAACACGGTCGCCAACCACTTCCCCACGAACTCGAAAGCTTCGCGTGCCCGTTGTGCGGCGAGACGGTGGTGGGCAAGGCTCATGCAACCGGCAGTGGTCACTTCCCTCGGCTCCCACCGGGGCGCACAGAGCTGATCGCGCGCTGCCCGCAACACGGCTCGCCGCCATACAACGACCCCGGCTTCCACCAGTGGCCGTGACTCTGGAGTCCTAGGGTTGGCGCCCATGGAACTCTGGAGGCACTCGGTCGCCGCGCCGCGACGAATCATGCGAACCGCCGAGTCGGCGGAAGCGGCGGGCTGGGACGGCCTCTGCGTGGTCGATTCTCAGAATCTCAGCGGTGACGCCTTCGTCGCATTGGCGCTGGCTGCGACGGTCACCTACACCATCGGGCTCGGAACGGCCGTGGGCAACTCGGTCACACGGGTCGCCGCCGCCAACGCGGCGGGCGCGCTCAGCGTCGACGCGGTGTCCGGAGGGCGCATGGAGTTCGGCATCGGTCGCGGCGACTCCGCCCTGGCGCACCTCGGTCGCGCACCTGGAACGGTGCGCCACTTCGAACGGCATCTCCAGCAGGTACAGGCCTACCTCCGCGGCGACGACGTCGCGTTCGACGACGTCGACATCCCGATCGACGTCGCTCCCCCGGTCGACGCTATGGAGCTGGCGTCGGGCCCCGGTGTCAGCCGGATCACGTGGAATCGGGCCGAACGGAAGGTGCCTGTGGAGGTGTCCGCGACAGGCCCGCGGGTGATCGGCATCGCTGCCGTCCACGCCGAACGGGTCATGTTCGCCCTGGGCGCCGATCCCGACCGCATCGCCTGGGGCATCGAGGTCGCTCGCCGCGCTCGCACAGAGGCGGGGCTCGACCCAGACGGTGTGCGCTTCGGTGCCTACGTCAACGTCGTCTGCCACCGCGACATCGAGCGGGCGCGCGAGCTCATCAAGGGCGCTGTCTCGATCTTCGCCCGTTTCTCGGTCATGCACGGAACGGTGATCGGGCCCGCCAATGAGAACACCGAAGAGTCGCTTCGGCGCATCCACGACGTCTACGACATGGGCAGCCACTCGCGAAACGAGTCGCGTCAGGCCGAATCGCTGACGCCCGACTTCATCGACGAGTTCGGGATCGTCGGTCCTCCCAATCGATGCATCGAACGGTTGCAGACGCTCGAGGAGTTGGGTCTCGACAAGATCATCGCCGCGGCGAGCTTCCAGCTCGAGGACACCGAAGAAGGCCGGGGCGCACGCGAGCTCATGGAAGCAGAGGTCCTCCCCGCGTTCGCGTAATTCGTTTGCGGCGGCTCGCTGTGCTCGCCACTCTGGGCGGCATGACCTCCACGAACGACAAGAGCAATCGGCTTCTCGCCATGCCGTCGTTCGTGCGCGCCAACGTGTGCGCCGACATCGGCGCAGCGACGGGCCCCGGGGCAGCATCCACCGCCTGAGTTTCGATCCCCTTCTCGAACGGCACGGCGAGCAGCCTCCCCGGAGCGACGTCGACCGCACGCGGTCGGTGCCAGCACGTCGATCACCCACGCACCAGAAAGGAGAGTGCGATGACACAGACCACCACCCAGCGTGACAGCCAACGATCGGACGCGCCCCGCGCCCTCCGCGCCCTCCGCGCCCTCCCCGGCGCCCGACCCACGGAACCCAGCGCGCCGCGCACCCCGCTCATGCTGATGGCGGCCACCTTCATGGGCGGCCCCGCCCTCAGCAGACGGCCCGCAACCCTCACCCGTTCCGAAATTGAGGCGCCCTGTCGCGCTCAGGCGCGAGAAACGGCATCAATTTCGTAGGAAGATGGCGGGGTGAGTCACCCCGACCGGGCCGAACGCCTCATCGACGAACACGCTGCGGCGGAGTGGATCACCGACGGGATGACCATCGCGATCGGTGATCCGGCGCCGATGGCGATGATCCGGCACATCGTCCGGCGAGGTGTCCGCGATCTCACGGTGGTGGGCAGCGGGCTCGGGCTCGATCTGCTGATCGCCGCCGGGTGCGTCCGCAAGGCCGTGGCCTATTACGTCGGAGGCGGGCCGGCGTTTCGGGCCGCGGCCGAGGGCGGCGACATCGAGGTGTGGGAGTGCGAGGAAGGGGTTCTCGTCGCCGGTCTCCGCGCGGCGGCACAGGGCCTGCCCTTTCTCCCATGGCGCGGAGGACTCGGGACGTCGCTCCCCGAGATCAACCCGGATCTTCGGGTCTTCGAAGATCCGATCAACGGCGAGACCCTGCTCGCCGTGCCGGCGATCGATGTCGACGTCGCGATCCTCCATGCGGCGCACGCAGACGCGTTCGGCAACGTGCAACACGTCGGCGGACCTGGGTGGCTCGACCTGTTCCTCCTGCGCGCCGCTGATCGCTCGATCGTGCAGGTGGAGAAGATCCTCCCCAACGAGGAGGTCCGCGCAAAGCCCTGGGCCACCACGATCGCGAGAATCGATGCCGTCGTCCGGCTGCCCTTCGGCGCGCATCCCTTCGCCAGCAACGGATTTCACGTGCAGGACAAGTCGGCGACGCGGCAGTACGTGACAGCGGCCGCGAAGGCCCAGCGCGACGGAGATCGCGCCGACCTCGACGCCTTCATCACCACCTTCTGCCGCGAGCCCGCCTCCCATCTCGACTATCTGGAGCTGATCGGCGTGTCGCAGCTCCTCTCACTGCACGAGTACTGACGATGAGCGACCAACCAGCGACGCGCCTCGAGATCATGGCGGCCTTTTTGGCCAACGAACTCGAAGACGGCGAGATCCTCCGCATCGGCGCCGCTATGCCGGTGCCCGAGGTGGCTGTCCGCCTGGCCCACTTCCATCACGGCCCCAATATGGAGCTCATCTTCATCGGCGCACGCTTCAACGCCGCGCACCTCGACGTACTCCCGACACCCGAGTTCGGCTGGGACCGGCGGGTGGTCAGGTGGGCGGAGAGCTACAGCGACACAGGGCATCGATTCGACCGGGTGAAGGACTGGGGCACCCACGTGTTCTTCATCGGTGGCATCCAGGTCGACAAGCACGGCAACACGAACCTGATCGGTACCGGAGACGACTACGAGAAACTCGACTTCCGCGGGCCAGGCTCGGTGGGCACGTCCACCCTGGCGACCCACGTTGGGCGCTACTACATCGTCGTCAACTCGCACACCGCGCGAACCTTCGTCGACCAGTGCGACTACGTGAGCGCGTTCGGGTGGGGCGATGGTGACCCCGAAGCCCGTCGACGCCTCGGAATCCCCGGCGGTGGCCCCAAGTACTGCGTCACCCCGTTGTGCGTCATGGACTTCACCGATGACACGAAGCACCTCCGACTGAAGTTCGTGCACCCTGGCGTGAGCGTCGATGAGGTCGTCGAGAACACCGGCTTCGACCTCATCGTCCCCGCGGATGTTCCAGAGACGCCGCTTCCGACCGACGGCGAGCTCCACATCATCCGCAGCCGGGCCGACCGACGCGGAGCCTTGCGACGATGAACCAGCCAGATCCGCCGCCGTGGCCGATCTATCGAGACCTCCGCGCCGACTTGGTCGCCCTCGTGAAGGCGGCGGACGCCGACCAGGTGAAGGAGCCGGTCCCGATCACGCCGGGTTGGACGATCACGGACGTCATCGCTCACGTGTGCGGTCTCGCGTCGGACATCGCCGACGGCTTGCGTGAGGGTCTCGGAACCCCCGAGCGCACGACCCATCAGGTCGGCTCGCGCCGCGATCTCACTCTCGACGAGGTGTGCGATGAGTGGATGGACCACACCGCAGCGATGGAAGGTCTGATGTCGGACAACCCGTGGTTTGGACACCGCCTCACGGCCGACCTGACGGTGCACCGCCACGACGTCCTTCACGCTCTTGGCCAAGACGTCGACCGTGAGGACGTTGCGACGAGCTGCGCAGCCCACACCTATGGCATCGTCGTGCCCGACCTCCTCGTCGAACGGACCGACACGCACCTTCGGGTCGAACTCAACGACGGCACACGCTTCGAACCCACGGCGACCACCACTGATGCGCCCGACCTCGTCGTCCAGGCGACACCATTCGACTGGCTGCGAACAGCCGTCGGCCGGCGGAGCCGAGCCCAAGCGAGGGCGCTCGAGTGGAGCGGCGATCCGTCGTCGATCCTTGCAGAGCTGTCTCCCTACGGACCGCTCCCCGACGCCGACGTCGGTCTCTGATACTCGCCCCAGCCGAGATCGTCTGAGAACTCTCGCGAACGGGGTTGCGTTCTGCACTATGTTGTGTAAATTACTGACCAGTTATTGCACGGCTCAGTGCAATTGTCCCTTCTTTCTCCAGCGAAACTTCTCCCGCCTCATGGGTCGCAGGTCCGTGCAGAAGTCGCTGATGAAGCGGCACACCCTCGTCAAACGGATCATGCCGTCGCTCCTCCAAGGCGACGTGAACGAGGCCGAGATGCGCCACTACCTCGACGTCGCGCCCACCCCTCACTCCCGGATCGGCCACGCGATCTTTCCGCGGGCGATCGTCGGCGAGACGAAGTGGCTCGACGCTCTCGAAGCACGGGTGACGGCCCATCTCGCCCACCTCCCAATGTTGCGGATAACCGGTATGAAGGACGTGCCCCTCACGACGAAGGCCTACCTCCGCAAATGGGAAGAGATGTGGCCCAACGCCACCACTCTCGATCTCCCCGATGCGGGCCACTTCTGGCAGGAGGACGAACCCGCGGCCGCTGCCGAAGCGATCATCCGCGCCTACGCCGCCTGAGCCGTCCGGACTGCAACTACCCACCACCGAAGGAAAGCGAAACCACCATGCCGAGCACCGACGTCATCAACGACATGTTCGCCTCGGACGAGTACCGGGCTCTCGTCCCGGCCCGCGAACGGAGTCTCGAGAGCGTCGACGCCTACATCGTGGACGATGCGGATCTGACGGCGTTGCCCGATGTGGACGGCGCGTATCTCGTCGTTGTCGCAGCACCGAACCCCCGGGCAGTGGAGGATCTGCAGGCCTACCAGGCCGGGTCGGGTCCCGTGTTCGCCAAGCACGGCGCCCGCCCTGTCGCGCAGCTACCGATCTCCGGCCACCCCGTCGGCGACACACCTGCTGGCTTCGTCGCGGTGCTCGGCTTTCCCTCCGCCGATGCGGCCGAGAAGGTGTTTCAGAACCCGGACTACCTTCCCCTCGTCGATGCCCGCGACCGCGGCCTCGCCTCCCTGAACGTCTACCTCACGACCGATTGATCCGTGCCGACCGGACCCACGTCTCGCTCTCGGTGTCTCGGGGTACCGATGGATGCGCGTCGTGCCGCCTAGGGTCAGCCGTGCCGTCAACGCGAGGACCACACCGTCATGGGGAAGTACTGGCTGTTGGATCGACACGGCTCTGACGGGCCTTCGGTGCTGGTGGAGACCGATGGCTCCATGCGCGTGGTGGACGTTCTGCGTTTCGGGCCCGAGGTGAGCGAGCTCGACGACCAGCAGGCGATGCGAGACGACGTGATCGGTCGCTTGGCGCCGACGATGCGGCCCTTCGTGGCAGCGGCGAAGGTGAGCGAGCAGGGCATCGATCCCCACGCAGACCTCAAGTACCGCGACGGCGAAGGTGCTGGACGCCGCGCCGCCGGCAGCGGTGCGGGTCGTGGCGCAAGCGGTGGTCGAGCGGCCAGCGGTGCCAAACGAACCGGGGGCCGCGGACGCGGCTGAGAACCCGATCGAGACGCGCGCGACGCGAATCGAACCGCTGTTAGACTTCGGCGAGCCGGTGCTCTGTCGGCACCGGGCAGGTGTTGGGTCCCGTTCTTCTTGCAGGGGTTCACGTCGATGTCGCTGATGACAGGCACGTTCAGCGCTCTCGAGCACCGCGACTACAAGATGTTGTGGTCGGGTGCGCTGCTCGCGACCACCGCATTCATGATGTCGTTCATGCTGGTTCCCAGCGTTGCGTTCGAGATCACCGGGTCGAACGCGGCTGCGGGCTTCGCGCAGTTGGGATTCGGTGTAGCGATGCTCGTCGTCTCGCCGATCGGCGGGGTCATCGCGGACCGGGTTCCCAAGAAACCGCTCGTTCTGGTCGGTCAGATCGTTCCGGGGCTCGTGATCCTCGCAACGGGTCTGTTGATCGTCGGCGACGCGATCACCGTTCCGATCCTGACGATCGGCACACTCATCATGGGGCTGGCGTTCGCGTTCATGGTTCCTGCCCGCCAAGCGTGGGTCGGCGAGCTGGTCCCGACCGCCTTGCTCCCCAACGCGATCGCGCTGCAGCAGATCGCCCAGAACGTGTCGCAGGTGCTCGGGCCGCTGTTCATCGCTCTTCTCGTCGGCACGTGGCTCGGGGTGGGCGGGACGTACCTCTTCATGGCGTCGCTGTTCATCATCGTTCTGCCGCTCACCTCCGCGCTACCCAACACCAAACCCGCCGCACGCGAAGCCCGCTCGGTCCTCCACGAACTGGGCGCTGGGGTCCGATACGTGTGGGGCGACGCTGTCCTGCGAACGCTGTGGCTCGGGTTCGTGGGACTCATCGTGTGCGGGTTCGCCTACCAGACGTTGCTTCCTGGTCTGCTCAGCGACGAACTGGGACGCTCCCCCACCGACATCGGTGTGATCTTCCTCGTGCTCGCGATCGCAGGTCTGTTGGCGAGCGTCCCCCTCGCCGGTGTGGTGCGCACCCGTATGGCCTGGCCGGCCCTGCTGATCGCGGGGTTCGTGATGGCGGTCGGGTTCGTGATCCTGGCCCGCGCCCCCAGCTACACGCTCGTCATCGCCGCAGGCATCCCACTGGGAATCGGTCGGGCCGGCTTCATGTTGATCAACAACTCGTTGTTGATGTCCAACGCCGAACCCGCCTACCACGGCAGGGTCATGTCGCTCGCCATGATCGGCTTCGCATCGCAGGCCCTTCTCGCTCCTGTCTGGGGCGCGCTTGCCGACTCGATCGGCGTTCGCCAGACGCTCATGATCCTCGCGCTCGCGACCACGGCCATCAACGCCCTCATCGGGGCGAGTTGGCTGCTGAACCGGCGGCCGTCGGCGACGGCACCCGCTGTGTTCGATGTGGCACCGGCGACCTGACCGAGCCGCGCCTGGCGTGCGAGCCGCGCCTGGGTGAGGTGCCCGACGCGACGCAGTCGGCTCGGTACGTTGAATGAAGTGCCCAACGACGTCACTCGACCCGCAATGATGCCCACGGCGGAGCCGCCGACATGATCGCCGCAACGCCGGACTGGTTCGCCGAGGAGTATCTCGGCATCGAGGTCGAGCAGTACATCGGCCTCGGTGTGCTCGCGCTCATCGCCGCCGTCGTCCACATCGCCCTCCTGCGGCTGATGGCGCTCGTGGTGAGGCGCCGGTATGCGGGAGACGACCTCACGTTCTGGGATGGCAAGCGCCGCCTTTTGAACCGAGGCATCCTGCTGCTCGCCGTCGGGGTCACGCTGCTCGTCGGATTCCCGACCCTCGACTTCGATCCCGACGTCGAGAACCTCGTCAACCAGGTGACCAGCCTGATCGCAGCGATCGCGATCATCATGGTCGCGTTCCGGGGCATCGACATCTTTGTCGACGTCCTGGCCAGGCGGGCCAGCGCGACAGAGACGATGCTCGACGACAGCCTAGTGCCGCTGTTGCGCACGTCTATGCGGCTGTTCGTCACGATCGTCGGAATTCTCTTCGTCCTGCAGAACCTCGACGTCAACGTCTCGTCGCTGGTCGCAGGTCTGGGGCTGGGCGGTCTCGCAATCGCGCTCGCGGCCCAGGACACCGTGCGCAACCTGTTGGGGGGTGTGACGATCTTCGCCGACAAACCCTTCGAAGTCGGCGACTGGGTGGTGGCCGACGGCGTCGAAGGCACCGTCGAAGCGGTCGGATTTCGCTCCACGCGTGTCCGCACCTTCTACAACTCGCTGGTCAGCGTTCCCAACGGCAACCTGATCGACGCCGGGATCGACAACATGGGCCAGCGCCGCTGGCGGCGCTACAAGACCACACTCGGGGTCGGCTACCACACCAGCCCCGACCAGATGCAGGCGTTCGTCGAGGGAATCCGCGCCATCATCCAGGCGAATCCTGGGATGCGGCAGGACTACTACATCGTGGAGTTCCACGGCTTCGGCGCCACGAGCCTCGACGTTCTCGTCTACTGCTTCATCGACGCGGCGGACTGGACCGAAGAGCTGCGCACCCGGCATGTCCTCAACCTGGACATCATGCGCCTCGCCGAATCGCTGAACGTCGACTTCGCGTTCCCCACTCAGACCGTGCACATCGCCGAGATGCCGGGCCAACCACAGCAGCTGGCAGAGGTCCCCGACCGGCCGCAGCTGCGAGGTGTCGTCGACGCCTTCGGACCCGGCGGCGACAGGGGCCAGCGGGTCGACCAGCCGATCTCGGCCGGACACGACAGCGTGCTCGAGAGTCCCTACGCCCAGGCCGACGAGGGCGGTTGATCGCGGGGCCCAAAGGGACCGAACGACACCTAAAGAGACTCACAAACATCGACAATGTGTTCGTTCTGACGTGAAACGAAACGTCAACTGTGCTATGGTTCTCTTTCACGTCGCCGAGGGGCGGCGTTCTTTCGTTTTCGGGCTCGAGTGTTCGGCCAGCGTCTACTCGATCCGCATTCCGGAGATCGCCTGGCTGATCACCAGCTGCTGGATCTGCTCGACGAGCGGCTCTGCGTGGAAGGAGTTGACGCCGCCGATGCTGTCGTCGATGGTCCGCAACCGACCGAAGGCGACGGTTGGCGGCTTCTCGGCACCCAAAGGACGGGCTTCACCTATCGGACCGGCGTCGCGACAACCACCGACCAGTACGAGGCGCTGTGGAGGCTGAGTGGGATCAGCGCAGAGGCGCCGACGGTCGATTTCGGGACTGAAATCGTGGTGTGGTTCGGTGCCGTCTACGGGTCGAACTGCGAAATCCGCCTGGACGACGTCATCATCATCGACACCGAACGTCAGCTCGTGTTCGGCGACTTCGTGATTCCGGGCAATCCAATGGAGTGCAACAGCGACGCCAATCCCGAGGCCTATGTGGTTGCGATCGAGCGGACACTCCTCCCGCCCGCGCCGTTCGACGTGCAACTCGGAGAACGGGATCCCCCCAAGGGTGTTCCTGAAGAACGCACCGTCGTGAAGATCGACCTTCGAGGGCCAGGCTCAACCGCGACCGACGACGAACTTGGCCTCGACCCGGAGCTGTTCGCCGACGCCAGCCGCGGATATGTGATCGGCGCGGGCGGCATCATGGAGATCGGATTCACGGCGCTCTATGACCTCGAGTTGTCCTGCGACTTCGAGCTCATCGGGCCGGTCAACGGCGTCGTTTGGCGAGCAGAGAACACCGAGCGCTATCTCCCCGCACCCAACGGAACCGAGAGCAACTGTCCCTGATCACCCCGCCGCCACGCGAGAACTGCCGAATGAGAGCGACTTCCAACACCAGGGTGCCCCATAGGCCGAGACCCGGACATCCCTTCACCGTCGCTCTGAAGCACAGGAGCCAGCCAGCTACCGCAGAGCACGGCCGAGAGCACCGACCGTCGGCGGCCCGCCTCCACCTCCCGGCCGCCAGGAAGACGCCGAGACACCGAGGCAGGTCCTGCGGATGCCTGATGGGAGGTGCGGTCGCGCTGCGCCAACGTCACACCCAGCGACGTCACCATCAACCGAGGGAACGCCGCCGAACTCCGTCGGATCAGCCTGCGGCGAGCAGCGTTTCGACCAGCCGGCGTTCGTCGTCATCATTGAGGTTGCGACGAGTAAGCAGGGTTGCGTTGGCCAAGGCGATGATCCGTCCCCGATCGTCGGTGTCCGCATCGGGTTCGAGCCAGGTCTGCACGTCGACCCAACGCCAGAGGGGCGAGCGGGTCGAGGTGCCGTAGGCCGGCTCGGGAAACCCGGAGCTGTCAGCGTCTCGCTTGATCCAATGATTCACGGCTTGACGACTGCGGCCGGTGCGCTCCGCGATGTCGGATTGGGAGACCAGTTCCTCTCCCTCCACCCGCACGACCTGGATGCCCGCAACGGATTCGGCTTGGGTGATGGCAGACGCGATGGCATCGAGAAGGGTGGAAGCGTCACGGTCGACATCGAGTGCAGGGTGCCCGTCGAACGCGGTGACCGCAGCGTCGTCGAGTCCGGCTTCGAAGAGCAGGTCGCTGGTTGCCTCGTCGATCGGGCGGTTGAGGATCAGCATGAAGTTGTGGGTGTTCATGGCATGTCGATTCAGGTGTTGCGACGAATGTGTCGTCGGATCTGTTTGGCGTGGTTGTCGGCGTTCTTCGGGGTCGACCACACCCGGAAGGGATGCGGCTGGTCACCGCTGATCACGTGTGTTGAGTGACCGTGCCCGGAGGAATCGGTCACGGTCAGCCCTGCGAGCTCGGCTTCGCGGAGCGCCTTCTCGATCTCCTTCTTCGGATGTGGCTTCCGGCTCACCTTCGAATACTACCGATCTAGTTGACAATGTCAACGAGACTCACCACGGGCTCGGCACATCGACGAGGGAGCACGAGATGCGACAAGCGCTCAGCGAGTATCCAGATCTGCTGACGGTGGAGGAGGCGGCCGCCTACCTGCGCATCAGCAGAGCGCTCGGCTACCAGCTCGCCCGGCAGTATCGGATCACCGACGGAGCTGCGGGGCTACCTGTGGTGCAACTCGGCCGCTGCCTGCGCGTGCCGAGAGACGAATTGGAACGGCTCGTTCGCGGCCTGCCGCCCAAGTCCAGCTACGTGGGCAACAGCCCAACGTGACGCAGTTCGTCGATCATGTCCTCGGGCGAACCCATCACATCGAGGTGCACGATGACGCCTCCCTCGCCGTCGACGACGTCGACCACTCTGGCGAGGAACGGTTCGACCGCGTCGTCGGCCACGACGATCGCCCCGGGCTCGACACGCTCGGGCTCCAGGGCTGCGCCGAGAAACGCCCACACCTAGCCCGTGTCGTCGACCTGGTTGACGTCGGCTGGCAGCGTGATGCGCACCTCGCCTGGACTGCTCATGCCTCCGCCTCTCCGTCGAGCACCCCGGCGACCGTATCGGCGATGCCCTGGTCGAGGCCTTCGAGGGCGTGGGCGTAGGTGCGCATCGTTGTCGTTGGGTCGCTGTGGCCGAGGGCAGCAACCGAGCGAACGTTGTGACCGCCAGCGATCGCGTGCGTGGCCGACCAGTGACGCAGGTCGTGCAGACGCCACTTCGGATCGATCTCGGCGAGCTTGCGGGTGCGCTTCCAGCACCAGCCGATCTTGTCGGGGCTGGGCGGGAACCCATCCTCGCCGAACATCCACGGCGATCTGTCCGACCGCTCCGCACGGGCAGCCTCGACGAGCGCGAGCGTCTGCTCATCGAGCGCCAGACCTCGCTGCTCCCCTGTCTTGGTGGGCGTCACCTGGAGACGATCGGGATCACCCACGGGATGGGTTCGGTCGACGGTCACCGCCTGATTGAACGCAGCCCGCAGCAAGGTGTGCAGGTTCCGGATCTGGGACTCGCCGACACCCGCCTTGTGCATTCGCAAATGCCAACGGTCTACCTCGGAAACCGAGACCCGGCTCAGCGGCTTGTCCCCGCTCGGATCCGCCTTGATTCGCTCGACCCGACTGGCGTAGTCACGGCGAGAGGACAGCGACCACGATGGACCCTTGTGCTCGAGATACTCGTCGAGCAGTTCTTCCACGGTCAGCTTCCCCGACCGGGGAGCCGGGCGGCGAGCTGGGCCGCCAGACGCTCAGCATCGCGCTTGCCACCCTTCACCGACTTGGACACCTGAACCGGCTTGCCCTCGTCGTCATAGCCGACGAAGACCCGCACCTCCCAATAGCCCGGCCACTTCTCCCTGATCGATGCCACCTGTTGGACAGTAGGAGCCAAAACTAGGGACAGCTAGAGCTAGAGGGACACTCTCGGCCGGGAGGTGGAACAGGAGGTGAACCGGGAGGTGAGATGCCGTGATCGCACAGCGACACCCTGACCAGGGCATATCTACTCGATTCGCAGCCCCGAGATCGCCCTCGAGATCACCAGCTGCTGGATCTGCTCGGTGCCTTCGAAGATGTCGTAGATCTTGGCGTCGCGGTGCCAGCGTTCGACGGGGTACTCCCGCACGTAGCCGTAGCCCCCGAGAATCTGGATCGCCCGCTCGGTGGACCACACCGCCACTCGGCCGGCCTTGAGCTTGGCCATGGAGCCCTCGGCGTTCTTGTACTGCTTCTTCTTGCCGAGCCAGGCCGCGCGCCACACGAGCAGGCGGGCGGCGTCGATCTCGGTGGCCATGTCGGCGAGGGTGAAGGCGATCGACTGGTTCTGGATGATCGGCCGCCCGAACTGCACACGGTCCTTGGCGTACTCGAGGGCGAACTCATAGCCAGCACGCGCGACACCGATCGCTTGCGCGCCAACAGAGGGGCGCGTCGCCTCGAACGTCTGCATCGCGGCCTGCGAGTTCCCGGGCTTGCCCTCCCG
>Ga0114932_10002317_pt1 | contig 20201 bp, 19 predicted proteins | sample 2SBtaG_2_FD_87286 | JGI IMG/M metagenome (GOLD analysis project Ga0114932, IMG submission 87286) | Deep subsurface microbial communities from Kolumbo volcano to uncover new lineages of life (NeLLi) - 2SBTROV12_ACTIVE470 metaG | ecosystem: Environmental > Aquatic > Marine > Volcanic ... | reverse complement strand
ATCCTGCTATCTTGGTTGGTTTGCCTGTTAACTCATCTACGATTGGTGTAATGGTTAAAGGAACTACAACTTGATTACCCATTTGAACTTTTACCGTACCTTCTTCTGGTAATGATAAACGAACATCTGTTGTTGTTGGTAAAGTTCTTTCTGATGTTCTTGCCCATTCTGTTGGTGCTGTTCCTGTTCCCCAACGATAAAATGTATTAACATTACTATCAATACTTGGTGTTTCTGATGTTCCATTGTTATCAACTTTTAAACCTGTTAAATTTAAATCACCTGTAAAGTAGTATGCGATATCACTATCGTTATCAGTTCCAACAATATCTACTTGTTTAGAAGTACCTACTCCATCTGGTCGAGTAAAGTAATAATCTGGATTTACATCATCTCCAAATGTAGAACTACCTGCTCCTAATTTAATTGATAATGTATCTAATCCTGTTTGAACATCGTCCATCAAAGGATTAAACCAAGCAACACCACCACCGTCTTCATCAAGTGTTTCGGTTTCTTGTGCTAAATCATCATCAACAAATATACTGAACTCTCGTCTTTGGTTTCTTGTACTTCCGTCGTGTGCTTGATAATAATTTAAAGTTTCTGAAGTACCATTAGATTTTAAATTATCAATACTTGACCATTGTTGATAAGTTTCTCCGTTGTAGTGTGTGTATGATGTTTCAAACACTCCTGATGTGTATGCCCATACAAAGTATGTATCGTTTAATTGAAATACATCATCTCCGTCAACATCTCCGATTAAATAAGAACTTGGTGTTATGTTATCAATTTCATCATCTTGTTCAAATCTATTTGATTGGAAATTAAATGATTTTCTTGCGTCTGCTATATTGGTGATACCACCTCTATCTAAGGTATAGGTGGTGTGTTCATTTCCACTTACTCCAACTTTATCATCTGCTTCTGGTGGCCAGAACGATACACGATATCTGTTGTTTCGTGGTAAAGAAATATTAAAGTATCCTTTATCATCTGTGTATGTCCAATACCAATAACTAACTCCTCTAAATCCGTCGTTTTGGATTTTCTGGTCTGATGTTGTTCCAAAGTTTTGTTCGTAGTATCTCATATGTTGATACCCTAATGCAAATGTTCCAGCGTCATCATAACTACCCATAACATCATCATTTAAAGATTCGTCTGTATTACTTGTTGGATAATTAATATCTCTTGGATTTCTCCAATTAGAAAGATTATCTGGATTAGATTCGTCTAATTCAAAAATAACTTTCATAAATGGATATTTGTTTCTTGTAAATGATGAACCATCATATTCTCCGATATATCTCATATATCCTTCAACATCAACAAGTTTTGGGTGAAGTGTAATGTCTCCACGAGCACCACCATTATAAGTTCTGTCTGCTGTTTTGTGGTGTCCCCAATTTCCGTCTATGTAAACTTTATAATCTAATAAATAATCATCAGATACATATGTGTAGTATCCTGAATTTCCGTCATAAAATGTTGGTATTCTAAACGCTCTTGGTGCGAAGTCATCAACAACATCATTTATCTTAAATTTTAATCTAAGAACTTGAATTTCTTCTCCGTCACCATTACCAAATGTTTTATCTGGTGTTCCGTCATTGTCTTCATCTTTTCCGTGTGATACCATAGTAATTCTTAACCAATCGTATCTTGTATCGGATATTGATTCTTCTTTTAGTGTTTGAGAAGTACCAACTGCCAATGAGTCTTGATAACCTACATTAGAAAAGTGAACTACTTCAAAAGAATAATCATCAGTTGAGTCATCTCCTTCGTCCCAATCCGCAATGTGACTACCTTTAATTACTCGTGAATCTCCTTGACTCCAAGCGGTGTGTCCGTTTGTTTCATCGGCATATTCACCATCTTCAATCCAAGTAATTAAGTCATTATCAAATGCAATATCAAATCTAAGTGTAGTTAAATCTGCACCATTATCATCGACAGTAACTTCCATTTCCAAGACTTTATCTCTCCAAATATCAAAGTTATTATTATCAAACGCTTGATTGTCGGTGTCTTGTGCTAAAAAATCGTCTAATTCTTGGTTAACTGAATCTTTCCACCAAGTTTGTGGTGAATCCCAGCTACCTAATTGTTTAACTCTTATGATTGGGGATTGTCCAAAGACAAGTCCAAACATAACTGCTGACATAACCATTTTTTTCATAAACTGAAACATTGTTTTCTCCGTTGAGTTTAATTCAATAATAAATATAAGATTAAGAAATATTATACATCGAACCTAACTACAAAAGTAGTTTCGATATCCTTAGATAATTTGACTGGCTTTGCGAGTTTTCCGTGAGCTAATAGTTCATTATTCTCACTATACAAACCTATATCTGTTACGAAAGGTTGAAATTCTGAACCTGTTACTATACCTAATGATTCGGTGGCTGCGTTATAAAATGTGGCATAACTACCTGTTCCTTGACCAGTCGGTAAATGACTTGGTGGGAAAAAGTTTGACATTGAAACCACACCTTCAGAAATTGTTTGGCTACCACTTCTATCAGGTGTTAAACTGATATTTGTTGAAGTATTGAACTCAAAAGGTTTTGCTGACACACGATATTCATATTCGTAGTGTGTTTGTGTTGATTGATACTTTAAAGTATAAGATGTTCCAAATCCAACATCTTTGTAAGAACCTGTATCTGTGAATACTAATAGTCCTTGTTCGTAGAAAATGTTACCTACTTCTGAACCACTTCCACGAGTTGCCGCAGTAGTTGAACTACCACTTTGAAATTTGTTTGTTTTGAAAGTTGAGAAACTTGATGAGAAAGCATTATCATATAAATTACCCTCTCCGTCATCTTTGATTGTAAAGGTTTCACCACCGACCGTAGCTGTTAACTCGATACTTTCTGGTTTTATTTTTTCTCCAAACAATTCTCTCGCCACACTTATGACTGATGCGGAACTATGTAAATTTCTATTCATAGAACCTGACCTTACATACTCTCGTCCGTGTTTAGAATAATATAGATTATTTAACATCACATAAGTTGGATATGCGAAAAAGTTTGTAGATGTAGAATCATTAGTTATTGTGATGATTTCATCAGATGAACTTACATAATTATACAATGAACCTGTTCTGGCTTTGATTGCGAATACACCGCTCCCACTATCATTATTTGTAAATGTAAAGTTTTTGAAAGACTTAAAAGACTTTATTGTAGCGTCGTTATTTAGGTCGAGATTTTTGAACATTAGGTAGTCCTAAAAATCAAGTTTCACTTTAATAATAGCTTCCCTTGAATATGATTTTAATATTGGTTTTGATAACTTAGCAATCGCCAACAATTCGTTCTCATCATTATAAAGTCCCACTTGTGTAATAAAAGTTTTAGGGTCTTTAAAGAAAGAAGCTTGTGTCAAACTTCCGTCTGAACCTGTCGAGAAAGTTGGGTTAGCACTGAAGTTAAAGTCTTTGTTGTTTACACGAACAAAGAAGTTAGTTGAACTAATTTCTTCTTCTCTTCTTGCTTGGAAACTTGAACCAGAAACAAGAGCGTTAAAGAATGCTTTTGGTCTGTCATCAAATGTATCAGCACTTCTTGCGTGAGTTCCTAAACCACCACTAACTTCTAACTTAGGCGCATTTAACAATATCAATCCTAAGTCAGGATAGAATAATCCATATGAACCACCATTTGCTGAAGGTTCGTTCGCTGCTGTTGTGTTGATACCGTCAGATATAGAACCACTAACAACATTAAATACTCTACCACCTTGATTAACGGTAGGGTTTGTAGTTGCACCACTATCATCAATCAATGTAATTGTATCATCTTTAAGTTGTACTGGCATATTACCACTTAGTTTTATCTCCCAATTACCTGGGTCAATCTTTTCTCTTTGTCTTGCTCTTTGGAAAGATACAAAGTAAAAGTCTTTATCACCTGAAGCTGTTGGTGAGCTTGTAAACTCAAAGTGTGTTGTGTTTGGTGCTAACAATACATTTCTAAACTGACTATAAAGTGCGGCTGTCTGTCTACCACCTGTTGTTAGTTTAGTTGTATTACCTGCTGAACCACTTCCGTCAATGTGTGCATATCCAACTGAGAATTGAGATTCTGCTGAACTTGATAGATTTGGGTCCTCATTGTAAAGTTCTAAAAAAGAACCTGTTATATTTCCATTAGCTGATTGAGTAAAGAACGAAGTAAGAGTTGCACTTCCACCACTCCATAAACCACTTGATATTGTAGTCTTCTGATTTTCAACTATGTCGTCTGCTGGATTGAATCTTTTAAATGCCATTACTTACTCCTATATTCTTGATGGGTCAGCTTTTACGGTAATCGGTAAAGTGAATTGAGCACCTGATTGATTACCCGTTACTGATATGTTTGTGTTTGTATCTGCCGTTAAAGACCTTGAAATAACTCTAACACTTTTACCAACTACTGATATAGAGCGTTTTCTTTCTGCTTCATTTAAGAATACTGGTGTTGTTACTCCATTACCAATGATAAAATCTCTTGAATCATCAAGTAAATCTGGGTTGAAACTTCTACTTCTTGGTCTTGGTCTTTGTGAAGGTGGAATAAGGTCTTCACCTGAAGTATCTCTTCTTAAATCTGGTCTTGGACTTGACGCCGTACCACTTAATGTTAAGTTAGCAACATCTGCATTAAATAATGTAAATGTGTAATCTTGGTCTATTCCATTACGAGTGTTTGGTGATATTGTTTGTGTAATTCCTGCACCATTGAAACTCAATGAAGGACTTGGTAATTCCAATATAGGAAGTTTGTTTGTTTCCTTTGGAAGTGTTGAGAGTTTATATCTCATTAATTGATTTTCATCTACAAACGCTTCTAATAGTGGCATATTTTCTATTACTGCACTATAAAAGTTTGTTCCGTTTGGGTGTGATGTATCGTAAAGATTGTAATCAATTTCATCATCTGCTAACGCAAATTTTGTAATTCTAAATTCATTCTGCCCTCTTGACAAAAGTTCACGACCTTTTTTTGTCAAAATAGCGTCTACTGTTATACTTGTATTATCTAAAAATCCCATTTTATTTTGCTCCTGTGGAAATGATATAACTATTCTTTTTCATTAATAAATATAAGAAAGTTAAATTTTCCATTGTTTATTCTGTTCTCAACTTACTTGTATTTGAATCTTGTGTTTTCAATACAGTAGGTGCGACTTCGTTGATGATAACCGCATCTTCTCCGTCAATTGAATTATCGTTTGTAATTTTTATACCTTGTACAAATGCCCTAAATAGTCCTGTTGATAAAGCCATACTTTCTACATCTGATTCTGTGAAAGATGAACTATAAGCTAATGTTGGCCCTATCGAAGCACTAAATGAACTTGAATAGAAAAACTCCTCTATTTGTCCTTTTTCTGACAACCTTGAACTACTAATGTTTGGTTGTAAAACTTCTGTAAATATATTGTTGTGTGAACCAGAATTGATACTCGCTGTCGCATACAATGTTCCGTATTCACCTCGTTTATCTATATCGTTTAATATCATTATTGAACGATTGTTTAAAAATCCTAATGATGAACCTGTATCAAAGAACGCTAAGTTTATATCTCCGTTGTAAGTTGTGTACTCACCATTTGGTATAAAGTAATTATTATCGGAACCTGATATAAATCTCGTTACTAACACTCCCTCATCGCCATCTCCAGCGTTTTCAAAATATCGATTATCAAATTCAGGTTGTAAACCTATGACTTGTTTTGAACGCTCTAATATATTCGGTTCAATCAACACACCTGTTGTTGATTTTGCTCTCGCTGGAACTAATTGTTCTAATGTATCAAAGATACCTGAATCATAAAATTGTAATATTCTTAAATAATCAAAGAAATTATTAGACATATGATATCTTTTGAAATACTCATTTCTCTTATCTCTTAAATCTTTATATATGGGCTTGAACTCATCTCTTGGGTCTCCGATAAAATCATCAAAATTAAAATCTGCAATACTATACATTATGTCTTCATTTACAACATCTGTTGGTGAGAAATAAATTCCTAACTTGTGGTCGTCTTTTGGTGCGAAGTCATCATTAGATTGTTCTTTTCTTTGATTGATGTACAAAACATCTTTACCTTCTGTTTTATCAATGGTTGTATCTTCTATTCTAATCTTAGTCGCATTTCTACGAGAAGGGCCAATATCCGGCACTCTTAATTTTTCTTGGTCCACAAGTGTTCTTGTATGATTTCCCGTAAATCCAACCACATCAACACTGTGTTCTTCATAGGTTAAGTCGTGTGCCGTATTGGAAGCTGTCGCTGATGATGATAAGTTTTTATTTTCATCAAGTTGATAACGAACCAATAACTTATCATAAGAAGATTCGTAATGGTTTCCATTATATGCTTTTGGTGCCCTAACGTGATTGTCAAATATACTTTGACTTAGTGGTTCTGAATATAGACGATACTCCATTAATGAACCTGTAAATTGTGTTCCGAAAGAACTTCCACTACCACCTAAGAATATATGTCCACTCGAAGTAAATGCCGCATTAATTGCAGATGCGGTTACTTCCATACTTTGACTATCTTGATATAAAATCTTTTGTCTTGTTGGTTCATAGTATTTAGTTGTCAATTCAAAAGATGAACTTGCGTGAATACTATCACTATCAAACTCTAAGTCATTACTGGCTGATTTTCTTGTCAACATTACTGACCACATTTCATCATTATAGAATTCTTGTTGTGATGAAGTTATGAAGTTTACACTTCCGTCTGAACCACTAATTGTAAATCTTAAATGTCCGTAGTTATCAGTTTCTCCGTTATCTTGTAATGAAATAGCGAAATCATCATCTTTTTGCAATAATACTTGGTCTTGTGATTTGGGACTTCTAAATCTAAATTCTATTGTGTCTGGAATTAATCCGTCAGCTGCTGCTTTCCAATTAGATTGAATATATTGTGCCGCTCTAAAATCTGTCGCTCTTGTGAACTTCCTTTTAATTTCATAACTTACTCTTGTTCCTTTATCAGGCCCACCATATTCTCTAACTCTCAACATTGAACTTGGAATACCATAACAATTCAATAATCCTTTTAATGCTCTTTCCGTTCCTTTTGATTTAATAAAGAAAGGTAAGTTGGCTAATATTCTTTTCCAAATCTTTTCTGTAATTTCTTCTTGTGGGGATTCGAATAAATCACTTCCGTCTGATGCTTTACCAAGTAGGTATGTCGGTAAAATCATAATGTCATTACCATTGAATAAATCCATACCAAGAGCGTTTGCATAATGAACCGCAACATCTTTTGAAATACCCTCTGATAGATTATTAACACGAACGTTTAAATCTGTAATTGATTTTGTGTATGTCCAGACCTCATCAAATTGTTGTCCAACCATATCCATAAATTCTAAAAATACATTATTTTTTGTATCTGCGTAAATGTGTTCCGGCAAAGAATTTCTTAATGAATTCATATTACCTTGGTCATATTGAGAAGCACTTGCTATTCTGGTACTGAACCAATCTGATGCTGCTGATACTGATTGTAATGTATAAGGTTTTGTTGAGTTGGTTTTCGGCCAAGCAGTGTCGTGGAATAATCCTGCTGATGAACTTACAAAAGAAGAACTTTCAAAATACATATAATGTTCAAACGGGTCAAATGAATTTTTAACTCGTTGTCTTTTTCTTTCTATTTCTTGTATCGTGGACAACGAACTCGTTACATTAACTAATGAAGAACTTTCCGAATTGTATCCTTCAATTAATTCTAATTTCTTTTTAAAGTTTTCTAATCTTGTTTCCGCATTTGAAAAGTTAACAAAGTTTCCAAACCCAGCGTCATCTGCTTGTAGATTTAAGTCTGTGGTTGTCTTTTGATAATCTATATTTGGTTGAACATCTAATAAACTACCCGATGTCAATAGTCTTTCAATATCTCGTGAGTCCTCATCATTAGAGCTTAACAAACCTGTATGAGTTTGATAATTTGTTCCTTGAAAGTTTATTGGATTATCTACTGAATTAAAGTTTGGTAATCTTAGAAATAGTCCATCATCTTCTGTTTCTGTAAAAGGTTCTAATCTAACTTTATCACGATAAGTTTCTAATCTTTTTTCAACAAAAACAAATTTATCACCTGCTTCAACATTTGGTTGAAGTGGTTGTTTTAGTTTTACAACACGTTTAGTTCCCTCTTCATTTATTTTTGAATTAACAACAAGATAATAATCATTACCGATTTTAACATAAGTCTTGTATCTATCGATATTATTTTTTATATAATTAACTCTAAAGTTTTTAAATCTATTGGATACTTGGTCATCGCCTTTATGTTTTACAAGATTTACTCCGTCATTATAACTTAATGAAACACGAACTCTATTAGCATCTATAACTTCTTCAATCTTCGCCACATAATCTCTGTTGGATAATTTAGCGTTTGCAGATTTTGATGTTACGATAGTTTCAGTAGGACTGATTGGCTTTCCACCACTTGTAACTGCTGAACCTCTACCAGTTAATCTAAATCGAATATTTTCTCTCGCCTGACCTGGAATATTAATATCCTCGTTTAGAAAAACTTCATCTATCTCTATATCTCTAAATGTCTTTGCCATTATCTTCTATCGTACGCCCTATCTTGTAATGCTTGGTCCGCATAAAATTGTTCTTCTTCTGTTGAATCTTCATCATTTAGTATTTCGATTAATTCTTCATTGGTGTATGTGGGAACTTCGTTGTCTAATTCGTACGCATCAATAAAATCAAAATCACTTTCATCATCTGGTAAGTCTGTGTTGTCTGAATCTTCAAATCCTGTAACTTTATATAAGTCTGGTATGATTAGTTCTCCACCTACCATATTTTGTGTAAACCCTCTTTCGTTTGGACTGATTTCAAACTCTAAAATGTATGGTTCTTTTGAATCAAATTTAATTGTACCTTTTGGTTGATATTCAATTAACTGCCCCATTTCATTTAAATTAATTTTATATTCTGCATTTTTAATTTGTGAATCTAATTCTAAAACCATTTCAGTTCTATCAGGTGATATTTCAGAACCAATGTATTTAAGTTCTCTTGGAAAAACTTCTTTCCTTATTGTTGTATCTTTATCCTCACCTATGTAAGTAAAGAATTTTATTTCTCCGTTTATTTCTTTTTCTTCTATTTTACGATTGTAAACTTTACCATTATCATCGACAAAAACTATTTGTTCTCTACCGGCGAGTCTTCTCAGGAATCTATATTCAACATCATACTCACCTTCAGTATATCCACAATCTCTAAGATGTTGTCCTATTTTTAAGTCAACAAAATCTCCATCATTTTCAAGACTAACACTATCTAAACCTAATATCTTTTCTTGTAGTAAATTACCCTCTAAATCATAAACGCATAATTTTAAATAATCATTTTCTACATCTCTACCCCAACTACTATAAACTCGTTTAAGAGATTCGTAATTCTGTATTTCTTTTTGTGTAAATCCGTATTCTGCCATTATGAGTCTTTGCCTGGTGATTTATCTTCAACATATGGTAATCCAAGTTTTAACCATATTTCTTGTCCTCTATATGTTCTATAAATGTGGTTTTCTATTACTTCATCGTAAGTGAAATTTTTTAAATCTTTTTTCATTCTTTTATATCTTCTTCTACTAATTCCTCTTACCTCTCGGTCTTTGTTTAGTCTAAACTTTTCCCAACCTTTAGCATTACGACCTTTTATATCATTTCTATTTTCATTAAAAAATTGTATAATCCTTGAGTGTAATAATTTTGTCGACATATCTGGGTCAAACTCTTCTGAAAAGTATTCGTTGACAAATTGAATTAAAAAATCTCTATTGGTCATTTGAAATTCTACCTCTTCTTCTGATACTTCCTCAGTTTCAGTTACTTCGATACTATCATCTGTTTGTGATTTTGGAATAAAAAATGTAAAATCATTTTCTACTTTTTTAGTATAAAATCTTTGTGTATTTTGTAAACGAACATCTTCAAAAGATTCTTCCAAAGCTATACCTGCTTCTTCCGATTCAAATGAAACTAAGAAACCTTCATCATCTCTAAGTGGTGTGTTGGCGTCAATCGAACCAGATATATTCTGTTGATTTTTTAAATTTTCTATCCTACTTGATAATTCAAATCTATTGGCATTGATAATCTTATTATACAATTCAGATTTTTTTTCTGCGTCTGACGGTAAATAAGGCATTATCTCACTACTCTAAAATCATAGTTATCATCATAGAAATTTATTTGTTCATCTGTTGTTCCACTACCACTAACAACCTTGAATGCAAATCTGTAATTTCTCTCTGCTTGTAGTCCGTTCATTTGAACTCTAAAAAAATTACCTGTTGAATCACAACTAATTCTTGAACCACTACCATAAGGTATAATTACTTCTTCGGTATCCGCATCACGAACTTCATAAAAAGCCGATGCACTTGGTAGATACTTAATCGTCAATTCGGCCGGTGTAGTTGCAAAAGTAGTTGTTGGATATAACTCTCTACCGACTATTCTAAACTTCACGATTGAATCTTCTTTGTATTCTTCTCTTAAATTTTGGAAATATATTTTTAACCTTTCTAAATCTGTTGTTGATAAAGGCGATAAACTTCCTGTTGAGTAAGAACTATCGTCCCAAACTACTTCTAATTTAGGTGGATAAATTGTATGTGTATCACGAGAAAAGTATTTTAGATTTCCTAACCTTGAACTATCACCCTCTTGTCCAGCGTCAAAGTCAAACATAGAAGAACTTGGATGCGCTCCGTGAGAACCACTATCTTCTCTTTTGACAATAAAACCGTTGTTCGGGTATACTGAACTTGAATAAATATGATTATTAACCAAGTCAGTTACATCTGCTCTAACATCTCGTTTATCAAATGTTAAGTCGTATGATGTAGAAACTTCATATTGTCCGTCAACACTTGCGGTAAACCAAGCACCTCCGTCAGTCAATACTGAACCTGTTACCCAAGGTGTTTTCGCCTCGTGGTCTCTATATTGATAACTCGCTCCGTCTTGTGTTACTGGGTCGTGGTCAAGTTTTCCTGTTCCTTGTTTCCAACTACCACTAACCATATAAATGTGTAGTGGTTGTTCTGCTTCAACTTCTTCTGATGTTGCGTCATATAAATTTAAATAATATTTTGCCGTAGAAGGTATTTTTCCGTCTTGTATGGATTTTGATATGTAGGATAAATCAAAGTCAATTAATATTCTTGATACATTTCCTACCGTACCATTGTTGTTTACAACTTTATTAATTTCTAATATTTCATCTAAACCTGTATTTCTTGATGCGGTTGTTCCACCTGAATAAAGTGTTGTATCTCTTTTTCCAAATTCAAAATAATGCATTATTTATCTCCCACTACTTTACCCTCAATATCACTATTAGGGAACTTCAATTCAAATATACTTGGGTCTACTGATGTGTAAACTATTCCGTCCTTTGTAGCCGATAACATATCATAAATATTATCACTATAAGTATCTCCGTGGAATGTTGAGTTTTTATTTTCGATAAGTATTAATTCTTTATTAGGATTATTAATTTCTGGTGGAACTAATGATACTACTCCGTCAACTAACGAAATCTGATATGCTAAATCACTTAACACGATTGGTTGTCCTATTTGCCATTTTTCTGTTTGGAAAAACTCTTTTACCTTTTGTATTGATTTAAACAATACATCATTTTTATTGTATCCTCGTTTTACCACAATATTAAATTTTACACCAATGTTTACAACATATCCATCTTTTAGATTTATAGCGTCTGTTAATAATCTATATTGTGAAAGATATAATTTAATATTTTCTTTGACGGCTCTATTCATTCTGACTAAATTTTTGTTTGAGTCGTATCCTAACAAATACATATTCAACGCTAATGGATTTAGAACGGTGTTGGCTTGGTCTCTTCTTGTATCAATCGTAACACCATTAATAACTTGTAGTTGTCCATTTGTTTCTAATTGTTCATCTTGAACTATATACGCTTTTGCTACATTACCATACTTTTGTGGTAAAGAGTAAACTCTTGTTATATAGTCTGCTTTTGTTACTGCACGATTTTGTGCATTAAAGTAAGCAGATGCATTTTGTTTTATTTCTGTAATTGTTTCTGTTGAAGCTCCGCCTGATGAAGGGTTTTCGTTAGTTACGGTTAAACTTGCATTTGATGTGTCTTGTAAATCACTACTTAAACCTGTTGTACTATTAGTATATAGTTTTCTACTAAATGCATTTATTGAATTAGAACTAACATTGTGTTCTACTGCTCCACCATAATTATAAGTTACAGTAAGTGTTGTGTTGCTGGGTGCTAATCCAAATGTTTGTGTTTTTAAGAAATTACTTGGGTCAAAACTATCATCTAATCTTGATATACCTAAACCTAATCTTGAACCAACATTGTCTGGATTTGGAATCAACTCTTCGTCTGCATTATCACTAACACCACTACCAAATCGTAATTCCATTTTATTGTCATCACGAACTCTTGTTGTAAATCTTCGAGCAGTCTTTATAAGTTTTAATAAATAAGGAGCGTCATTTTTAAATTCTGATAGTTCCGGGTCATTAAGTGTTGTATTTTCCTCATCTTCAAATACAGTGTCTTGTGCTAAAAATGGAACCTCATAGTATTTGTTATTATCACTATCAACAACCTCAACGATAGAAGTTACTTTATCATTGGATAGTACAATCTTATCAAACTCTTTTGCATTTGTAAATGTAAATGTTTCCTCTTCTCTATCACCAGATTGTACTAAACCTCGTTTTGTTAATCGGAAGTTTGTTGGATTAGTTCCTGATGTTGGCGGTAATACTTCTATCTCCATAGTATCTAATGAACTTGATACTTTAAAATCTATATCATCTAACAAAGTAAATTCTGTACCATTTGTTGCTGTAAATGTAGAGTTTGCCGCAAGTTTACCTGCGTAGTCTAAATCTGCTTTATACTCACCATTTTCTAATTTGGAAGGAACATCTACCGTGAAAGTTAGTTCAACCGTTGAAGGTGTGGCTAATCTTGGTTTATATCCGTATGATTGTGCAATTGATAATACATTTTTTCTTTCTTCTGCGAATTGAATTAATGTTTCTCTAAACTGATTGTCAACATAGTAATTCAGTACATCTCCAACATAAGCAGCCATTTCAACAAACATCATACCTGGTGATGCTTCATTGAAATCATTGTATTGTGTTGGGAAATATGATTTCGCAAACTCAATTAGATTTTCTCTAATGTCGGTAAAATCTCTACCGATATAGTTGAGTTCTTTTTTAACTACTTTTTTATTTGTTCCGTAATCGGGCATTTCTAATCTCCAATTCTAAAGTCAAAGTTTAATATTTCAATTGTATCTGGATTTAAAGGAACTGAAAATTCTACCTGTATATTGACTTGATTTTTTTCTTGTATAGTGAATACATTAATTATATTGATATATGATAAAAAAGAATCAGTAGCTGAACGAATAGCTTCTTCTATTCTATTTGGAATATCTTCACCTTGTTCAAACACAATGTTTTTTAATTGTGAGCCAAATTCTGGCTGAAATATTCTTTCACCAGGTGTGGTTAGTAACAAGTTTTGTAAGTTTGCTTTTGATTGTTCTAAGACAGTTTTCGTTTTATAAAAGAACCCCTCAGGACTATGGTCCAATGGAAATCTTATTCCGACATACTTGTCATCGTTTCTATCTATTTCTCTTACACTTCTTGCCATTATGGTCTAAACCCACCTTCGCCTTTTTTCTTATTATTTATCGCTTTCATTAAACCAGAATAATCACGAGTTAATGCATTCTGAACATCTTCAGGAACTGCGTCTACTGAAACACCAGCTTTTTTAATTGTATCAACTGCTGCCATTTCTCTCGCTCTTTCTTTATTCTGTCCTCTACCTAAATCTCCGTATCCTAATACTTCTGCCATATTATCACTACCTAATACTCCACCGCCTAATGTTGGATATTCATCATCTTCCATTGGTGCTCCTAATGGTTTGGTTTGGTTCAATACCTCATTTAACGCTGTGTTTTTTGTGTATTGTTTTTTAGGTTTATTGATAACCTTTTTAGGTTTAGGTTTAGAAATCGTTTCTGCTAATTTGATTTCTTCTTTTTCATTAATAAATATCTCACTTAGTTGTTTTTTGACTTCTTTACGAACAACTAATTCAATAATATTTCTTAACTTATTTTTATTCATTATTTACTCCTATTCTATTAAATAAATTTTTGTATGACTTGATAGTTTTTGCTCCGTTTGCGGTATTTTCTGTTTTAGTTTGAAATTCGTCAAACTCATCAAGTCCACCCATATCTTTAAAATTTTGCCAACCTGTATCACTATTAGTTATGGACAATGCTTCTTTAATAGATGATACGCCGGGAATACTATCATCAAAATTGTTAAATAAATTTCTAGCTTCATCTTCATCAGTTAAGTTAATAGCAGAACGAATCTCATCATTTTTTTGTTTCAACTTATCTGCCTCTTCTAATAACTTATCAACTTTTGATAATTGTTCATCAGTAATGTTTGTTACATCAGTTATTATATTTCCAAAACCTTCAGGTATTGGTAGTGCGGATTGTAGTTCCCCAAGTGTTCTTGTGGTTAATACATCTTGGTCTAAAAACTCTAAATTTATGGTGGCGTCTATAAAATCTTTTGCACCTTTTAATCCCTCTACAATTTTCTTTATTCCAAAAGGACTTGGTAGTAAAGGAACTCCGGCTTGCAATCCTTCAAATACTTTTTTTACTCCGTTTATTTGTTTCATAAATCCTGCTAAATTTAACTCTGGAAAAGGAACACCTTCATTAGTTATATTTACTATCTTACCATTACCACTTTCTTTTATGTCAAATTCAATTGTACTATTGGTTGGTTTAAGTGTAATTTTATCATCAGACTGAATGTTTACATCTCCACTAACTGATTGTATATTGATATCGTTTTCCGAGAATAAATTAATTTTCTTTTCATTTGTCATTTGAAATAATGAACTATCACTATTTCTTATTTCTATACTTGAAGTATTTTCTGTATTACCTATTTTTAAATAATTATTAAACCTACCTTGAACCAATGTATCACCAATACTTACATCTGGTGTTATTGGAACTATATCGACAAAGTCTGAACCGTCTACATTTCTACCTCTATATAATTCAGTAGTTTGGATTGGAACTCTTGAACTTTCATTAAACTTCTCAAAGTTTATATTGTCAATATTTTCACTCAATCTCGCTAAATAATAATGTTGTCCTTTGTAACCCATACCTAACCATAACTCGCCTCGTAAAGGGTATTGTAAAATATTTGAGTTTAATGGTAAAAAAGTTCTACCGTCTATTTCGTCTATTGAATCGCCTTGTTCAGAAAAAACATATCTACCAACAACCTGTGCTGGATTTTCATCTATCTCCACAACTTCAAAAACTTCTAATTCATAAAATCGTGTTTGCTCTTTGAGCTGGTCGAGTATTGCATACAATTCACTTTTAGTTATATATGAATTATCAAATACATTATCTAAACCAGACCCAGCGTCTGTTTCTGTATAGGCCATTAATTTTCCTTACTGATAGAACTTTCTATTTCGTCTTTTTTGATTTGTAACTCTTGAACATCGTTTTCAATAGCATCCATAAGTTGTTGTTTTTCATTTTCCGATAAACCAAACTCATCTCCACTATCCGATATTTTCTTTTCTGCTGCTGTAATTCTTTGAACGATTGTTGCTAACTTTACAAGTTGTTCATCGTTCTTGACATTGATTTCTAAATATTCTTTTAACATAGGAATAATCTGAACGGCCGTATCTCCGTCTTTGATAAATCCCACAACCTCTTTCATCAATACTTCTAATTGTGTTTTATTGGTTTTGGAATTATCGTAGATGTCTTTAAATACATCAGATAAAGTTTTTCCTTCGAATATTTCGTAATCTTTTGCCATAGTTTTTACCTAACAATAAATAGTTAAATGTTAAAAAATAGGAATATATATTTATATACCAATTAATTTTTTGTATATTCATATATAGTTATTATACGAAATCGGTTTCAAGGCCGATTTTTGTTCATTTAAAGGGGGAAACTAAAATGAAAGACACAATCAAAATGATTATGGACGCAGTAGGTGGAATTAAAGACTTACTACTTCACATAATCGGCTTAGGTGTTCTCGTACAATTAGTATTTGTAGGGGGATTCTTAGGAATTGACATTGTTGGTAATTTGATTAGTTTGGTGAATCTAATTGGTAATGCAGGATTTGCTGGATTTATATCACTAATCGTGATACTTGGATTACTCAACAAATAAAGGTGGATTAAGAAGGGCAGTAGAGATACTGCCCTTTTTTTCTATATGTTATCTACTCGCTTCTACTGAAGCTTTTCTATATTCTGTAACTAACTTTTTAACTTCACCAAGTGCTTTACGAGCTCTTGTTCCAGCTGCTTTATTGCCGGTGTTAACATTAGTTTGATGATTTGTTTCAAATTCTGTAAACAAACCACTTAGTTGTGAATATAGTTCATCGATTTTACTCATATGTATATCCTCCATATTATAGTATATCCCAACTACCTGTCCATTTAGTTTCAATAGAACCTGTAGCGCGATAGTTTTTTTGTAAATTACTATGATGTTTTTTCAAAACATTTATAACACGAGTAATGTGTTGTGTGTTAGAACCAGTCATTTCTCTAATCAGAATATATAATGCTTTCTTATTAAAGTTCTCAATATTTTTTCTTTGTTCCATTAAATATAATACTGAGTTAGCGACATCAATGTCTTGTTTTCTTTTGAACACGGTAGTCAAGTTGTTATCCCAATACTCTATGAACAAATCCATATACTCTTTTTGTCCTTCCAAAATATCTGCTCTATTGGTTTCCCACATAGCATCTCTTTTGTAATCCGTAACTTCTTCACCCTCGTGTTGTTTAAGTTTTTTGTAATTATTATTGTTGTGTAGAATTAAATAATTCTTTGCGACGATACTGAAATAACTAAATGCTTTTCCTTTACCTTCGGTAAACTTATGCATATTCATATATAAGAAACTTACTACTTCGTGTTTAACATCTTCACTCGGAACATCAAAGTAATAAAACTTAAATGTATGAATTATATTTTCTGCCAATTTCTCAAAAGGTGTTCTGATATGCTCATTGTAAATTCGTTCCCTCATATGTGGACGAGTTTCTTTATTATGTCTAATGATTGCGTCTTCTGTTCCTTGGTGGAAGTAATATCTTGGTGAACCCTTTTTTGCTTTTCTCGGCATTATAACTCCTCTTCTGTTATTTCGTTTATCTCGTCTACTGCTTCTTTGATTGATTGAAACACTACACCTATTTCATCGTCAGCTTCAAAACTACCTTTTATATCTACTTCGTCTAATATTCTTTTAGTTTCTTGTATTCTCTCTGCATAGTTCTCAATCCAAGTTTCTAATCTTTCTACTTTCCTCGTTAGATTAAATGTAGTCCAACTTAATATTAAAACAAATAGTGTTAGTAATATGTATCCTATCATTTTTTCTCTCCAAACAATTCATTAAATATATCTTTAGCGTCTGTGGTTTTGGTGTTAAACTTTTCTTTAACTTCATTGTTCGCTTCAACTTGTTTACCAACCGCACCTTTAATTTTACTTACTGATTGTTCTACTTTTTTAGCTTCTATCTTGTTTCCATTTTTCCACACATCTCTTTCGTAATGTGTCGCCATCATATCTGCTTGGTGAAGTATAGTCGCTATGTGTGTTCTTAACATCATATGTGGCATTGATATTTTTAGATAACTCTGATTAGCGTCTTCATACATTCCGTCCGCTAATCTAATACCATAAAATTCTTGTAGAGAATATTTGATACCATAGTGTTGTAATAAAAAGAAAACTCTATCCGTAACGTTCATATGTTCTATGTCTGGATTAAAGTTATAAATCTTACCTTGGTTTTTAATGTGCCACTCGGATTCGTTTGGTGTGTATAGTTCGTTTCCTAACTCATCACCAACTTTACCTAAGTCGTGGTGTAGAGCTGCGAAAACTAATTCTTCATCTGTGAAGTCAATCGTTGCTCCTATGTCTTCCCATAACTTTTTAATTTTTAGTGAAAATTTTACCACGTGTAATATGTGTTCTACATATCCACCAACCTTTGAATTGTGATAGTGTTCTACTGAACTCGCTGGTGCTACCACCATTCTATCTTCTAAGTCATCGTACATATGATTTAGTTTATCTAATCTTAAATCACTAAATGTATCATTGATAATCTTTCTTAACTCTTTATAGTTATCTGTTATTTGTTGTTCTGTTAATGTCATCTTCCAATATCTCCTAAATATTTTTCTTTTGCTTCTTCCCAAGATATGTTTATCATACCTGAGTAGAATAGTTTTTCTGGTCTGATTTTATTTTGTTCTAATAATTTAGTATAACGATTTACTGCTTTTCGTTTCCACCAACTATCAATGTATTCAATATCTCTATCGAACATATTTCTAATTATAAGTTCATCTTCATTGATTTCACTTCTAAGAAATTCTTTTCCGTTTTGATATACATTTGCGAAATATGCACCTCGTTTAAATCCGTGTTCATACTTCGCTCGTTTAATTCCTAACTCTTGATATATCATTTGAATTATTTTTTGTTTGATACCAGTAACTGGCAGTGCACCTTTTGGTTGTCCAACTTTTTTATCATACTCTTCAAACTTGTTTTCTTTTAACCAATGGTGCCAGACATCATAAAACTTGTCATCTGGTTTTAAACTAATCTTACCTTTGGTTTCACCAAGAGTTTTCCATTGTGGTATTCCATTATACATTGAGTGAATACCATACAAAGCGGTAGTGGATATACCAACTAATGTTTGTCCATACACTTTTTTCCAAGTATCACGAACTACCTTTGATGTAACCATTTGTGCTACTAACTTACCACCCAACATATTGAAACCCAATGGTTGAACACAACATATCGTGGTTCCAATTGCAGTGTGATTTAGTTTACCCTCTTTAAATTTATTTTCCTTAGTCCACCCAATCATATCATCTCTAACTCCTAAACTCGTAACATCACTTCCTAAACAAATCAAACCTAATACTTTATTAGTTGATTTATCTTTTACATAAAATTTAAGATTACGACCTGGATTAGGCGTGAACTCCATTGAGTGAATTAGTCGTCTTGTTAGAATCCAATCTTCATTTGCTTTCGCATTACCTTGTTCTACTGGTTCAACTATTGGACTGATTGAATTGATTTCTTGAATTGTTTGTTCTTTATTGAATATGTCTGTTGGTTGCCAGATAGTCTTTTCTAATCTATCGATTGTGTCTGCTCTATCCATAAAGAATTGTGGGTCTTTGTTAAACTCTTCCCATTTCTTCCATAGTGTAGATTCCTCTACTGACATATCTTTTAGAAAGTCCATATTATCTATGAACTTCTTTTTCTCTAATTCGTAATTAAACTCTGCTTCTCCAAAGAAATTTTCAAAACTCATCTTATAACCTTCCTATAATGTATAGTTGTAATGATAGAACTATAAACGCCAATAGTGTTCTAATGAATTCCATTAGATGATTGTGTCTATCAAAAAATCTTTCTATCTTATACCAAACTGATTCTTGGTATTTTTTGTATTCTTTTTTACTCATAATATAACCTTTTTTCTTTCACTTGTCAAGTATTTTTTTAATCTGATATAAATTTTATATCCTCATTTAAGTTTGCTTTTTTAATTTTAGCATCTGTAAACTTATAAGGTTTGACGCCAGGCGATTCTAATATATCAATACGATTTACAAATCTCCTATTCATAGTATCTTTGACTTGATATACTCCGTCCTTTCCGTCTGTGCCAGTTAGAATAATAAAATCTCCGAAGTCTAACCAACCACCCCAGCGTTTCAATAGATTACGACTAACCGCAACATAATTATATTCTGATGCTTTATGTATTGTAATTTTTGTTCCGTCTGCTAATATATCTGGTGTTCCGTCTGTCTGATGTCTGACTGGATGATACATTGTAACCACAACATCAAGTCCGTCTAAACGAACTCCGTTTGTTAATTCATCAATCTTTAATTGCATTCTGACTCTATCATCTT
>Ga0114932_10002316_pt1 | contig 20201 bp, 17 predicted proteins | sample 2SBtaG_2_FD_87286 | JGI IMG/M metagenome (GOLD analysis project Ga0114932, IMG submission 87286) | Deep subsurface microbial communities from Kolumbo volcano to uncover new lineages of life (NeLLi) - 2SBTROV12_ACTIVE470 metaG | ecosystem: Environmental > Aquatic > Marine > Volcanic ... | reverse complement strand
TAGTATCTGCACCTAATACTACAATATTTTCATCTTGTTCACCTAATTGAACTAAAGACTTTCCATACTGTGTTCGCATATCACCAAATTGAATATCAGTACTCATTGATATCCTAACTCCTTTACAATTTGTAATAACTCATCTTTTTTCTTCCCTACAACATGAAGATCTATCCATTTGTTTACTAATTCAATTCCACCAAGCTCGTTTGCTTTCTGGATTAAAAGTCTCCTTCTTGAACTTAAAATTTTATTTCTAAATTCTCTAATAACAAGTCTAACATCATTTTGACCAATTATTGCACTACCACCTACAAATGCTCTAGCACCATCAGCAAAACATGCTCCAACATTGTCAAGTGTTACACCGCCATCGGCTTCAATATACCCTTCAAATTGATTTTCTTGTAGAATTTTAACAAGTTTTTGGGTCTTTTCATGCGATGATTCTATATATTTCTGACCAGACTGTCCAGGTATAACTGACATTACAATTAATTGGTCCAATGTAGAAAGGAATTTTTTTGACCAATCTGGAAGTTCTGTATCTGGATTTATTGCTAAACCAATACTAACCTGACTGGATCTTAAAAGATCATGAATTTCACCAAAACTTGATTCATTACAAACTTCTGCATGAACAGTAATTATATCACTTCCAGCATCAATGTAATCTTTCACATACTTTACAGGTTCATTAATCATAAGATGCGTATCAAATGGAATTACAGTCAACGGTCTTAGTTGTTTTATTTTTGTATGATCAAAAGTTTTGTTTGGAACAAATTGACCATCCATTACATCTAGATGAATGTAATCTGCTCGTCCATCAGCACATCGCTTAATTTCTTTTTCAAGATTAGTCATATCTCCAGCTATTATAGATGGAGCAATCATGAACTGTGATTCTAATTCTTGTTCAATGATTGGTACAAATTCTGGTTTTGCAGCTTTACCATGCCATTGTGGATTATCTTCCATATGTTCAACTGCTTTCCCCTTTATGGTTCGTGCAATAATTATTGTTGGCAATCCCTTGATTTTTTTTGCTCTATCAATTGCATTAGATATTTGTTCAATTCTATGACCATCAACTTCAATTACATTCCAACCAAAAGAACGCCACTTGTCACCTGTCTTCCATCTACTTGCATCTTTCCACATTTCTGATAAATCATCACTCTCAAGATGCTCATCTAATGGCATAATTTTTTCAGTGTATGAATCCTGTTGTATAAAATTTCGATCTAGAATTACAGTTAAATTATCAACTTTATATTTTGCTGCAGTCATTGCAGCTTCCCAAACTTGTCCTTCGTCAGTTTCTCCATCGCCCATCACGGTAAATATTCTGTTATCTTTTCCATCAAGTTTTGATGCAAGTGCATTACCAATTGAATAAGAAAGTCCTATACCAAGAGAACCTCCACAAAATTCAACACCTGGACATTTTAAATCTGGATGTCCTTGAAGTGTACTACCAAACTGTCTCAGAGTTTCAATTTTGGATTCTTCAAAATAACCAGCCACCGCCATATTTGAGAAAAGACCTGGTGAAGCATGCCCTTTGGATAAAATTAATTTATCTCTATCTTCCCACTCAGGATTTTTTGTATCGTATCTAAGATGCTTATAAAAAAGTGACCCCATGATTTCAGCCATTGAAAATGAACCTCCTGGATGTCCAGAACCAGCCGCAGTTGTACCCTTTATGACAAGTTTTCTTGCTTTCAGTACATTTTTTTTAATCTGATAATAATTCAGCCCCATCTCAAGCAAAAATGCGTAAATATTACATAAATAGCTATATCTTAAAATTTTAATCCAGATAGATCATACAAAAATTATGAATTTAGAAGAAAAATTACCTCTTATGATATATGATGACAAATGTTATGTCTGTATACAGTTTGCAAAAATGGTTAATTTTTTTGCAAAAGGAAGATTGAGAATGATTGGACATTATACTGAATTTGGAAAATGGATAAGAGACAATTATCTTGATAAAAATGCATTAGAAATGTTTTGGTTTATTGATAATAACACCGCATATGGTGGAAGAGCTGCACTTAGACCACTAATGTCAGCGATCTTTAGTAATAGTAATGCTAATTCTAATGAAATGTCAGTACAAGAATCATGTGATATAGGATGTAAAGATACACTAGCAGTATTTTTTAGATCTGCAAGTTTGATAACTCATAGTAGAAAAATATCTCTAAGAAATCTATAATAGATGTATTCTCAAGGCATTAGTGTGAAAATCAATGCAGAAAAACTTGAACCATTAAAGAAAAAAACATCTGTTTTATGTGTATTTTGTTATGAAGGAGAATCAAGACTTCTAGGAATTGGTAAAACTAATCAAAAATTAGATAATGCAATACAAGAAACAATCAAAGAAACTAAAGCAAAAGAAAAAACATTAGAATTTGTTCATACACATAATTTAATTCCAGCACAAAAAATTCTCATTGTAGGATTAGGGAAAAAAAATAAAATTACTACTGAAATTCTGAGAAATACAGCAGGTCTTATTACAAAAAAAATTAGATCATTAGGAATTTTGGATTTTTCTATAGTATTACCAAAAGATCTTCCAATGAAGATTGAATATTCAGTTAATGCATTTGTTGAAGGAGCAAATCTATCAATGTATTCCTTTGATCAGTTTAAAAAAGAAAAAATGAACAATAAAGAACCAAACATGACAATATTAGTTTTGGAGGATATTACAAAATCTATAACAAAATCATTGATAATTTCAGATGGAGTTAAATTTACTAGAAATATTGCAAATCTTCCACCAAATGAGTGTCCTCCTGCAAAGTTAGGTGAAATAGCAAAGAAACTTGCAAATCAAAATAAAATGAAATGTACCGTATTTTCAAAAAATGAAATTAAATCAAAAGGATTAGGTGGAGTCACGGCAGTTGGTCAAGGAAGTAAAAATGAACCTAGATTCATAATTTTAGAATACAGAAATGGTAAGAAGGAACAAAAACCAATCCTACTTGTTGGTAAAGCAGTGACATTTGACACAGGTGGAATTTCGTTAAAACCTGGAGAGAAAATGGATGAAATGAAGTTTGACAAATGTGGAGGATGCACAGTATTAGGAATTATGAAAGCGATTTCAGAGTTAAGACTTCCAATTAATGTAGTTGCAATAATACCATCTGTTGAAAATATGCCTAGTGGAGATGCATTTAGACCGGGAGATATTATTAAATTATTTAATGGAAAAACTGCAGAAATTTTAAACACAGATGCTGAAGGAAGATTAATTTTAGCAGATGGACTTGCATATGGAATAAAACACTATCAACCATATACTGTAATGGATTTTGCAACATTAACTGGAGCATGTATTGTTGCATTAGGAACAAATGTTGCTGGAATAGTAAGTAACAATACAAAACTTGTATCAAAAATTAAAACTGCATCAGCAATAACTTCAGAAGAAGTTTGGGAATTACCAATAAATGATGATTATATGGATATGGTAAAATCAAAAGTTGCAGATATTAGAAATCTCGGAATGGGAAGAGCAGCAGGAACAATAACGGCTGCAGCATTTTTAGCAAATTCAGTCGGTAATGTGCCATGGGTGCATTTTGATATTGCAGGTACAGCATGGATTCAACCATCTACAAAAAACAAATCATACAATTCACATGGCGCTACAGGATTTGGAGTAAGATTAGTAGTAAATCATCTCATAAATCAAAAATAATTCTAAGGGTTAGTAATTTTTGTAAATATCCAGATAAAAATCAGTTCTATCCAAATATCATGCATTGTTCACAATCACAGTTTGGTTGTTGTTTATCTTTTGCTAAGCATTTCTTATGTTGACCAGCTTGACATTGAACACAAACTTTATCCATATTTTCAACTGAAGAATATTTTTTTGATTGATCGAATCCAAATCCACCATCTTGCGGGCCTACCATATTATTATTAGATAACACTAGTATTTTTAGATCACTAAAAATAAAATTTGTTTACTGCTTAACTTCTCGTTTTTTTGCTACCTGCATATAGAGATCCACAGTTCCACTTCCAATTGGAATTTGACTTCCAACTATTACATTTTCAGTGATTCCTTTGAGTTCTTCTGTTTCACCTGTTTTTGCTGCACCAGCAATAGTTGGTACAGTTATTTCAAATGCTGCACGTGCAAGTACACTATCTTTTGTTCCTGCAATTCCATGACGACCAATTTGTTGCATGTAACCACGATGACACATTAAATCAGATACTAACATAAGATATCTTTGATCAACTTCTAGACCTTGATCTTCAAGAGTTGAAGAAAGTTCATTAATTAATGCATTTCTAGCTGCTTCAATTCCAAGAGTTTCAGCAATTTCAGCAACATTATTTGTTCTAACGTTTTCTTTATCAATACCGACAACTTTGAGAACATCAGAAAGATTTGAACCAGTAGTTTGAATTACCCATTCGTTATCTTTCTTGATTATTGTAACTCTTTTAACATCTTTTACACCTTTTACAGTAGTTTTTAGAACTTTATTTCTTAATGCAATTACAGTTGGTGCATCAGATTCTTCATCTACTAATTTTAAGAGTATGCTATCTCCTAATACCTCAGTTTTAAATTTCTTGTTAGATTCTAATTTTTCTACAATATTATCAATTGTACAACCTCGATCTGCTAGCTTTTTTGAATTAATATTTAGATTTATTTTTGTTGAATAGTCAGTATCAGTATTTATTAACAAATCTTTAACTGATGTTTCTAAAATATTTCGAGCAACTTCTACTGCTTTCAGTTGATCAGTTTTAGATTCTTTATCAAGATAAACATCCATAGTTGGTGTAACTGGTTTTTTCCGTGCATCAACAAGTTCTATTAATCTTGGTAAACCAAGCGTAACGTTTCTTTCTGCAATTCCTGCAAAATGAAAAGTTCTAAGGGTCATTTGTGTACCTGGCTCACCTATTGATTGTGCAGTCACAATTCCAACAGCTTGTCCAGGTTCTGCTTGAGCATTATTATACAATTCTAATCCTTTTTTGGCTACTTTTTCTATTCCATTTTTACTAAGTTTTGAATTTTCAAAGCCATCTTTTACAGATTTTGCTAGTCGTGTGTTGAATGTTTTTGTATATTTTTTAACTACATCTGAAATTTCATCTTTAGTTGCGGCCTTGCCAGAATCTACAATTTCTTGAGATTCAACTAATCTATTAATATTAAATGCTTCACCATGATCACTTTTTGCAACATCAATCCCATCTTCACCATACAAAAATTGAATAATATGACCGTGTGGATCTCTTACTGTACCGTCATACTCTAGTCGTATATGTTCTAATGCATTAATCAATCTTCTTTGCATATATCCACTTTGTTGTGTTCTAACTGCAGTATCTACTAGTCCTTCTCGTCCTCCCATTGCATGGAAAAAGAATTCAAGCGTAGACAAACCATCACGGTAGTTTGATTTTACAAAACCATGAGCATCAGGGTTATTATCATATTCTTCAAAGTGAGCTAAAACACGATTATTGTAACCTTTGTGTAAACGATTTCCACGTCTGGATTGTTGACCAAGTGCTCCTGCCATCTGACCCACATTAAGTGAAGAACCTCTAGCACCAGTAGTTGCCATAATCTTTCCTGCATTATCATCATTAAGTGAGCTATTAGCAGTGGTTGCTGCTCTATCTCTTGCTTTTCCTAAATTATTTACGATATATGCTTCTAGTGTTTCTTTTGTTGTCATTCCTCTAGTTCCCTTTAGTGTGCCTTTCTTTTCTTGATCAATCAAGTCAAAAACTTCATCATATGTTGTCTTGATATCATTAGTAATACTACCTCTGTCTTTATCAGACAATTCAAGATCACTATATCCATAACTGAAGCCATAATGAGTGATAAACTGTTTAATCATGATCAATTCAGAATTAAGAAATGTTTTAGCTTTAGAATTACCATAATCTTTTGCAATTCTATGTAAGACACTTTCAGGTTCTTCAGCACCAATAGATGATTTATCAATAACACCACTTAGAAGTTGACCATTTTTTATTACAATATCTTTTTGTTGTCCTCCAGTTCCTTTTGACCATTTAGATGTCATTACATAATTAAAGTCGGTTGGTAGAAACAGTGAAAATAATTGTTTTCCTGTAAACAGTTCATCTTTCTTATTATGAGGTTCAGGTAAAACACCAGTAAAACCACCAAGCATTGCAAGATTTGCAAATTCTTGTCTTGTTAATACTGTATCATCTTTTGTCATCAGATATGCGCCTGTAATAAAGTCACGAAGTCCACCAATAATTGGTCCACCGAATCTAGGAGAGATTAATTGATCCTGAACACGCATAAGAAGAACCGCTTCTGAACGTGCTTCCTCACTCTGTGGTACGTGGAGATTCATCTCATCACCATCAAAATCTGCGTTATATGGTGGACATACGGATGGATGTAATCTGAATGTTTTTCCAGGTAGAACTTTAACAAAATGGGCCATAATTGACATCTGATGAAGAGAAGGTTGTCTATTAAATAATACAACATCACCATCCATTAGATGTCTTTCAACTAAGAATCCAATTTCTAACTGTTCAGCAATTATTGAACGATCTTCAACAAAATCAAGTCTAATCTTTACACCGTCTGGACGTGTAATGTAGTTAACTCCTGGAAATTTAGTTGGACCATTAATAACTAATTTTTTTAGTTTTTCAATATTCCATTCTGTGACAATTTCAGGAATAGTAAGTTTAGTAGCCACTGCTTCTGGAACTCCAACTTCAGACAAATCAAGATTAGGATCAGGAGAAATTACAGTACGACTAGAAAAATCAACACGTTTTCCAGAAAGTGAACCTCTAAATCTACCTTCTTTACCCTTAAGTCTCTGCGTTAATGTTTTTAATGGTCTTCCTGATCTATGATGAGCCTGTGGAATTCCAGAAACTTCATTATCAAAATAAGTTGTAACATGATACTGTAGCAAGTCAACTAAATCCTGAACAATTAAAGGTGGTGTACCAGCTTCTTTACTCTCCTTAAGACGTTGATTAACTCTTATTATATCAACAAGTTTGTGTGTAAGATCATCTTCTGATCTAATTCCAGTTTCCAAGATAATTGATGGTCTAACAGTAACAGGAGGAACAGGGAGAGCTTGTAAAATAAACCATTCTGGTCTTGCAGTTTTTGGATCATATCCTAATAATCGCAAATCATCATCAGTTACTTGCGATAGTCTCTCTCTAATTGTAATTGGTAATAATCTATTTTCACCAATTTCTGTTTTTTCAATGAAGATTGTTGGTTTTGTGAAAATTAGCTCATATTGGGATTTACCACAATGTGGACAATCTTTTTGTTTTTTTGCTTTGTCTTGAATTTGTTCAGGAATACGTTTTTGTGAAATTATTGTATATGAAGCCTTACGTTTCTTAATTGTAGAAAATTCCTGAATATCTTGTGGAGCAAGTTTAATTCTACCACAAGATCTGCATGTAGACTGTAATAATTTGTATATGTTATCAACAAATGCTATATGAAGAACTGGTTCCGCAAGTTCAATATGGCCAAAATGTCCTGGACTTCTTGCAGCAGTATTTCCATCAGTTACACATTTCTGCCCAGGTTCTAGAACTCCTAATCTACCATCCATTAATCCACCTTGTACAGCCATTCCATCTTCATCATATGTTTCAGGTTGTGTAATTTCAGCAACAGAATATTTTCTAATTTCTTGTGGAGACCAAACAGAAAAAATAATTCCATCTATAATTTTAGCACTAGTAAGCGACATTATACTCTCTCCTTTAGTTTTAATCTAGGTGCAACGTTTAAGCTAAGAATTTCTTGTAAAAGCAATTTAAACGCATATGCAACAGATACAGATGATATTGGTGCATTATCACCACATTGAGCACAAACGAATTTTCTTTTTCTTGCATCATGAAAACCTGTTAAACCACATTTTTCACAAACTAAAACTTCAGTTTTATCAGATTCATCCAATAATCTATCTTTTAGTAGCATTGATGCACCATAAGCAATCAAGCAATCACGTTCCATTTCACCGAATCTCAAACCCCCACCACGTGCTCTTCCTTCAGTAGGTTGTTTTGTAAGCATCTGAACTTGACCTCGTGCCCTTGCATGAATTTTATCTGCTACCATATGATGAAGTTTCTGATAGTAAACAACTCCGATAAAAACATCAACTAAAAATGATTTACCGGTTCTACCATCATACATCTTCTCTTTTCCAGAATACTTGAATCCAGCTTTATCTAGAATATTTTTTACAACATCCATCTTTTCACCTACGAATGCAGAACCATCAAATTGTTTACCTCTTACTGCGGCAGCTTTTCCAGTTACCGATTCCATCATCATTCCAACTGTCATTCTAGATGGAAATGCATGTGGATTAATCAATACGTCTGGAGTAACACCTTGTTCAGTATATGGAAGATCTTCATTTTTTGCCAAAATTCCAAGTACACCCTTTTGTCCATGTCTGGATGCAAATTTATCTCCAATCTCAGGAACTCTCATATCTCTTACTCTAATCTTATACATTTTTCCACCTTCATGTGATTGTGTCATTACAACAGTATCAACAACACCAGTCTCTGATGGACGTACACCTATTGAAGTATCTCTACGATATGGACCACTTGATTCAAATTCTTTGTATTCCTCCATAAATCTAGGTGGACTAGTTTTTCCAATCAAAATATCGCCGCCTGTAACTGATGATTCAGTAGCAACAATTCCATCTTCCTCTAGAACTCTATAAGATTTTTCACCTTTGTATCCTCTAATGTTATCATCTGCATTTGGAATTTCAAAATTATCTCTCATTCCTCCAGGATATTGCTTTGCTTCAGCATCATAAATTCTATAGAAAAATGTTCTTGCTAGTCCTCTATCAACAGATGATCTACTCAATACAATAGCATCTTCAATGTTATAACCATCAAATGGTAAAACAGCAACAACACAATTTTGTCCTGCTGGTCTTTCTTCCATTCCTAATAGATTTAGTGATTTAGTAGTTACAATTGGAGTCTGAGGATACAACATAAAATGCTGACGTACGTAGGTGCTAGTATTCATCATAGGAGTTGAAAATCCTAAACTTTGTTTTGCCATTGCAGATTCATATGTATTTCTTGGAGATTGATTATGTTCTGGATATGGTATAATAGAAGCACCAGCACCTAAAATTGCAGAAGGAAATATTTCTACATGTGTGAATTTTTTAGTATTAGTTGCATCAAATGTAACATAGCAATTTTCTTCTTCATTTGCATCAATTAATTCAATAATTCCCATTCGAATCAAATCATTCCAAGAAATTAGTTTCTTGGAAATTTTATCAATAAATTCATCTGTTAAAAGAGATTTATTATTTGCAATTATTATTAATGGTCGAAGAACTCTACCTGCATTACAATTTACATATAATCTAGCTGTAGCACCTTCCTGATCTGGTTCATATATTGAAATTCCAACATGAGGATGAAGTTTAGCAGTTCGTCGTAGATCACGCATTACTTCAGTTAGTTTTTTACCATTTTTATGAAATCCAATAAGTTTTCCATCTACAAAAATTCTGGTACCACCTTTTTTCATATCATTAGTTGCAGTAACTAAATCATTAACTCCAGAATTATACAATATTTCAACTACGTCCTCAGAAGGAACATTTTGAGAAATAATTGCAGATAATGCAAGATTTTTTACTAAACCACAATTAGAGCCTTCAGGCGTTTCAGCAGGACAAATTCTTCCAAAATGTGTAGAATGCAGATCTCTTGCCTCAAAATTAGGTTGTGTACGACTTAATGGTGATTGAACTCGTCTTAAATGACTAATAGTAGAAAGATAATTTGTTCTATCCAATAATTGTGTAACACCAACTCTACCACGTCCCCAATTTCCAGTTGCAATGGCATTATTCAATTTATCAGAAATAATTCCAGGTCTAATTGCAGCAGCAACTGCATTAAGTCCCCGTTTTTGCCCTGAACGCTCTAATTGATATTTCATATCCCTGACTAGATTTCTAAATGCAGTTCTAAACAGATCTGCTAACATCTGTCCTGCAAATTTTATGACTTTATTTCCATAATGATCTTTATCATCTGGTTCAATCCATCCAAGTTTTAATTCAATTAATTTACAAGCAGCCTCACCCAAGAAAAATGCCTTTTCTTTTCTATTTTCAGGATGTTTTCCTAAATGAGGTAATAGACCCCAATCAAGTAAAGTTTCAGCTCTTTTAATTTGAAATTCTTCTAACATACCAGGTGCAATTCTCTTACTAATGTATACCACTGCTTCTTTTGGTGTTGGAACATCACCAGCCTTTTCAAAGGAACCTTCTAATTCATTTTGAATAGTTTCGACTAAGGAAACTACACTTGCAATTTCTTTATCTGATTCTAAACCAAGTGCACGTATTAATGTCACAACTGGTATATCAACAGGTGAACCAGGAATTTTTGCAACAATTAATCCATCTTCTTTCATTATAAGTTCAAGTTTTGCACGATAACCAACAATAGATGAATAAACTTTTGCTTTATGCACTATTTTTCCACCAATTTTTTCTGCATCAACAATTATTTTATTATAAGAAAGATCTTCTAGACCAACTATCACTCTTTCAGAACCATTTATGATGAAATATCCACCTGGATCTTTTGGATCTTCACCATGTTCAATTAATTTTTGATTAGCAAAGCTATGAAGAATACATCCATGTGATTTTACCATTACAGGCATGTCTCCAATGTGGACAAATCTAGATTCTAAGGTTTTTCCATCTTCTATTACACTTGCTTCCATCATAATTGGTGCTGCGTATGAAATGTTTCGAAGTCTTGCTTCTGCAGGAGTAACATGAGTTATTGATCCATCTAGTTCCATCATTCTTGGTTGTTGCAGTTTAATTTTTCCAAGTTGAATTTTATATGGATATTCAGCGTTTTCAATATCAACATGGTCAACTTCATGAATTATACTTTGTAATCCATCATCTACAAATTCATCAAATGAATTGAGATGTTGTCTTGCAATACCTTCGTTTTTTAAAATATTTTGAATTACTGACCAATTTTTATTTTCTGATTTCATTATACTTCCACCACATATCGATAATAGTAACTTTCACCAGCTGTTCCACTTTTTCTAGTAATTTTTATCATGTCACCAGGTTTTACCCCAAGTCCTAAAATTGCAGGATCAGTAACGAAAATGAATGGCAGTTCAGTTGGATTACAATTAAAATCTTTTAATACTTTTTCAGCATCTTTTTTTGTCATAATCTCGTGTTTTGGAACATATACATGGTCTGGTACAAGAGTCGGAATTTTTTTAGTTGCCATAAATCTCATCCTCACGCATAACACTAGTTATTAGAAAAAGCAATCGCAACAAACTAAACAAAAGTCTCTGTGAGGTCAATATATATTTAATTAGATATTTTTCAAAAAAATCAAAAATTATCTCAGTAATCTGTTTTTTTTATTCTACTCTTGTTAAATATGACAAAATATGCCAAAAATTATTGAAATTAAAGATTAAAACAATATTTTTGATTATGACTATTGCAATTTTTCCATTATTTGTGAATCAAGGTTTTGCTGATTTTCATGATACGGGAAGTGGAATTACATTGGACATATCAACTGACAAAGAAGCATATAATCCAGGAGAAACAATTACGATCTCTGGTCAAGTTAATCCTCAGATTCCTAACACTGATGTAATTTTACAAATTATTTCTCCCCAAGCAACTAACATCATTCAAGTAGAACAACTTGAAGTTGATTCAGCTGGTAACTTTAGTGGAAATATTGAAACGGATTTTGGTGGTGCATGGAAAAATTCAGGTACTTATGAGATTAGAGCATTTTACTGGAATGATGTAAGAGTTGATATACAATTTGATTATGGAATGACTTCTGTTGGTACGATGCAAGAAAAACCATTAAATGAAGAAGATGAATCTGTTCAAACTGAAGAATCAACGGGAATTGTTGGTCTTGAAGAAAGAGGAGATATGTCATTAGATATTCAAGGTGTTAATGTCAATTATACAATTAATGGTGGAAAAATTATTTCAATTATACCGGATCTAGATGAAACATCATTAATCATTACAATAGAAACCACAACTGATGGTGAATTAATGATTACATTACCAAAAGATGTGATTGATGGAATATTTTTTGTCTTAGTTGATGGAGAAGAAACGATATATACTGAAGAAGTAAATGACAATTCCTCCACATTAATAATCCCATTCTATAATGGAACCGAAGAAATTGAGATAATTGGTACATTTGTAATACCAGAATTTGGTACTATAGTTGTACTAGTATTAGCAATAGCAATTATTACAATTATTACAATAACTTCTAAATCAAGACTTAGTATTGTGTCAAAATTTTAAGAAATTATTAAGATCATAGAATATACATAAATATAGAATAATTTTGAAAATAATAAGATGAACGTTCAATCTATAGTACTACTTTTGGCAGTTTTGTCAATTGGTAGTATGAGCATCGCTTCACAAGCATTTGCAGATCATCATGGCGGATCCGATCACATGGCTATGCCAATTGATATCTCAACTGACAGTGATACATATGATCATGATTCAACAATTGAAATTACTGGTCATGTAGGTACCATAAGATCTGGTGCTGCAGTAGCTATTGTAGTATCTGGACCAATGGGAATTGCTTCAGTTGATCAAGTCAATGTTGACAGCAATGGTGACTTTTCAGCAACAGTTGGAACTGGAAGTAGCTTAATGAAGTACGATGGTGAATACAAAATCAAAGCAACATACGGAGACAAGAGCATTAATGATACCGTTATTGTAACACTTGAAGGTGGAATCGCAGCTGGCTCAATGTCAGGTGTTGAAAGCCATGATGAAGGTGGACACCATGAAGCAGAAGCTTATGACCTTACAGATGATGTAAGTACAAGCATAAGTGGTGGTGATATTGCAAGTGTAACTGCAGGTAATAATTCAGTAGTTATAGCAATTCATGATGCTGAAGATGGTGGAGAATTAACACTAACAGTAGCAAGCGATGTACTTACACCATTTAATGATGGTACTTACTTTGTTCTAGTTGATGGAGAAGAAAGTGATGATGCATCACAAAGTGGTAGTACAGTAACAATTCCTTTCGATGCTGGTGTAGAATCAGTTGAAGTAATTGGTACACACGTAGTTCCAGAATTTGGTACAATAGCAGCATTGATTCTTGTAGTAGCAATTGTTTCAATAATTGCAATAACTGCAAAATCAAGACTAAGTATTATGCCAAAACTCTAAAATCTCGTCTTTTTCCCTTTTTTTATTTTTTAGTTATGAGTAAAAGAAATATACGATTCAAACAAAGTTTTCTAATGAACAAAGTCATTTTTTTCACAGTATTGATTTTATCAATTTCTATAGTTCCTGCTTTTGGACAAGAAATTAGTGGTCAGCAAATTACTTTGTCTACAGATAATACAGCATATCAACAAGGAGATATAATTACAGTTTCAGGTTCTATCGAAAAAGTTTTACCTAATACACCAGTAATTTTACAAATATTTTTTGTAAAAACACAAGTTGATGTAGCACAAATTGAAGTTTCGAAAAATGGAAAGTTTTCAACAACGTTTGTTGCAGATGGTCCACTGTGGAGCCAAGATGGAATAGGAACAATAAGACTTGGATATGGTAGCACTATTTCAGAAGCATCTTTTGAATTTTTCAAGACAACACGTGATGATGTATTCATTTCAAATTTTGAAGTAAATATTCCAAATTCAGGTACATTTGATATTCCATTTACCATGAAAGGAGGAACTGTAGAATCAATATTATTAAATCAAAATAATCTAGGATTAGATATAAGCCTCAATACTTCATCAGATGGATATATTAGATTACAAATTGATCGAGATGATCTAGATTCATTAAAGAATGATGGAAGTGATGAGGAATTCATAATATTAATAGTTAATTCAAACAATGTAGATCCAATTCAAACTGAATTTAGAGAACTTGAAGTAACGAATCAATTTCGTACTATAGAGATTCCAATTCAAAAGGGAGATACAGATATACAAATTATTGGTACATTTGTAATACCAGAATTTGGTACAATAGCAACATTGGTTCTTGTAGTAGCAATTATTTCAATAATTGCAATAACTACAAAATCAAGACTCAGTATGAATTTTAGATATTAAAATTATTTACTGATTTATCTTTCCAGAAATATAACCATCATAATCTACTTCAACAGAAGAAAACCCAAGCATCTGTAATTTTTCTGAAATCTCCTCTATCTTTTGATTATCTCTAAGTAATGGAATCTTATCAACTTCAACTTCAATTTTTGCAATTCCATTTAGATCTCTTACTCGAACTTGTTTTACATCTATACTCTGTTTGATCATTATTTCACCCATTTCAACTCTTGCTAATTTTTCAGCAGTTACTCTTTGACCCCAAGGAATACGAGATGCTAAACAGGAATTTGATGGTCTATCATAAACTGTCAAACCAACAATCTTAGATTGTTCACGTATATCCTGTTTTGTGAAATTTGTTTCTAGTAATGGACTTTTAATTCCATTTTTATGTAATGCGTCAATTCCAGGTCTGTAATCACCAAGATCATCTACATGAGTACCATCAACAATAACATCACATCCAAGTTGTTTTGATGTTGAAAGTAATTTATCAGATAATTCATCACGACAGTAAAAACATCGATTTTTATCATTTCTTACAAAGTTTTCATTTTGTAATTCATCATAATTAATTATTATGTGTCTAATACCAATTTCACTAGTAATTTTTTTTGCAGAATCTAATTCATCCTGTGCTAATGTTTTATAATCAGCAGTAACAGCAATTGCATTTTTTCCAATTTTCTCAAATGCAGTATATGCAACTAAAGCACTATCAACCCCTCCAGATAATGATACTAAAACACTATTTTTGTCACTAAACCAATTAAGTAAATCTTGATATTTTTTCATTTTCTTACTTTATTGATTTTTTCTCTAAGTAATTCTTCAGTTTGATTAAATGACAAATTTAATGAATTTGATATGGATTTTATATCTTCAAATTCAATCTTAAAATGTGAATCCCCATTAACTATTTTATAATGAACTGGGAATTTATGCCCATCAATTTCTACTGTATCTTGTTCAATTGATCTAGGAACAACATATCTTTCTGAATTTCGAATTCTGACACCAAGTGTTTTAGTTTCGGCAACTAACAATTCCAAAATCGAATTCATTGATTCTGAATCACAAATTACAGATATCAACTGAGTTGGTCTACCTTTTTTTGTAATACCAGAAGTAATAGTTACATCTTTTGCGCCATTTGACATGATTTTTTCAATCATATTTCCTAAAACTTCTCCAGATACATCATCTACATTAGTCTCTAGAATTTGAACCGTATCTTTGACTAGATTCATTTTGGTTTTTCCATTTACAATTTTTAGGACATTAGCAAATTCGCCGAAATCTTTTGAACCCGCTCCATACCCTACAGAATTTATCTTAATTGGTGGATAAAATTCAGAACATGTTTTTGCTAAATTAACTAAAATACTTGCTCCAGTAGGTGTAGTTAATTCATCTGTAATAGTTCCACCTTGAATAATTATTTCAGAATTTTTGAAAATTTCTAAAATTGCATATGCAGGATTTGATGTTTTTCCATGTGAAAATGTTACACTTCCACCACCAATTGCAACTGGTAAGCAAATTATTTCATCGTTAAACAGATTCAAATCATCTAAAGCAATTGCTGTACCAAGAATATCAATTACTGTATCAATACTTGCTGCCTCATGGAAATGAATTGATGATTCTGGTTCTCCATGAACTTTAGATTCTGCAGAAATGAGAGTGTTAATTGAATTTGTTACAAAATTCAAACCAGATTTAGATAATCCAATTTTTTTTGATGATTCTATAATACAATTCTTCACATCTGTAGCCTTTCTTTCATGAACACTTTCATCAATTTCTAAAATTAACTGAGTTGCATCTTTTCCATTTTTTTGTACAGATACAAAATCAATGTTTATAATCTTAGAATTATCTAAAAATGATTCTGCAGTGTAAATACCCTCAATAATTCTCGATTTATTTGCTCCAAGATTTACTAATGATGATAATATCATATCTCCTGAAATTCCGGCAATTTGTGGATCAATAATTAGGACCATAAATTATGAATACTAAAAATACATAAAAATCTGTTTAAAATCCAAATAAGATTTAATTAATCATAATCTTGAGCGCATATATGATTACAATTATTGGAGCAGGTAAAGTAGGTGGAGACGCAGCACTGTTTTCTGCACTAAAGCAATTAGATGATAATATACTTCTATTAGATATCGCAGAAGGACTTCCACAAGGTGAAGCAATGGATATCAATCATATGCTATCTGAGCAAGGTATAGACGTTGAAATTAAAGGGTCTAATAATTATGAAGATATGAAAGGTTCAAACATTGTGGTGGTTGTTGCAGGTGCTGGACGAAAGCCTGGAATGACAAGAATGGATTTACTGAAAATTAATGCAGGAGTTGTAAAAGATGTGGTTGGAAACATCAAAAAATATGCTGATGATTCGCTTATCATTCCTGTAACTAATCCATTAGATCCAATGGCATACATTACTTTCAAAACTTCTGGTTTTGAAAAAAATAGAGTTTTTGGAATGGGTGGGATGCTGGATTTATCAAGATTCAAGCAATTCATTCATGAAGAAACTAATTCTTCACGAAAAGAAATTGATGCATTAGTAATTGGTGAACATGGAGAAAACATGCTTCCATTAACTAGACTAGCAAAAATATCTGGAAAGCCTTTACCAGAAATTCTTTCTCAAGAAAAACTTGATAATATTTTTACATTAACAAAAAATGTTGCAGCTGAGGTCATCAAACTAAAGGGTGCTACAGTTCATGCACCTGGAAATGCAATTTCATCTATGATTGATAATATTATTAATGATAAAAAACAAGTAATGCCAGTTTCGACATATTTAGATGGAGAATATGGTTATTCTGATGTTTCAATTGGAGTACCTGTAATGCTTGGTAAAAATGGAGTAGAAAAAATTATTGAACTTGAATTAAATGATAATGAAAAAAAATGGTTTGAAAATGGTGTTAAAAGTGTTAAAGACGCAATTTCAGGCATAAATGTATAAACAGTTTTTAAATTTACTACACATTAAGAAAAAAATTGGATATTTCAGAAATATTAGATGCAGTAAATCAAGGTAAAATTACAGTAAGTAAAGCTAAAAAGCTTTTGGAATTATATTCAATTGAAGAAGTAGAAAATTTTGCAAAAATTGACATTAATCGTAAAATGAGAAAAGGTATACCGGAAGTAATTTTTGCAGAGAGAAAACAATTACTTGAAATAAAAAAAATTATTTCAAAAGTATTAAAAAAATCAGATAGTATCTTAGTTTCAAGAATTCAGAAAAAAGATTATTCTAAAGTAATAGATTTTTCTAAAAAAAATAATTATAAAATAAAAAAAGGGAAAAATACAACAACAGTCTTAATTTTTAGAAAATCTATTAAAAAAACTGGAGGAAAAATTGGTATCATTACTGCTGGAACATCAGATATTGGTGTTGCAGAAGAAGCCAAACTCATGTGTGAATCAATGAATTGTGAATGCATTACAAGTTATGATATTGGAATTGCAGGATTACACAGAACATTCCTGTATTGAAAGAATTTGTCAAATCAGATGTGGATGTTGTTATTGTAGCAGCTGGAATGGAAGGTGCATTAGCTTCAGTTGTATCATCCATGGTAAATGTTCCTGTGATAGGAGTACCAACATCTGTTGGCTATGGATATGGTGAAAAAGGAATAGCTGCGTTGGCATCAATGCTTCAAAGCTGTTCATTAGGCCTTTCAGTTGTTAACATAGATAATGGAATAGGTGCAGGTGCAGTAGCTGCAAAAATAGCCAATCAAAAGTCAAAAAAATAATTTTTTAGTACTCAATCGTTGGTTTTCTCGTAAATCATATATATCATACAAAAAGGTGAAAGTTAACATTGAATGGAAAAAGAATTGTTCTTACTGCTGATAGAAGTTTGATGACAAATTATAGAGGAAATTTTCTTTATGGATTTATTGCATGTGGCCCATATGAAGTCTTACCTGAATGGGTTTTTGATAAAGTATTTTGTCCACCAGTAGAAACTGATCCTATTACAGGAGAAGCAAAAGTTGCACAAGTGGGTTTACGACGTGTAGAGGCTGCTTTACATCAAGGTTACAAAAAAGAAGAAGTATTTGTTGCAAATCCAGATTATTTAGCAAAATCAATTGGTCCAGATACTAAAGTAGTTGGAATTAATGTTATGGATCCGCTTGGAATGGCACCAGTTACAACTACAATGGCACCAGAAAAATTATCATATGTTGCAATGAAATTTAAAAAAATGTGTGCTGATATTATTCAGCTTAAGAAAAAATATGATTTCAAAGTTGCAGTTGGCGGAAATGGAGCATGGGAACTAGCAAAATCTGATAGAATGAAAGTTCATGGAATAGATACGGTTGTTGTTGGTGAAGCCGATGAACTTGCATTAGATTTATTTCATGAATTAGAATCAGGCGAAGCACCAGAAATGATGCATTGCTTTGTAAAAAATATACAAAATATTCCAGAAATTACTGGTCCTACTGTAAACTCACTAATTGAAGCAATGAGAGGTTGTGGACGAGGATGTGATTTTTGTGATGTCAATAAGCGCTCTAAAAAAGACCTTCCAGTTGAAAGATTAGTTAGAGAAGCACAAATGAATCTTGATTATGGATTTGATTCTGTTTGGTTACATTCTGATGAAATGTTACTTTATGGATGTGAAAGTAGAGACTTTCAACCAAACTATGATGCAATTACGGAACTTTGGAAGGCTTTGAAAAATCTTGGTGCAAATTTTATTGGAACAACTCATATGACTTTCTCTGCAATAGCTGCTGATCCTAAACTATTACATGATATATCAGAAATTAACGGAATGCATAACAATGGAAGATGGTTGTCAACTAATTTGGGAATTGAGACAGTAGCACCTAGTATGGTAAAAAAGCATCTTGGAGTAAAAACAAAACCATTTTCAGTTGATGAATGGGGTTGGGTTGTAAGAGAAGGAGCAAAAATAATGAATGAAAATCATTGGTTCCCAGCAGCTACAATCATAATTGGATGGCCTGATGAAACTCCTGATGAAACTCAATATACTATTGATATGATGCAAGACTTTAGAGCCACGAACTTTAGAGGTCTAGTTGCACCATTACTATATCAAGATTTTAGTGAAAAAAATTCGATGCATTTTGGAAATTTGAATGAAGCACAATTCACACTATTTTGGAAATGCTGGGAAAATAATTTACGTGTGATTAACGACATTATTCCAATAATTCTTAGAAATAAAACATATGGTCCACCAATGAAAATTTTCATGTATGGAATTCTAAAGGCAGGGACCTGGGCAATTATGAGATATCTTAGAGGTTTATGTAAGGATTTGTTTAATGGTAGATTACCTGAAGATATTGTTGAAAAATACGCAAGAAGTAGATCTGTTGCTGCACCAGATTATACACGATAAAAATTAAATCTGTTCTATTGCTTTATCTGCAATTGTATTTCTTTTTGGTGTCATTGAAATAAAATAATGTTTATCTGCACGTTCAACTGATTCAACTTTTTTTATAGTTTTTGAAGGAACATCAAATTCATGGATACCATTTTCTAATTCACCTTTTGTATATAACATCAAATATGTATCACCACCAATTGGACTCAATGGAATAAATGAACAAACATATCCTTTGTATGAATTAATTGGCATTACATTTTTCATTGGAGGTGCAACAGATGAAAGATACATAAAGATATCTTCAATACTTTCAAATTCTTCATATTCAACATTCATGATGATGATAATACTTTAGAATATAATAACTTAAAGATTATTTTCTTCTATTCTTGATTGCAATTATCACAACTGCCGGTGCTACAAAGTACATTCCAATGTTAAGCATGATAATTCCGATTCCATAGCCTAGCATTTCCT
>Ga0114932_10002314_pt1 | contig 20217 bp, 24 predicted proteins | sample 2SBtaG_2_FD_87286 | JGI IMG/M metagenome (GOLD analysis project Ga0114932, IMG submission 87286) | Deep subsurface microbial communities from Kolumbo volcano to uncover new lineages of life (NeLLi) - 2SBTROV12_ACTIVE470 metaG | ecosystem: Environmental > Aquatic > Marine > Volcanic ... | reverse complement strand
TACCAAGATAAGGGTCGTAATTCATCCAGTCTCCAATATTAACACTAGCACCTTGCTGTTGCCAATAGTTCGTAAGAGCAGTATGAGGACCCTGATGGAAAACGCCAATGTGTTCTTGATGAATCGTAGAACCGAAGTCTAGATTATACAAAAACAATGGAATTGTAAAAGTCTTCCCTGTTTCCAGAATTACATCCTCGGAAACTGCTCTAGGAACAACCCCATTATCCAGTTTGTATTTGTCACCACGGATATGGTGCTTAAGTATCTTAGCAGCATGGTGACGGGAAATCAAGTAAGCAGCAGCAGAGAAATCATTAATAAATTTCAAGTGCAACTTAACATGAATGTCACCTGTGGTGATCGTGGTCATCTGAACACAGTCCCAATCATAAGGAAGGTATCCAACGAACTCACGCCAAGTAAAGTTCCAATACTTCACTGTTGAAAAGTCTACATCATCCTCCAAGATCATGCAATACTCATCATCAGTCTCTTCATAGAAATATTTGATTGCTTTAAGGTGAGACATGCAACATCCCAACTCAGCAGGACTGACGTTATCAGGAACCTTTCCTTTCAGATGTTCGGATGGATCATCTTCCCTCGCATCATATCCAGCAATCCTAGTATGGTTTTCTATATTCCAATATTTAAACTGCTCCTCCATGTAGAACCTCCGATTCTCATCGGCATCCAGGTTCAACCAATAAATTGCAGGCAGTCCCTCTAGTTTATATGCAGACTTATTCTTGTCCATCTTACTAAATTCGTGTCCATCCATCGGGTGTTACGTCTTTTGTATCGTGGTCTTTAGTATATCCAGTTCCAAACCACTGGAGGGGGGCAATCACTTTCTTATCCTTATTAGCAGAGAGCCATGCTCCCCACCAAGAGAAAGTTGAGTTGGCAATGATATAGTCATTACACAGAGACATTAAGCACAAGTCAATACGATTATCATCGTTCTCAGAGATCATGAAACGTTCGTCAGAAAATAATTCCTGCTCATTGCACCATGCAGGATCATCAGAGAAAACAATCACATTACGATGTGTCTCAAAGTAAGACAGTGCCCTCTTATAATAATCAAGAGTACATGGTGGGTGATTGGCAGAGTTCGTCACATAATCAGTGCGACGAACATGAAGAGCGATCGGATTTTTTACTGACTCAATCATCTCCTTGCAAGGATTTAGAATAGCATCCTTGAAAGTAAAATCTTTGCGAATCTCTTCTTCGATATGCTTGAAGTATTTTTCCGTTTGAAAGTATCCCTGTAGGACCACATTGTCAGGACACTTATCAAATAGCTCCTGATCAAAATGAAACTGCCTCTCAGCAAGAGTAGATGCTTGGTATATACCAGTCTTGACTTTCAAATCAAAAGAGTCAAACAACTCTGTGCGAAGCATATTACCAATACCATCATCCACAAAGTCGGGATGATATGAAATCATACAGTCATAACCATGATGACTTGCAATGCCCTTAAGAGAAGCATACTGAAACATCTGATTGGCAAGTCTGCCCATTCGTCCCAGATTGTTAAATCCAATCATTTGATTTTTGCTTTCTGAGTTTTGAGGTACTCCTGCTGCTGATAATAATCGAAAAGTTCTTGAGTGTCAAACTTTAGGATCATCTCATACAGGTTTTTATTGTTTTCGATATATGGGTTTGTGAACCAGGAATTAGGAGTTCTTTCATGCTCCATGTGATATACATTTCCATCATATCTACCAACCTTATATCCAAGTTTATTGAATCGATGGTATCTCTCATTATCTTCATAACCATAGGCGATAAAGTTTTCATTCTCTAAACCACCTTCAATATACTTTTCAGTAGAATAAAACTGACAGAAACCATACTTAGCATCATATACTCTGGATTTCTCACGCAGAATACTCAGGTCATAATCATTGTTGATAAATCTAGAAACCAGATCATCATCAGTGAAGATCTGATACTGCCAGTTGCCATCACCATAAGGGTAGACCATATCACACTCACCATCCAGGATCATCTCCTCACACTTCTGGTAAGACTCAAGAGGAAGAAGAATATCACAATCATAATTGACAACCACAGGAGTCTTGGTCATCATCACCATGTCATTGAGAAGTCTAGTTCTATGGAAGAACTGATCATCATTCTTCTCAAAAACGTGAATCAGTCGCTTACACTTCTCTTCACCAACACACTCACGAATCTGAGGAAGTGCAGATGCCTCAAAAGCAGATTCCGAATCTGCCTCTTTGATAATGAGAGTGCAGTCAGTTTTATCAAGGAGATAGATTGAACTGACAACCACATTTCGCAATCGATCAAACGATTCGATTCGTAGTGGCACAATAAAAGTAGTATTACTCAGCATAGTCTCTAGTCTCCTTGTGCTTTTCAGTTACGTATTCTAACTCCTTAGCGTTCATCTGCCAAGATCCATCAGGATGTTCACAGATAATATCTAGCTCCGCGTTAGATGAAATTCTATAATCACCCTCTCTACTACAAACACAAATATCGTCAATAATCTCAGGCATACCGTGGAAGTATCTCATTCTATGATAAAACTCGGTATCCATTAACATCTTACATTCGGGGTCAAAGTATTCAAGACACTCTCTCCTCAATGTCACGATAGAAGGACCACCCATAAAGTTCTGTCCTTCTAAAAGATGCTCAGACCAACGCGGAACCATTGGTCTGTAAAAGTTTTTTCCGTCAGTCGTATGAGAGAATCCAGTCACTACCCACGCACATTCAGTTTCATTAAATCGATCATGAATCTTCTCCAATGCGGTGTCATCAGTGAACAAATCATCCTGAAACATAATTTTAATCAAGTCACCAGAGCAATGCTTCAATGCAATATTGGTGTTTGCAGGACCATTCCCTCTATCATAAAAATTTCTAATGTATGTGACAGGAAAAATATCAGAATACTTATCACATGTATCAAGAATGCCAAGATCTTCTGAATGATCAGAGACAACAACTTCAACATCTTTGTAGGTTTGGTTGTCAATGGTCTCAAACATTTGAGTTAGAAACTTTGAACCAAGACCCCTCATACCATAAGCAGGGATAGCAATAGAAATCATCGCAATGCTGTCCCCACTCGTTTTGCCATCCTTAAGAAAGTACTCTGTTTGCCCGTGTCAAAAGGATTGGACAAGGAAAGCAGGATAAAGTCTATGACTGCTTCCTTAACGTGCTCTGCACCCCTCTCTACATTGAATACAGAGTGCCTACCATCATCATCGGTGTATGGATGATGCCATTCACCTTCAGGAATATACTTCTCAGTCTTATGAAGCTTCGGATAAGAGAACGCATTAGGCAGTTCATTGAACCTTGCCTCTGTATCAGGATCATCAGAGCATACAAAGAATTTCTGATCAGACGCCTTTGCAACTGTCTGAATCCAATGATCAACATCAAACGATTCAATATTAACAAAGTCAGTCATACGCAGGTGAATACCATAGTAACCCTGTCGCAGTTCATTCTCGTCAAGGAATTTTCCAACCTTTTCAAGAACATCATCGCTGAATCTAAGTTCCCTTATCGTTTTCTTAATCTCTTCCTCAGGAATCCAATCATACAACAATGGAGTGTAATAGAAGACTGGTTTGTCTGATGAGTTTACGAAATTGCGAAATGACTCAACATTCATATTATTAGGTTCCATCCTACCTGGATTTCTAAAGAACTGTAGATAGGATGCGTCACATGAGAGAAGATTATATTGTTCACCAATAACATAATATTCTCTAATGTTTGTATCAGATGCCTCAAGATTATTTTCTTCAGAGAAAAGTTCATAGAACCTTGCTCTACACATATTTGTACTTGGCCAGCTTACCTTAACTGGTAGGTCACACAATCTTGCTAGTGTAATACCACCAATCAGACCACTATATCTGTTGCCAAAACTGCCGTCGCAGCATACATGAAAATGTTTCATCACTCACTCAGATCATCAATGTAGAATGCTTCTCTCTCTCTTTGGAAGTAACCAATAACTCTGTTTCTGTCCTCAAAAATATCAGACCAGTCGTCAATATTCTCTTTGTAGTTCTTCTTTTTCTTAATGTGAACTGTGGTCATTCCCCAAGACTCAGGGCGATGAAGCACAGAGATGTAATCATCTTCATAGGTAAATCCTTCATTACCATACTTCTCAAATAATTCTGTAATTTCAAAGAAGCGACCAACTGCAACCTCAGGGCGATTCCACTGAATACCCTTCTCCTTAACTTCAGGAACCCAGGTAAGGTCATGCATTCCTGCTGGCCAGTTAGTGTCGTGGAAGACAATGTATCCATCCTCTTCCATGTGATCCCACCAGTGATAAAGTTCTGATGCAACCTGAGCAGCAACATGAATAGAATCAACGAAAAGAAGTTTTACAGTTCCATATTCTTCAGTGTCCCATGCCTTACCAACACTAGAACTATCTCCCTGAATTATTTTGTAAGTAGGATACTCTCCAAGATCAAACCCAAGACGCCTGAACTGAGTATCAACTCCATAGACTGTATTGTTTCTCTCTACAGAATCATAGGTCATGGTAAGAGATGACACACCATAGTCAACCCCAAGGTCAACAAAGACGTTATTCTCTCCGCACTTATCTACTACTCTTGCAAGTTGATAGAGGTTTGTTCCAAGATTACTGAATTGAAAGTTCTCTTCCGTTGAGAAGTTCCATCCACCATAGTTGCCGGCACGGATGCCTTTTCCAATCGTTACTGTCATGTCAGAATCCAATTTTTTCGTTTTCACAGAAGGGATAATTATTTTCAATCAGATAATTATAAAGAACTGATTTATATTTGGAGTTCTTTAACTCAGGAGTAAGCGAAAGAAACTCTTGTACGACATATTTATCCAGGTACGGGTATCTGGTTTCAAGACCAAAAGACCCTGCAACGTGTTCTTCTTTTGCGATGTATGTTTCTTGTGAGCTGCCATAGAAAGATGCCCAAGGGAAGATAGTTGAGAGATCGTCAGGGAAAAGACCACCAAAGTTGCTATGAGAATACTTCTTGGTCCCACCAAAACCGTAGTCTGAGAACAGTTCATCTGCTCCAGAACCAGAGAGATAGATCTTTCTGTCGTCTCTCTTTGCCATAGTACAGACAGCAACTAAACTTCCTGCACCATGATCATCTTTGATGTCCATACCATATTCATTATAGTCACTAGAACTAGAGTGAATGGTATTCTTGAATGGTTCTACATTATCAATCAAGTACTTGGTAAGTGATTGGCGACCAGGACCATACTCATCAATAGTAAACAATTCATACTCAGATTCATCTCCGATAAGAGCATGTCTACCAGAAAGAACTGGCATATTCTCAGATCCAGTGATACTGTATGCCTTATAAGGAATGCCTTGTCGTCTCAATTCACATGCAATAGAACCACTGTCATATCCACTTGAGAGTCCAATGAAGACCTTCTCGCGAATACCTTTAGTTCTCTTACGGATAGACTCTGCAAACGCAGCGTTCCAATCATCAAAGGTAGTCTTGTATTGCCTCAGGTCAAACTTAAACACTGAACCTTGATCCAGAATCTCAAGAGTGTCCATGTCCAGAAGCATCCTAGTGTTTGCTGGAATCTTCTTGACATCAGTAAACCCAAGAGCAAGTAAAGCAGACTCAAAAGTGGCTACACCAATCTTGTCTCCATTGATGGCATACCAAATAGGTTTAGTGGCAAACACATCTGACGATAGGACAATACGTTCGTTCGCATAATCCACAAGACAGATAGCAAATTCACCATCCAACATGTTTGGAAAGAAAAATCCATGCTGTAGATACTTTGGAATGATACATTCACCATCAGAGGTGTAATGCTCCATGGCATTATAGATCTCTCCGTTGTACACACAAGCAATCTGTCTCTCCTCATTGAGGAAAGGTTGTGGAGTGAACTCACCACTGATACTAAGAAGATTGTGAATGAAAGTATAGTCACCAACTTCTACAATGTTAGTGCTATCAGGTCCACGATCCTCCATGTAACGGTTTACATAATCAAGATCCTCTATCTCTTTATTCGTAAATAAAAAACTACACATTATCGTTGATGATCTGACGTAATTACTTGGGGTAAAATCTCATTCAGCATGAGTCCATTTGCTCTACCTGGCATGATTGCAGGAGTAATGCCATGCATATCCAAGGCAAAAGGAAGACTCAGTTGATCCCTAGAAGAAAACTTACAGATCAACTCCCACCATGTTAGCATAAGTGCTTGAATCTCCAAAGTATTTCTTTGGATTCTGCAAGGCAATTCATATAGACCTTTATGCTTTTCAAAGATACGTGACTGATAGAAAACCATTTGATTCTCAACAAACTCAAGGAAGTCAAACCTAACTTGCTTGATAAGTTCTGCCTCCTCATACACACAATCCCTTTCAGGGTGCTTGAAGAGAGCAATGTCACTATCCTTCAGATATGTTTCTACAATTTCTTTTGGGTCCATCTTGACTGCATGAGTAGCGTCAACCCAAATATAGTAGTCGTATCCAGGGACAAACAGGTGAGGCATGATCTTGTAGATCTTTGCATTCCTTCTGTTCGCATATCTGTTATCAATAGAGAACTTACGCAGTGGCATACGAGTCCACATGGAATCCTCAATCAGTTCCTCTTCTGTAAAGGCAAAGTAATCTGCAGAATCATATTTAACACTAACCTCTGCAGGCAGCGTAGCACCCACAGAGGAAGTCAAGACAGCAATTTTCATAACTCAATCCAGTTTTTATTTTCAGGGACAATATCAGAAGTATCGTGATTGTATGCCTTACCAAACCACATCTTAGGCGAGATCAGTTTGCGAGTTCTATCCTTCTGAAGATAACCACCCCACCAGGATAGCGAACTATTCGCAGTGATGCCACCGTCACACAGAGACATAAGACACAAGTCCACAAAGGGAACCAGGGCACCGTCCTCATGCTTATCAGTTGATTCAGACATGTGGAAACGATCAGCAGAGAAGAACTCTTGCTCCTTACACCAATCAATAGAGTCTGAAAAAACAATCACGGGAGTGTCTTCTGGGAAATGCTCAAGTCCTTTTTCATAATACTCAATCGGTTGGAGTGGATGGTGGTCTTGCAGGTTAGTATAAGCCCACTTAAATCCTCTCTTGTCTGCCAAGTTTGGATCACCACGACGGACATGTAACATTATAGGACGAGTGTCAAATCCACACATCATCTCCTCACATGGTTTCAGGATTTCATCTTGAAACTGAAGATCATTACGGATGACATCTTCAATGTCTTTGAAATACTTTTCTGTCTGATAGCAACCAAGCAGGTTTACATTGTCAGGACAGTTGTTATACAGGTTCTCATCAAAATGAAAATGTGCCTCCTGAACACCTTGCTGGGTATTCAAGAAAGCAACGTTCTCTTCTTTGATTCCATCTAACTTAAAGCATTCATGAACACCATAGTTGTCAATGCTGTCATATGGAGGAGGAAATACAAAATCAAATCCCCTATTTGCTGCGATGCCACGGAGAGAAGCATACTGAAACAGTTGGTTTCCTAGACGACCACTGTTACCAAGTCCGTTAAATCCAATAGTCATAAGTAATTTTTCTTCATTTCATCGTACACTTTTTTGATACCCTTATCAATTGTGGTTTTAGGAACCCACCAATCAAGAATAAAGGTGTCTGCGGTGTTTCTCTTGTCCATCTGAACACTGTCTTTAGCAAGTCCAGGTTTAATATCTACATCATACATACCGTCCATGAAAAAACATCCCTTAATCATAGCAGCAACCTCTTTGATTGTCTCTGTTCTAAATGACGTGATGTGAAGGGGATCTTCTGGTTTGAAGTCAGTGTAAGACTCCATGACAGTCTCCAGTGCCTCACAGCAATCCTCAGCATAGAGGAACTGACGCTCCTCTGTACCATCGGTCATCATCTCAAACTGCTTCTCTTCAAAACCTTTACGGATGAAGTCAGTAATGACATGTGCTTTCTCCATGTCATGTTCAATGCCATATACATTCCAGAACTTAACAGTCAGTCCCTTGAGTGCAGTGGTGTGCAGTTCTCCTACACGTTTCATCACACCGTAAGGAGAGTAAGACATGTTACTCATCTGAGATGATGCAAACACAAATCTCTTACTATATTTGTCTAACAAACGGAAAGTGTTTGCCATCATACGAGCATTGTTATTAATGAACTCAAACGTATGTTGATATTTTTTCAGGTAACGTGAACCACCCACATCAAAAGCAAGAAAGAATACAAAGTCAGCACTCTCAATCGCTTTCTCTACAACAGTGTTAGGTGTCACCCTGAGGTCAAACTCAGGACCATTCACGATATCGATACCCGTGACATCATGACCCTTATTGTTGAGGTATTCAGAAAGGTATGCACCAATCTGACCTGCAGATCCTAGGATTGTGATTTTCATTCTTCAGTATTCGCAGCAATTTGTTCAGAAATCCAAGCGTAAGTCTTAGCAATACCCTCCTCCAGGGTCATACTGTAGTCCCATTGAAGTGCTTCACGAATCAGATCGTTGTTGGAGTTACGTCCACGCACACCCAGAGGACCATCAATATGAATCTTTCTTACATCCTTACCAGCAACCTTAGCGACAGTATCTACCAGTTGATTGATGGTTACCATCTCCTCAGAACCAATGTTCACTGGTCCAAGGAAGTCAGATTCCATCAGACGGCGGGTAGCTTCAATGCATTCATCAATGTAGAGGAATGAACGAGTCTGTTCTCCATCACCCCAGACCTCAATAGCACCACCTTGTTCAGGTAGATATCCTACCTTACGGCACATAGCAGCAGGAGACTTCTCCTTACCACCATTCCAAGTGCTATCAGGTCCATAGATGTTATGAAAGCGAGCAATACGAACAGGGATACCATGGTTGCGGTTGAACGTCAGATACAAACGTTCGGAGAACAGTTTCTCCCAACCATATTCAGAGTCAGGACCAGCAGGATAAGCATCACTTTCCTTCAGTCCAGGATTGTCCACATCCATCTGAGCATACTCAGGATACATGCAGGCAGAGGAAGAGTAGAAGATCTTAGTTTTATTCTGCTCTGTCTGCTTATTCAACTCCAGTTGACACTTAAGCATGTTGAGGTTGATAGCAGCAGAATTATACATCACCTCAGAGTCATTATCTCCGGAGAAGATGTATCCAGCGCCACCCATATCAGCAGCATATTGATAGATCTCATCAAAAGATTCTACAAACTTCTCTGCTACATTTGCATAAAAATTACCCTGATACCCAGAGAACCTGATGACACGTTTCATCAGATCAATATCAGTAAGGTCACCAAGAATGAACTCGTCAGCAAGAGTAGGAGAATATTCTGGACGCTTGATGTCTACACCACGCACCCAGTATCCTTCGCTCTTCAGACGACGAACCATGTGACTACCAATAAATCCACCAGCACCACAAACAAGTGCAGTCTTTTGACGCTCAGACATTCTATTCTCCAATAAATTCAGCAATTTCGTGTTTTACTCTAGCATGAAAGTCCCAATATTCCTTGGACTTTTCGTAGTTTTCTTCAACTACTTTTACACGATCATCATAAAACTTCTCATTAAGATTGTCAAGAATATCCTTGAGTTCTTCGATAGTATTAAAGATAATCATGCCATCGGTATTAAAATAATCACCGATGTTTGAGGCACCCCAATAGATTGGGATAGTTTTAGAGGCAAGGCAGTCGATCAACTTTTCAGTAATCCAGTTGTCTCGTTGCTCATTCTCTACAACTACGTGATATTTAGCAGTTTCAAAGAGAAAGTTCTTGTTCGGTGTTCGCGGAGGTGACTTATGTTTGACAATGCCAAACCCGTTCAGTTCTTCTGCATCTTCAAGTCCAGCCCAAATTTGTTGACGAAGTTTATGTCCTGGTGCCCATCCCTTATCACTTGTATTAAATGAGCAAACCTTCTGTTTATCTAGATTAAATGTATCCCACTCAATCCAGCAGCATCCAAAGATAAACTTCTGTGCATTAGGGAGATCTAAGAGGTCTTCTCTCCAGGTAAGAATCAAATCAAACTTATCTGCATTCTCCCTAATAAGGTTAGAGATATCAAGAATGGATGGAGGTTCAACTTGAACTAAAACATTGATGCAGTCTGCTTTCCATGCAAGTGCATCGTAACAGATGTGAACTTTTTTACTGAACTTTCCATCCGTGGACATTGTTCCACTACATTGAACATTATACATTTGGAACTACCTCACGTAAAATCTGAAGAAGTCGATCTACTTTTCTATCATCAACAAACTGACTGTTGCCAACGTAGAGTCCATTCTTATGTAGAATCTCTACGTTGGGTTCTTCTTTCTGAGTGCAGAGTTCATACTTTCTGAATGCAGGATGCCGAAGAAGATTACCACTAATAATAGGACGGAACTCAATTTCATTAAGCATCAAAGTTCCTTTGATCTTTGCAACATACTTTTCATCATAAGGAATAATTGGTAGAGAGAAACTACTGTTACCTGTCTGATATTGTGGCGTTCTCAATCCTTTGTGAAACAAAATACCATTATAATATCGACGATAATTGTGTTTACGAATCTCAATGTTCTTGTCAAGTTTCTTCAATTGAGAAAGACCAAGAACGGCACAGGTTTCATGGTTACGGAAGTTATATCCGTCAGTCATGAACAGGAATGCGGGATCAATATCAGGGTTTTCTGCTACATATTTGTCACGATTTAGGTCAGATTCCCTTGCCATCCCATGAGATCTCTTCATTCTCATCAGATCATAGAGGTCTGGATTGTTAGTACAGACCATTCCACCTTCAATAGTAGTAATGTGATGACCGAAGTAAAAACTAAATGTTGATCCTGCAGAGAGAGTTCCTCTCTTGTTTAGATCAGGACCCTGAACACCATGGGACTCACAGATGTCCTCAAGAATCAATGCGTTAGGAAAAATATCTTCAATCTTCTCTACATCAGAAGACAATCCAATCAGATGAGTGACAAAAACTACCTTGATATCAGGATGTTGAGTAGCAACATACTTCAAATCTTCAATATCAAAGGAAAAATTGTTCAGATTGATGTCACAAAAGATAGGTTGTAGTCCATTTTGAATGACTGGACCAACATTAGTAACCCAAGTAGTGGCAGGAACTAGAACTTTATCTCCATCTTTGAGTCCACAGAGTTCTTTGATTGATGCAATCAAGAGAGAGTTAGCAGTGCTACCACTAGAAACATAAAGGGAGTAATCAACACCCAACCACTCTGCCCACTTCTTTTCAAACTGACGAACCTTCGGTCCATTCGTCAATCTACTACTAGTTAAAATAAATGTTGCCATTTTCAAACGATCTTTGAGTGTGATCGTCTCTTCCATCAAAGGCCAGGGTTCAATCATGAGCGTTTTTTCTCCAATTTGTAGTATTCATAGGTGGTTTGCAAACCATTTTCCAAGGAAGTTTTAGGTTTCCAACCAAGATTTTCTAGTTTTGAAATATCAAGAAGTTTTTTCAACATACCTTCTGGTTTATCAGTGTCCCATTTTACTTCACCCTTGTATCCAGCAATACCCTGAATGATGTCTGCAAGTTCTTTAATGGAATAATCAATACCACTTCCTACATTGATTATATCACCATCATCGTAGTTCTGCATTAGGAACAAACAAGCATCAGCGAGGTCTTCAACATAGATAAACTCTCTTCTAGCAAGTCCAGTTCCCCAAAAAGTAACGCTATCACCACCATCATGGAACTTAGAGAGCATAGATCCTATCACATGACCATTAGCCTGATTGAAATTGTCCTTTGGACCATACACATTACAAGGTTGAGCAGTAATAAAATTACAATCATACTGCTTTCTATACGCCTGACACAGTTTAATACCAGCAATTTTAGCGATAGAGTATGCTTCATTAGTGGGTTCAAGTGGTCCTGAGAGAAGATATTCCTCCCGCATCGGTTGAGGGCAATGCTTAGGATAGATGCATGATGAACCCAGAAACAAAAGTTTCTTTACCCTATATTTGTGCGAACACTTGATAATATTGTTCTGAATTGCCAGATTATCAAGCAAAAAGTCAACAGGATGAGCAACATTGTCACCAATTCCACCGCATTTTGCTGCTGCTAAGAAGACAAAATCAGGTTTTTCTTGCTTAAAGAGAGCAGAAACCTGCTCATGATCACACAAATCCACCTCTTTTCTGGTTTTGAGGATCAAATTTCGATACCCAAGTTCTCTCAATCTCCTTACGATTGCAGATCCAACCATGCCAGTGTGACCTGCAACGTAAATTTTATCACTCGTATGCATAACGACTGAATCCTCCTGATGTAAGAAGCTCATCTCTCTTTGCAAACTCAATGTCCTTATTTACCATCTCTTGAATCATCTCATCAAGAGTAATTTCTGGTTTCCAACCAAGAGTTTCCCTTGCTTTGGTTGAATCGCCAAGCAAAGTCTCAACTTCAGCGTCTCTAAAGTACCTGGGGCTGACGCTAATCACCACATTTCCGGTGTTTTTATCGATTCCGATCTCGTTTACGCCCTCACCTTGCCACTGAATATCCATTCCAAGGCACTTACCTGTGCGTTCACAGAACTCTCTGACAGTAATTTGTTCCATAGTAGAGATAACAAAGTCATCAGGTACATCGTGTTGCATCATCATCCACATTGCACGAACGTAATCCTTAGCATGACCCCAGTCACGCTTAGCATCCAGGTTGCCCAGTCGCAGAGTCTTCAGAAGACCAAGACTGACCCGTGCAAGGTCTCTTGTAATCTTTCTGGTGACAAAAGTCTCACCTCTACGGGGTGATTCGTGATTGAAAAGAATACCAGAACACGCAAACATACCGTATGACTCACGATAGTTCTTAGTAATCCAGTGAGCATACAGTTTTGCTACTCCATATGGAGACCGTGGATAGAAGGGAGTGGTCTCTTTCTGAGGATTTTCTTGCACCAATCCAAACATTTCTGAGGTAGATGCCTGATAAAACCTAGTCGTCTTCTCCAAACCGAGGATACGAATTGCCTCAAGGATACGAAGTGTTCCAAGCGCATCACTGTTAGCAGTATACTCTGGTGTTTCAAAAGAAACCTTTACATGACTCTGAGCACCTAGATTATAGATCTCATCAGGTCGAATCATCTGAATCAAACGAATCAAATTGGTAGAATCAGTCAAGTCACCATAGTGCATATAGAAGTTTTTACTTCCATTAAAGACATGGTTTACTCTATCAGTATTGAATGAGGAACTTCTTCGCTTAATACCATGCACCTCATATCCTTTTTCCAGGAGAAACTCAGCAAGATAAGAACCATCTTGCCCTGTCAGTCCTGTAATCAGTGCTCTTTTCATACGTTCATTCTACTATCTCATTATTATACAAAAAAAGGCAGGTTTATGCAACCTACCTTAGAGGGAAATTTCATGCACGCCACTTGCTCTTTTACCTGAAGCAAGAAACAGGGCGGGAGTGTTACCTCCATCCGCACCACTTGCTCTTAGGTAAAGCAAGAAACCATTCAGAGTGATTTGAATTTGCCAGGGAATGCTTCTTTCAGTGCAGCAACTACCTGCTCCAATCTAGAAGCATCTCCACTACCACCGCCGTCACATTTTTCGTGTGCTTTCGCTTCAAGTGCTTTGAGTCTGCCCTCGACTTCTACGTCATACTTGGACATCGATGCACCAGTCGCAGACTTCGCTGCCTTTCCTTGAGTTGCCATTTGTACAATTAATAACTTCTCTGTTTATTTAGTTTTTTAGAAGGGTCTAATGACTCCACCAGTTCTGTTAAAGTCCATCCGTGACTTTGGGATCATCCCGACCAGGGCTGTTAGAGTCCATCCGTGACTTGATGAGATCAATCCTTACTCTTAAATTTACTTCAGAATCTCTTTGAAAATTACCGTAGGCAATATTCATAAGAGTTTGAACTGTCTTCCATCCATGATACTTGTTATGCGATCTTACTCTCATATAGTAATCATGGAGCAGAAGTTTAGCATCATGTACCGTCATCCACTCATGTATAAGAGTTAGGTTGATGGCATCATTTTCCATTAAGAGGCAGACACATTGTCTTTTATATAGCAGGGTTTACCTGTCAACCACTTAGGATACTCTGCATCTTCCATTGCTAGAAGGCATTGTGCCTGGTTGTCGAACAGGTAAACATCAAACCACTTACGATTGTAGTAGTCTTGCTCCTGTAATCTATAATCAGGTTTACCATTGAGTTCAATGATACCCTTTTCAACAAACCTAAAAGGTCCACGTTCTAGTAAAACTTTCATGCTTCGACTGCTTCAAGATCGACGGCGAGTTGCTCCATCAGTATATCATAATCATCAAGAGGATCGCCAGAGAAGGAGACTCCGTTGTTCTCATAATAACGACGGACCTTTTTGAGAAGTTTCGGATTCTTCACATCTAGGAAAAACTCACCATTCACAGCAGCACGAAGAGTGCTGATATCTTTCTTGAACTTACTAGTCAGTGTCATTGTCTTGCTTGTTGACCTTAGTATTATAAGGGTTTGACGGAAATCCGTCAATAGGGGTTGTGAGGATCGAACTCACCTTAGGCAAATTATGAGTTTGCTGCATTCACCAGATTGCTAAACCCCCGATAGGACCGCTGGGATTTGAACCCAGGTCACACCGTTATAAGCAGTGGGCATTAACCATTATGCGACAGTCCCTCAGGACGCTTCGTTATTGAGGTCTTTATAAATGCGTATGATTTCATCATCCGCCGGAATCATTACTGCCCTATCTCCATTCTCATTCTCTACGCCTATTGTCTCTCCGTTCTCCACTCTTTCCATCAAAGTTTCCCAGTTTTCTTGCCAGTATTCCACAGAATAAAATTGCATCTTGCCATTATGTATAAGAATCGGGGTAAAAGGATTTGAACCTTCGGCCACTCGCTCCCAAAGCGAGTGCTCTGCCTGATTGAGCTACAGGGGAATGGGTGCAGGTGAACCAACCTGCAATTCGGACCAAAGTCCTGGTATTGTGTAATACCCTCTGCTCGTCAGCAGAGGGGGCACCAAGAGGGATCCCACCTCTCTCTCACATGGGTTGGTTTTCCGATTCTTTTTTCTCTCGGAGACGTGAGCCGGGATGCATTCCAGTCCCATTGTGTTTATTATAACCCTACTTGTGCTCTCCGTCAAATGGTTCCCAGTGTTTCCACCCGTATTTGTAAACTGCCCACATTCCTAAGATGGGAACAAACACAAGTAAAAACCCCATGACACCAGGCACCAAGGGGTTTGCATTACATACCTAACAAATAAAATCATTCTGCTAAAACAGATAGGACAAAAAGAAATATTCCAAAGAAACAAGCTCCAAAAATAATAATCAATGGGATGAATTCTTCCATAGTTCTTCTAAATTATGAGAAGATTGAGGATGATGCCACTGTTCCTTATCTGTTTTATTCATTAATTCATATAATTCATTAGTTAATGAAACATTTTCCTGTTCTAAATATGTAACTCTTTCTTTAAGAGAATTTACTTCTTTTATTAAAGTCTGAATATTATTATCAAGCAATTGCATGTGTCATCTCCATCGCTTCTTTTAGTTCATTATATATCTTTAACGTCAAGCACGACCGATCAATGACAGGACTCCATGACAATAGAAGGTCAGAAGTATTGATCCAATGATCGCACTTATAATTGTAGCAGTTTTATTGTGTTTGTCTATTGCTTTGTCAATCATTTCCTGGCACTGCTTCTCAGTGATATAGTGCTCAGGTTTGATTTCATCCATCCTGTGAGACATTTGGGGGATTGTTCATCGGGTCAGGTAACCCTTTGACTATAGCACAAGCACGTTTATAAAAGAAGTTGTCGGTTGTTCCTTTTTCCTCAAACGCCTCTTTGATTCTTGCCCAGTTTGCTAGTTCGTCGGGATGCATTTACTTGAATGGTAACAGCACGATACTATTTACCGATTTAATGCTTTCTAAATGTTTACTTTTCCTAACGTTCTTCAAATTCAATGCGGCGTATCTTACGTTTACGACGCTCTTCTTGATATAAAAGTTCCGTTCTAGAGAAATGACTATCAATTTTTCTCTCTAGATTATTAGAAACCATGACAACTTTATCCATATCAACAGCACCGACTTTGTTGTCAGCGACTCTCATCTGGTTGGAGCATCCACAGAACTGAACTTTACTAGTGCTTGTCAATTCTGTTCCGCATTCTTTGCATCTTACTGTAATCATGGTCATTAGTGTTAATAGAACATGGGAAATACTGGGATCGAACCAGTGACATACTGCGTGTAAAGCAGGCACTCTACCTCTGAGTTAATTTCCCAGAGCGGGTGACGGGGATCGAACCCGTGACAAGAGCTTGGAAGGCTCGCATGTTACCGCTACACCACACCCGCAGATCGGGTCTTACATGGGAGAGGAGGTGGTGGTGGTCTCTCCCAATGCCCAGCGACTCAGGTAGGATTTGAACCTACGACCGACTGCTTAGAAGGCAGTTGCTCTATCCAGCTGAGCTACTGAGTCAAAGAAGGGGATTATCCCCTTTCAACACCGTCATTCATATAATCAGTGAAGTCATCATATTGCTCTTTACTGATTTCGTCAAGTGAGATAACTTCTAAATCTTCTTGAGGGTCGAACCACTCATCAAATTCTGCCATGATTGACAGCATATCATAAATTCGATCAACACCTTTTCCATTGTACTCTGCAACTTTGTCAATAGCCCACTGTCTAACGTCAGCAACAATTTCTTCAGTCTCCATCATAATAGTCTTTTCGGAAGTACCTGCTGAGGATGTTACTATTGTAGTAGGCAGGTCCTCCTGTGTCAAGGCATTCGGTAAGGACTCCGTGGATGAAGAGTTGTCTGGTTTCTTCAAAGTTTGTTTTGCCAGGTGTTTTATGTAAGCTGAGGATAGTGCGACTAAAGTTTTGTCTACCCAGTCGTTCAATGTCCTCTTTAAGTTCTGGACAAGACCCATAGTACTTTTTCCAATCAGATTCTTTTTTTACTCGGCGTTTCTTTCCTGGAGGTTTTCGATGACTCCAAAAATACTTTCGCCCAATGTACTGTCGTTGGTTGGTGAGATTGGTAATGTTATACACAAAACCATAAAAGTCGTGAATATCGTCACTAGTAAAAGGTCTGTTACAATATAACCAGGGATTTTCATAATCAATATCTATACTCATCAAGAAGATCTAATACCTTATTCAGATATTTATGTGCCAGACCCCGTGCTTCATCATCGTACCGATGTTCTTCATAATGAAGATCATTTTTAAGTCTCTCTATTCTTGCTTTGACTTCATCCCTGGTCAGTTGATTCCTTGGCATTTTGTTCATTCTCAAGCATTTTCTTAAGTTTTTGATATCGCAGCACTTGGTCTGGAAGATAAAACTGAGGACCAAGACGCAATAAACGTTGGTCCTCTTCTGAAAGTTCTTTCATTAGAGTTGAAATCCGGAGAACGTATCTTTTTTGACATCCTGTTTGATGCCACCCACAACGTAAGATTCAACCTCAGTCTCCTGTGGTGCAACCTGGAGACCCTTAGAAGAGATCCAGTGTTGCGTCCAAGGCAATGGATTGTTCTTTGCAGCAATATCATACTGCGGTTTCAATCCTATCGCTTTCAGACGACGATTGGCAATCCACTCAACATATTGTTGTAAAAGTTTGTCGTTCAGACCAATCATAGATCCGTCCTTGAACAGATAATCTGCCCAACGCTTCTCTTCGTTGACTGCATTATCAAACAATTTGTAAGTCCACTCCTCCTCTTCTTTCATGATCCGTTTCATTTCAGGATCGTCACCTTGCGCCCACTTGTTCAGAATGTTCTGAGTGATTGCTAGGTGCTGGTTTTCGTCTCTTGCAATAAGAGAGATGATCTTTGCAGATCCTTCCATGAGTTTAAGTTCGCCAAAGGCGAAACTGCAAGCAAAGCTAACGTAAAACCGAATACCCTCAAGAACGTTAACGTTTGCAACTGCTCTGTAGAGTTTACGCTTGAGTTCATACTTGCCTTCTAATGCGGTTGGGACTTCTTCTAATGCGTGTTGCCATTGATTTGAATTATCATGGAAATGTGCGCTTCCAATAAAGTCATCATACGCCGATGTAACGCTGCTAGCACGCTCTAGAATGCGTTGGTCGGTGACAATCTTATCAAATACCTCAGAAGGATCTGAATAGACGTTCTTGATGATATATGTGTAGGAACGACTGTGGATCATTTCCATGAACCCCCAGACCTCCATACATGCCTCTAGTTCAGGTAAGCTGCAGTAAGGAATAAAAGCCATCCCAGGACCACGCCCTTGAATGGAGTCAAGCATAATCTGATACTTGAGATTAGAGGTATAGATATGCTTTTGTTCTGGACGAAGTGTTTGATAATCCCCACGGTCTTTTTGTAGTGAAACTTCTTCTGGTCTCCAGAAGTAACCCAGTTGTTGAGTTGTCAGTTTATCAAAAACTGGGTATTTGTACGAATCGTATCTCTGGACTCCCAGAGGTTTACCGAAAAACATCGGTTGTTTTTTAGTATTTACTTGTTCAGTGTTAAAGACAGTCATGCCCCTAACTTTAGTCATATTATTTTCCTCTACTGAAGAAACTTTAAACTGCACAGGATTCACACTCTCCCTCCTCGGCTTGTTCTAATTCGTTTAACAGATTATCTAAATTTGGTTTTTCTTCTACTACCTCATCATTCTTCATGTCATGAGTGTTTTGATAGTAGGAGGTTTTCCAACCGTACTTATATGTAGTCAAAAAGTCTTGTGCCATGACGGACACTGGGACTTCATTCTCAGGATACTTCTCAGGATTGTAACTCCAGTTACCAGAAATCGCTTGATCAAAGAATTTTTGCATCACAGCAACAACATTAATATAACCACGATTGGACTCCATATCCCAAAGAAGCGTATAATTGTTTTTAAGGTTGTTATATTGTGGGACAATCTGCTTGAGTGGTCCCTTTTTGCTCTTCTTAATGGACAGATAGTCTCTAGGTGGCTCGATTCCATTTGTTGCATTTGACACAACGGAACTGCTCTCTGATGGCATCTGAGCAGACAATGTTGAGTGCCTAAGTCCGTGGGTGGAGATAGATGTTCTAAGACCTTCCCAATCATGCTCCAACTCCTGAGATGAAATTTCGTCAACATCCTTCTTGTATGTATCAATAGGAAGGAGTCCATCAGCATACTTAGTTCGACCAAAGTTTTCACACCATCCCTTCTCCTTGGCAAGTTGATTAGATGCCTTCAGGAGATAGAACTGGAATGCCTCAGAGAGACCGTGAACAGCGTCCCATGCCTCTTGTGAGTCGTACTTGAACCCAAGTTTAGCAAGATAGTGTGCCAGACCAATAAAACCCACTCCAAGGGATCTACGTGCCTTTGTAGCACGTTCCGCTGCCACCACAGGATATTTCTGATAGTCAATCAATTCTTCTAGACCACGGACAGCAAGGTCACAGAGATTTTCTAGTTCTTGATCAGTTCTAACCTTACCAACATTGACAGCAGAGAGAATACACAGAGCAATCTCACCAAATTCATCATCGATGTGATCAATAGGATCTGTGGGCAGGGTAATCTCCTGACACAGGTTAGACATATTCACCTTGTCTTTGAAAGAAGAGTGAGTGTTGCAGTGGTCGATGTTCATGATATACAAACGACCAGTCTCTGCTCTCTCCTTGAGCAGATCAAGGATCAGTTTCTGTGCCCCGATAGTCTTTCTTGGAACAGACTCATCTCGTTCAAAGCCCACATATAGGTCATCGAACCTATCAGTACCAAAAGCGTCATATAGACCTGGTACGTCATGCGGTGAGAAGAGGCTAATCTCTTCATCCTTAATGAAACGTTCGTAGAAAAGTTTTGAAATCTGGATTGAGTAGTCAAGTTTTCTTACACGGTTGTCTTCTGTGCCCTTGTTATTCTTCAGGACGATGATGTCTTCGATTTCTTGGTGCCAGATAGGAAAGTGAACTGTCGCTGAACCACCTCTGATACCGTTTTGTGTGCAGCATCGGACAGTTGACTCAAACTTTTTAAGGAAGGGGACCACACCTGTGTGCTGTACCTCTCCACCT
>Ga0114932_10002313_pt1 | contig 20224 bp, 18 predicted proteins | sample 2SBtaG_2_FD_87286 | JGI IMG/M metagenome (GOLD analysis project Ga0114932, IMG submission 87286) | Deep subsurface microbial communities from Kolumbo volcano to uncover new lineages of life (NeLLi) - 2SBTROV12_ACTIVE470 metaG | ecosystem: Environmental > Aquatic > Marine > Volcanic ... | reverse complement strand
GCTCCTCTGCACGCCCCGCGCAGCGATGAAGGCGAGGATCATCGTGATGAGGCACACGTAGTAGAGCGCCCGTGAGGACGACCAGTCGATGACACCGAGGATCGGCTGGCGATCGATGCGCTCGGTCGGGACCCAGCCGAAGAAGTGTTCGTTGAGGAAGAACTGAACGACGGTCAGTTCGAAGGCGAGGGTGGTCACGGCGAGGTAGGCGCCGCGAAGTCGGAGAGCCGGAACTCCGATCACCAGGCTGACGATGGCCCCGACGCAGCCGGCGGCCAGCGTGGCCAGGGTCGCGTCCCACCCCCAGTTGAGCGTGATCCAGCCAGCGGTGGCACCACCAACGCTCGCGAAGGCCATCTGGCCGAGGCTGAGCTGGCCCGCCCACCCCGTGAGGATCCCGAGCGACACCATGATGATCGCGAAGAGATAGATCAGCGCCATCCGCACGACGACGGTGGTGTCGAACCAGCCGACGATGGGGAGGAGCACGAGCCCAGCGGCCCCGGCGATCCACAGCGCAAGCCGGACCGGCAGGACGCCCGGAAGCCGTCTGAACAGGCTCTGTACCGGCCGGGTGTCGCCGACGGTCTGCCAGGTTGTCGTATCGCGCTCGGACCGAGTGCCATCGGCTCGCCGGGTGAGGAGACCCAGGACGATGACGACACCGGTGATGGCCGCCATCTTGGCCTCGGCGTCGAGGGCCTGGCTGTTCCACACGATGCCTTCCTGCAGGATGCCGAGCGCCAGTGAGGTCGTGAGAATCGTCGGGACGTGGGTGAGCCGGCCGAGCGTCAAGGCAGCCAGCGACCTGAGCAGAAGAAGGAGGCCGAGGTCGCCTCCGATCGGCAGCCCGTAGATGCCGGCTCGAAGGAAGAGCGCGAGAAACGCGAGGACCGTGGCGAGACACCACACGACCGACTGCAACCGCTTCACCGGTATGCCGAGCAGCCCGGCGCGGGTCGGCAGCTCCGCCGCCGCCCGGATCGCGATACCCAGTCGCGTGTACCGCAGGACCGCCACCACACCTGCGATCGCGATCGGCGCCAGGACCATTGCGACCACGTGGTTCTCGTTGAAGAGGCGGGTTCCGATGCTGAACGAGAGGTCGAACGGAGCGTCGATGCGCTGGGACTGGACGGTGGTGTCCCACCAGGCCGGCAGCAACAGCGCGCCGAGGCCGAGGAGCTGAGCGACGCCGATGGTGGCGACGGTGACGACGAGCCGTGGCGCCTCGAAGAACCTCCGGATGATCAGAAACTCGGTGGCCACGCCCAGGATCGCGGCTCCCGCGAGGCCGATCGCGAACGAGAAGTACCAGTGCAGTCCGGTCTCGACGATCAGCAACACGACGAAGACCGCTGGGAGGAGGCCCAGCTCACCGGCCGCGAAGTTGAGAACCCGGTTGGCCCGGTACACGAGGTACATCCCGAGGGCGACGAGGGCAGTGATCAATCCGAGGACGAGCCCCGAGACAACTGACCCCATGGGCGCGGGAAAGGCGATTCGTTGCACCGCGATCAGGACCAGCGGCCACGCCAGCCATCTGAGCTTCGCGAGCGCCACGAGCCTCCCGTCGTCCGCCGGCCCCCGCCGACGGCTGCGAAACCTTACTGCGCGGTAACCGACCCTCTCGGCGACGCAGCCCGCATCCCTTCGACGCCTATCAGCTGCGGAACCACAGGGGCTCGGTGTGACCGTCGACGCCGATGATCTGCCCAGAGATGTGGCGGGCGTGCTCCGAGCAGAGAAAGACCGTGAGCTCGGCGATCCCCTCTGGGTCGACGAAGCACTGCATCGAGGTCCCGAGGGTGTACTGCCGCCGGATCTCCTCCTAGATCTCGTTCTCCAGTGCAGCACCCCACTCCATCGCCAGGGTCCTGTTGAATCCCGTGGAGGCCCACTTGGCGGCCGCGTACGGGCTGCGCGTTGGATAGCCGAGGATCCCGGCGCTCGAGATGAGGTTGATCAACACACCGCAAGCACCTCAGCTCCGGCGGAGGCCAGGGCGAGGACCGTGGCCCGGCCCATGCCCGCCGCGCCGGCTGTGACAAAGGCTCGCTTGCCGTCGAGACGGACCTCCATGGTTCACTCCCTCGTGGCGATTTGACGCGCCGGTTGACGGGGCGTGCGAGAGCGGCAATCGTGCCACGAGCGCGGCGAGAGGGGGAACGAAATGGCACTCGATCCAGCCATCGAGGTGCATGACAAACGCTTCCACGGGTTGGTCATCCACAACGCCCACATCGACCATCTGTGGACCGGCGGCCGGTGGACAGAGGGCCCGGTCTACGTGCCGGCGGGTCGCTACCTGGTCTTCTCCGACATCCCCAACGACCGAACGCTCCGGTTCGACGAGCGGACGGGCGAGACCGTCGTGTTCGAGCAGCCGGCCCTCAACCAGAACGGCCACTGCCTCGACAACGAGGGCCGCATCGTGAGCTGCGAGCATCGCGGCAGGGCGGTCTCGCGCATCGGCCATTCGGGCAAGCGGGAGGTGCTGGCAGACAGTTTTGGCGGCAAGCGGCTCAACTCCCCGAATGACGTCGTCGTGAAGTCCGACGGCAGCATCTGGTTCACCGACCCGACCTATGGCATCGACAGCGAGTACGAAGGTGACGCTGCGGAGTCCGAGATCGGCTCGTCGGACGTGTACCGCATCGATCCTGCCACCGGATCGGTGACCCCGGTGGTCACCGACATGGTGAGGCCCAACGGGCTCGCGTTCTCGCCGGACGAGTCGATCCTGTACGTGGCCGATACGGGCGTCTCGCACGTCGGTCGCGACTGCCCGCCAGATATTCGGGCGTACCCGATGGCCGCCGATGGGCGAGCACCCGCTGGCGATTCGTCGACCTTCGCTACCTGCGACGACGGCGTGTTCGACGGCTTCCGGGTGGATGTGGTCGGCAACATCTGGAGCTCGACTGGAGACGGCGTCCACTGCTATGGGCCCGACGGCGTGCTCCTCGGCAAGATTCGACTGTCCGAGGTGGTGGCCAACGTCGAGTTCGGCGGGCTCAAGCGCAACCGGCTGTACATCTGCGCGACGACGAGCCTCTTCGCCATGTACCTCAACACCGCAGGCGCCCGCTGATGGTCGCTCTGGGGCTCAACCGGTGGAACTGGAACAGCCCCACGGAGTTCGCTGCCGCGGCGGCTCGCGCCGAGGCGGCGGGCCTCGATGTAGCGCTCTTGCCCGTCAACCCTCTCGCGGTCCCCGACCCGTACGTGCTCATGGCGGCCGGCGCGGCCGCGACGAGCACGATGTCGTTCGGCACGCTGCTCGAGACGCCGATGTTGCGCCCTCCGGCGGTGGCCGCCGGCTCCGTGGCGACAGTGGCCCGGACGGCGCCCGGGCGAATCCTGTTCACCTACGGGGTGGGCGACACGGCAGTGCGCTGGCTCGGCATGCGCCCCGCCCGGGTCGCCGAAGTCGAGGAAGCGACCAATCAGCTGCGCTCCTACCTCGCTGGGGAGCGGCTCGAGGTGGGCGCAGACGTCGCGGCGTGGCTGCGACACGCCGAGCCGGTGCCCGTGTGGATCGCAGCCAGCGGACCGCGGTCCCTGCAGATGGCTGGGAGGTGCGCCGACGGGGTGTTCATCCGGGTCGGCACGCATCCGGCGAACATCGCGACCGCCATCGACGCCGTTCGCGCCGGGGCGACCGAGGCGGGACGCGAGCCCGACGACGTCCGCATCGCCCTGATCGTCCACACGGTGTGGGGCGCCCCTGAGGCCGAGGTTCCGCTCATCGCCCGGGCGATGGCAGCTGGGTTCTATGAGTACGCACCCGCCCTGTTCGACCCACCGGGATTCGAATGGAACGGTCCGGACATCCACGAGCTGATGACGCAGGTGTGGCCGGACTTCCACCACGCAGCGGACCTCCCCGCTGCAGGTGGGTTGGTCGAGTTCTTGGGGGACGACGTCGCCGACAGCTTCTGCTTCCACGGGGACGCCGAGCGGGTTGCGGGCCAGATTCGGCAGATACTGGCGGCCACCCCGGCGATCGAGATGATCGTGCCCCATCCGGTGCCGATGCCCTCGGTCGCCGGGCTCGACGAGTACGTGGACTGGCTGACCGGCCTGCTCAAGCCGAGGATCTGAGCGGTCGCAGGCAGTTCAGGGCAGGAAGCGGGCTGCCTCTTCGGGACTCGGGAGCCGGCAGGTGGAGCGTTCGCCGAACCACCGGTAGCGATATCGCGCCAACACCTTGTAGGCGGCGTCCCGCAGCGGCCGCGGTATCACGATGAGCGCCGCTCCAGCCCTCCAAGGCCACGGGAGGTGGCGCGCGATGCGCAGCACGGCCGTCGAGCGATCGCTGATCCGGTCTGGTTCGACCAGCGCGATCGTGTCGAGGTTGGCCGCTGCGTCTCCGATGAGCTGAGCGGCCGTGTCGCCTTGGTTGGGAGTGAAGAGGAAGATCTCGCTGCGATCGCGACGCATCACGAAGTCGACGCTTCGATTGCAGAGGTTGCAGACGCCGTCGAACACGATCACCATGCGACCCTCATGCGAGGGGACGGTCACGGAGTCACCAGTCCTCGTCGGAGTAGAACGACGTTGACACGTCGGCGGTGAGATCGCGGAGCTCGCTCACCTCGCTCGCTTCGAGACGTGACCTCCAACCGGTCGCATTGGCTGCGCTGTCGCGCCGAAGCGCATGGGTGGTGCCGTCGGGCGCCGCGCTCGGGTTGCTGCGTGACGTCGTCTCCTCGATGTAGCTCGCCACACCCGGATCGAGCGTTTCGCCGATGTGTCTGAACACGTTGGCGAAACCGGTCGTCGGGTCACGCGACAGATCCTCGTGCCGGACCACCATCCAGTCCGGGTGCTGGTTGCGCTCGCGGTCGATGACGCCGTACAGGGCCCTCCACACCAGTGCGGCTTCGTCGACGAGCGCGAGGTCGTCGGCCACCGCTGCGCGTTCGATGTCGTCGGCCCAATCTGCGAGAACATCGTTCATGAGGTCCGGCTGCTGCACCAGATGCCCGAAGTTGAAGCGCCAGCCCAGGCGCTTCATGCTCCACATGATCGCTGCCGGGTGACGAACCATCACGATGACATCGGCACCGAAACGGCGCTGGATCCAGGGGATGGAGAACAGGGCGAATGGATCCTTCACCACCGCGCGCTGCTTGCGGATTCGGCGAGTGCTGAAGCGACCGATGTCCTTTGCGGCCACTGCGACGTCCACCGGCCGGCGGAGCCCCCGGATCCCGTGACCCCACCCGTAGCGCCCTTCGATCGTGGCCGTCAGGGCGTCGAGGTAGAGCTCCTCGTTGTGATCCGTGACGTAGGTGAACATCAACGGGGTCTCCGCAGCGAAGACCGCGCGCCGATGCAGCACGTGGAACGGCTCTTCCACCCAGCTGAGTGCGCGCGACCGGCACAGGATTCGGCCGACCCATGTGGTGCCGGATCGGAACGAGCCGGTGACGAGCACGGGCCGACGCTGGGGTGTCACGGCTCAACTGTGCCACTGTCGTAATGGACAGAGGGAGCCAGGGGGGAGACGCGTGATCGATCTGAGCGGCAAGGTGTTCGTGATCACTGGCGGAAACGGCGGCATCGGTCTCGGTATGGCCGAGGGGATCGTGCTCGCGGGAGGCTCGGTGGTGATCTGGGGACGCAAGGCCGACAAGAACGCGGCGGCGGTGAGTCAGCTCGAGGCGCTCGGCGGTACCGCCCTGTCGTACGTGTGCGACGTCAGCGACGAGGAGCAGGTGATCGAGACGCTCGACACCGGCATCGCCGAGCTCGGTCGGATCGACGGCCTCTTCGCCAACGCGGGGCGCGGTGGGAGCGGCAAGTCGTTCGTCGACACCTCGCTCGAGGAATGGCGGGCCGTGATGGCGGTGAACCTCGACGGCGTGTTCCTCACCCTCCGAGAGGCGGCCAAACGACTCATCGAACAGGGCGAGGGTGGCAGCCTCCTCGCCGTCTCTTCGACCTCGGCCATCCACGGCGCCGCGGGCAACGAGGCATATGGCACGGCCAAAACCGGGCTCAACGGAATGATGCGCGCCCTCGCGGTAGGGATGGCCCGCCACCAGATCCGCGTCAACTCTCTGCTTCCCGGCTGGACCATCACCGAGCTGGCCTCCGGGGGCTACGCCAACGACAAGTTCCGCGAGGTCACCACCCGCCGCACACCGGCACGCCGCTGGGCCGACCCCGCCGAGTACCGCACGATCGGCGCATTCCTCGCCGACCCCTCACTGACCTTCCACACCGGCCAAGAACTGACGGTGGATGGGGGGTATACGGTTTTCTAGCTGCCTTCGCAGACTTTTCCGGACCGCACGCAGGCGTGCACGGGTCACCCCGTTCTGCCAGCTTCCAGGGACACTGGAGTCACCCGGGAAGCTGGCAGAAGGGTGTCAGACCCGCTCGATGATGATCGCCGGGGCCATGCCGCCGCCTGCGCACATCGTGATGAGGCCGAACTGGCCGTCGGTGCGCTCGAGCTCGTCGAGGCAGGTGCCGATGAGCATCGCACCGGTCGCCCCGATCGGATGGCCCAGAGCCATGGCGCCACCGTTGGGGTTGACCTTGTCGCGGTCGACGTCCATCTTGCGCATGAACTTCTCAGAAACGACGGCGAAGGCCTCGTTGATCTCGAAGATGTCGATGTCATCCTTCGTGAGCCCGGCCCGAGCGAGAACCTTCTGCGCAGCCGGAACCGGCGCGTTGAGCATCAGGGTGGGATCGTCGCCCATGTTGGCCGTCGCGACGATGCGCGCTCGGGCGGTGAGCCCGTTCGCCTTGGCGTAGTCGCCGCTGGCGAGAAGAATCGCCGCCGCACCGTCGACCACGCCCGAGCTGTTGCCCGCGTGGTGCACATGCTCGATCTCGAGGCCCGGGAACTTCGCCGTGATCATCTCGCGGAAGGTTCGAGTGTTGGAGTCGTGCTTGTAGTCGGCGATCTGGGGAAAGCTCGGCGCCAGCTGGGCGAGCGACTCGGCCGTGGTGCCCGGGCGGGGGAACTCTTCGCGGTCGAGGGCCACGCTGCCGTCCTCGTTGTAGACGGGGATCAGGCTGCGATCGAAGCGACCCTCCTTGATGGCCATCTCTGCCCGGCGCTGCGACTCGGCAGCGTGGGCATCGAGGGCCTCGCGGTTGATGCCGTCGAGGGTTGCGATCGCGTCGGCGCACACGCCCTGATGAGACTGCGGGTGCAGGTCTTCGAGGTGATGGTTGCCTGCGCCCATCGGCATGATGCCCTTCTTGGGCAGCGACATCATCTCGCAGCCGCCGGACACGACCAGGTCTTCCATGCCCGCCATCACGGCCTGGGCCGCGAAGTTGGTGGCGGTGATGCCCGAACCGCAGAACCGATCGAGCGTCACGCCGCTCGCGGTCATGTCGAACCCGGCGTCGAGGGCCGACATGCGTCCCAGGTCGCCGGACTGCTCCATGACCTGGCTGCTGGTGCCCCACACCACGTCATCGACGTCGGCGGTGTCGAAGTCGTTGCGCTCGCGCAGCGCCTCGAGAACCGTGCGGCCTAGATGCTGGGGATGCAGATGGGCGAGGGCGCCCTTCCCCTGCTTGCCGATGCCACGCGGTGTGCGACAAGAGTCGATGATCAGGGTCTCGGCCATGGTGTGCTCCAGTGCGACAGCGAGATGGACCGCACTGAGGATACTCGGCGGCCCGGCCGAGGAGCCCGAGGAGCCCGAACGCCGCTCGGGTCCTAGGCCAGCACGTCCTTGGCGATGATCGTCTTCATGATCTCCGAGGTGCCGCCGTAGATCGTGGCGATGCGCGCATCGACGTAGGCCCGGCCGACCGGGAACTCGGTCATGTAGCCGTAACCGCCGAACAACTGGAGACACTTGTCGATCGTGTGGTTCTGAATCTGCGAACCCCAGAGCTTGGCCCTGGCGGCCTGGGCCTCCGAGAGCTCGCCGGCGTTGAGCTTGGTGATGCACTCTTCCATGAACGGTCGCGTCACCTCGAGCTCTGTCGAGATGTCGGCCAGCTCGAACTTGGTGTTCTGGAAGCCCGCGATCGGTGACCCGAAGGCCGTGCGCTCCTTGGTGTACTCGACGGTCCACCCCAGCGCGGCCTCTGCCGCAGCGAGGCCGTACAGCCCGATCGACAGGCGCTCTTGGGCGAGGTTGGAGGTGAGGTACTCGAAGCCACGGCCTTCCTCTCCGAGGACGTTCGCGGCAGGCACGCGGACGTCGCTGAAGAACAGTTCGGCGGTGTCTGCGGAGTGTTGGCCGATCTTGTCGAGGTTGCGGCCGCGCTCGAATCCCTCCATGCCGCGCTCGACCACGAGGAGCGAGAAACCTTTGTGTCCTGCGTCGGGGTCGGTCTTGCACACCGTGATGACGAGGTCGGAATTGATGCCGTTGGTGATGAAGGTCTTGGCGCCGTTCACGATGTACTCGTCGCCATCGCGAACGGCTGTCGTCGCAATCCCGGCGAGGTCCGATCCCGTTCCCGGCTCGGTCATGGCGACCGCGGTGATGAGCTCGCCCGAAGCAATACCCGGGAGCCACCGCTGCGCCTGCTCCTCGTTGCAGTACGAGATGAAGTACGGCGAGGTGATGTCGTTGTGCAGCGAGATTCCGAGAGCGCCACCGCCGATCCCCGCGTACGCCATCTCTTCGTCGAGCACGGCGTTGAAGCGGAAGTCGTTCGACCCGCCGCCGCCGTACTCCTCGGGCACCGACATCCCAACGAAGCCGTGCTTGCCCGCCTCCACGTAGATCTGGCGGTCCATGATCCCGGCCGCTTCGAACTCGTCGATGCGCGGCACCATCTCTTTGTCGCTGAAGGCCCTGAAGCTGTTGCGGAACAGCTCGTGCTCCTCTTCATAGATCGACATCCGGTGCGCTGTCTCCCCGTACGCGTGCGCACAGAGTTTGGCGCACGCCACGGGAGAGTGTGCAGAAGGCTCACCTAAACTGACGCGGATTCGAAAGTTCGTACCGCCACAGGGGGCAACCATGGCAGTCGTCGAACCGGCCGAGATTCCCGCGCCGGACGAGAACAACGAGTGGCGACTGGGGACGCCCGGCTCGAGCGAATGGATGCGCTCACCGCGGCCGGACGCCGTGGACAAGTACTTCATGGTCTCGACGGACGGGCATGCCCAGGAGCCGTCCAGCCTGTGGACCGAGCGCATCGGCGAGGAGTACCGAGACCGCCTTCCCGGCGTGATCCTCGGTGCCAAGGGCGAGAAGTACCAGGCGACGGAGGGGTTCCGGCAGCCCGCACGCCTACAGAACACGGTGTTCGAAGGGCAGGACCTTCTCCGCAACAAAGCCGGGTACACGCCAGAGGAACGCCTCGCCGACCTCGCTGCAGACGGGGCCGATGCCGAGATCCTGTTTCCCAACAAGGGCCTCACGATGTGGGCGACTTCGGACCCGCAGTTCAGCCACGCGATGTGTCGCTGCTACAACGACTGGGCGTGGGAGGTCTACGGGCCGCACAACGACCGTCTCGCGCCGATGGCGTGCGTCGCCCCTGCTGCGCTCGACGAAACGATCGCGGAGATCCAGCGGTGCGCTGACCTGGGCTTTCGGGGGTTGCAGCTGCCCGCCAAGCCCATCTGGGGGCCACCGGACGCCGACGCGCTCAACTACAACCTGCGCGAATTCGATCCGCTCTGGGCGTGCATCACCGACGTGGATCTCCCGGTCACCTTCCACATCTCGACGGGCCGAGACCCGCGCACAGCGCGCAGCAGGGGCGGGGCCGTCATCAACTACGCGGTGCACAGCCTGAGCCAGAACATCGAGCCCATCGCCAACCTGTGTGCATCGGGTGTCGCGGAGCAGTTCCCGACCCTTCGCTTCGGGTCCGTCGAGGCGGGGATCGGCTGGGTCGCATGGGCTCTTCAGGCGATGGACGAGGCGTACCTCAAGCACCACATGTGGGTGCGTCCCAAGCTGGACCTTCTGCCGAGCGAGTACTTCCAACGACAGGGCTTCGCGACCTTCCAGGAGGACGCTGTCGGCCTGGAGGTCGCCGAGAAGTTCGGCCTCATCGACAACTTCATGTGGGCCAACGACTACCCGCACCACGAGGGGAGTTGGCCTCACTCGGCCGAGGCGATCGAGCGGCAGATGGGCCATCTGACCGATGCTGCACGCGCCAAGATCCTCGGTCTGAATGCGGCCGAGGTGTTCGGCTTCCCGATCCCCGATCGGTATCTCGATCACGACGACGCACGCCGCGTCGCAGAGAGGCAATCATGACCGACATCAGGCCGTTTGCGATCGGCATCGCGGACGAACAGCTCGCCGACCTGCGTCAACGCCTCGCGGCGACCCGATGGCCCGAGCAGGAGCTCGTCGACGACTGGTCGCAGGGCATCCCGCTCTCCTACACCCGCGAAGTGGCCGACTATTGGGCCGAGACCTATGACTGGCGGGCCCGCGAAGCGCTGCTCAACCGGTTCGATCAGGGCATCTCCGAGATCGACGGCACCGATATTCACTTCATCCACCAGCGGTCGCCTCACGAGGACGCGTTCCCGCTCCTGATCACACACGGGTGGCCCGGGTCGGTCGTGGAGTTCCAGAAGGTCATCGAGCCCCTGACGAACCCAACCGAACATGGCGGCTCTGCGTCGGACGCCTTCCACGTTGTGGCGCCGTCGCTTCCGGGCTACGGGTTCAGCGGCAAGCCACCGACGAACGGGTGGGGCGTGGAGAAGATCGCTCAGGTGTGGGGCGAGCTGATGGCCCGGCTCGGATACGACAGATGGGGCGCGCAAGGCGGCGACTGGGGTGCCGCGGTCACGACTCAAATCGGCCGTGACGCTGGAGAAGCCGGTGAGGGAAACGGTTGCATCGCCATTCACACGAACATGCCGCTCGGTCGTCCGACTGCCGAGGCCAAGACCAACCCAACCCCAGAGGACCAGGACGCCTTCGCATCGGGTGCTCACTACAACAACTGGGACTCCGGATATTCCAAGGAGCAGAGCACCCGACCCCAGACCGTGGGCTATGGCCTCACCGACTCGCCGGTCGGTCAGATGGCCTGGATCATGGAGAAGATGTGGGCCTGGACCGACTGCGAGGGCCATCCAGAGAACGCCCTGAGCCGCGACGAGATGCTCGACAACGTGATGCTCTACTGGCTCACCGCCTCGGGAGCGTCGTCTGCCCGCCTCTACTGGGAGAGCTTCGGCAACATGGCCGGACGTGGGCGGGTCGAAGTGCCGACGGGGGTGGCGTCGTTCCCGCACGAGATCATCAGGGCTCCCCGCTCATGGTGCGAGGCCGGCTACAACCTCACCCACTGGACCAAGATGGAGCGCGGCGGCCACTTCGGCGCGTGGGAGCAGCCAGAGGCGTTCGTCGCGGACCTGCGGACCTTCTTCGGGACGGTGCGGTAGGCGGTGAGCGCAGCCCAGCATCGGCATCCACCACTGGCGACGGGCGTGGCGTGGGCCGACGAGCCCTACCACGTCGAAGTCAGTGTCGACCGCTACCTCGATCAGGAGGTTGTGGACCGCGAGATGGAGCTGATGTGGCCCCGCGTGTGGCAGATCGCCTGCTCGGTGGACCACATGGCACGGCCAGGCGATTGGTTTGAGCACCGGTGCGGCCCGTACTCGGTGTTGATCGTGCGTGGCGACGACAGCGAGCTACGTGCCTTCCAGAACGTCTGCCGCCATCGGGGCAACACCCTGTGTCAGGGCGCGGGCGAAGGTCTCGCGGAGATCCGCTGCGGGTTCCACAGCTGGTCGTGGAGCCTGGCGGGTGAGCTGCGAGAGGTCCCTTCACGCCGAGGCTTCGGCTCGCTGCGCAATGAGGATCTGCCCCTCCTGTCGGCCTCGGTCGGGACGTGGGGACCTCTGGTGTTCGTGAACCTCGACCCCGCGGCTGCCCCGCTGGAGGACTGGCTCGAAGGGGTGCCTGGCGACATCGACTGGGTCGGCATCGACGAGTTCCGGTGCGGCGTGACCACCACGACACCCGTGAGCTGCAACTGGAAGGTGGTGTCCGAGGGGTTCAGCGAGAGCTACCACGTCCAAGGTCTCCATCCCGAGATGCGACCCTCGTTCGACGAGATCAACGCGCCACAACACTTCTGGAATCGGCACGCGGTGAGCTACCAGACCTACGGGGTCCCGAGCCCCCGGCTGTCGGATGTGACCGACCGGGAGGTGTGGGACTCGTTCTGTCGCACCCAGGGCGGGCGCCTCGGGCTCCCGCCTGACCAGACGACCGACATGCCGGCACTCGCCGCAGACGAGACGGCCTACGAAGCGCTGGCCTCTGCCATCCGACGCGACGCTGCGACGCGAGACGTGGACCTCGGCGAGTTCAGCGACGACGAGATCATGGGCTTCCGCCAGTACAACCTGTTCCCCAACGCCACCGTGCTCGTGACCGCGGATTCGTTCAACGTGCTGGTGAGCAGACCGTCGACGGCGGTGGACAAGGCGGAGCTGTTCACGCTGCACTTCAAGCGATACCCGAGCGGTGCCGAGGTCGGACGCCCGAGCGACGTCGTGAATCCCCAAGACGCCGAGCGGTTGGGGCTCGTCTTCAACCAGGACGTCCGCGTCATGAATTCGATCCAGCGAGGCATGCGCCAGCCGGGCCTCACCCACACGATCGTGTCGAGCGAGGAACGCCGGATCCTCAACACCCACCGCGTCCTGGAGGAGTACCTGGAGGGTTAGCGGAGCGCGCGATCCTGGAGGTATGAGCGCGACGTTCCGGCTGCCGTCTGATGAGCGAGACCGGGTCGCCGCCCGGTTCGAGGAGGCGTGGACGCTTCCGCCCGCGGCCTACACGGATGCGCAGGGCTGGGCGGCCGAGCGCGAGGGGATCTTTCGTCGCGACTGGATCGCAGTCGCCCGTCAGGAGCAGATCCCCGAGCCAGGCGACCACCTGCCGCTGGACCTCGCGGGCCAGCCGTTGGTGATCCTGCGCGATGAGGACGGGATGCTGCGGGCGTTGAGCAATGTCTGCCTCCATCGTTCGATGACGTTGGTGGATGAGCCGGGGAACAGTCGGTACCTGACCTGCCCGTATCACCTGTGGAGCTACGACCAGCACGGCCGCCTCCGCACAGCGCCGCTGATGGATGGTGTCGACGACTTCGATGCGTCGGACTGCCGTCTGATGTTGTTCCCGCTGGAAGTGTGGGAGGGCTTCGTGTTCGTGTCGCTCGACCACACTGTGGAGCCGCTCGGGCCCCAGCTCGAACCGCTCGCCGACATCCTTGGCCCATGGTCGTTCTCCGAACAGGTCGTGGTGGCCACCGTCGACTTCGAGAGCCCGTGGAATTGGAAGCTGCTCGTCGAGAACTTCATGGAGGCGTACCACCACATCGGGCCCCATCGCACGACCCTGCAGCCCCGATACCCCGCCGCCAACAGCTACACCGTCGACAACGGCGGTCGGCCATGGGCGGCGCTGCGGATGCCCGGCGACGGTATCGAGCTGATCGCGGCTGTTGTGTGGCCCACGCTGCTCGTGGCGGCGTCTGAGTTCGGGCCGATCTGGTACCAGATGGACGTCGATGCCCACGACCACTTCCACCTGCGAACGCATCTCCTGGGCGATCCGGGGATGGTCGACGACGCCGACTTCCAGGCAGCCTTGACGGGGCGCACGGACGCGATGCGCTACGTCCACATCGAGGACATTCGGGTCAACGAGGGTCCGTGGAAGGGCCTTCATTCGCCGTCGGCTCAACAAGGACGACTGGCGCCGCTCGAGTTGGCGATCTGGCAGCTCAACCAGCTCTGGTTGGACCGCGTCTGCCCGAGTTGAGCAACCCGGTGCCTGACACCGAGTTGCTCAACTTCAGGCCCTACAGAAACCGCGGGGCGAACTCTGCGTGGCTGATCGGAGAGTCCCAGCCGTCTGGTCCGAACAGCGAGGCTGCGATTCGGCCGATCTCGTCGCTCGACTTGGCCGCTGAGCCGTTGCCGGCGATCGCCACGGCGAGGTCGTCGCTTCCTTCGACCCAGCCGATGAAAGGGTGGCCGGTCGCCGTCGCCGTGACCACGCAGGGGGCGCTGATGTGGCTGCCGAGCGAGGCGTCGGGCAGTAGGGCGTGGAGGTTGGCGGCGAGCGCCTCGGCCTCGTCGGGGTCGCCGTCGGTGTGGAACCAGGCGACGAGGTCGCTGGTTTCGAGGTCGTGGGACGCGGTGTAGGTGCCGCCGATCTTGATGCGGTCGACGCCGTCAGGGAAGCGCACGGGCGGGACCCAGTAGATCTCGCTCACCCGGGGGTCGGGCGGGCCGTCGAGAATGAGGCTGGGCAGGCTCGGATCGGGGGCGAGGGCGGCCATGACGGTTGTTCGTGGCCGACGCTCCACCGCGACCTGGGCCTCGATGAGGTGGGCGCCGAATGCTCCGGTCGCGATCAGCACCCGTGTGGCCGTGATCCCGCCCCAGTCGCCGGCGATCTCGTAGGTCCCGGACGCGCGCCGAAGGGCGGTTGCGGCCTGGCTGATGACGATTCCGCCGGCGTGGGCGGTGAGCAACGTCTGGGCGGCCACGAGACGGCGTGGGTTGATGTGGCCCGCCGGCGCTGGTTCGTGGAGAAGTGGCAGGTCAGAGGTGATGTGGATGCCGGTGGTCTCACGGACCCAGTCGGCGTCCACGCGGCGGGCCTGGGAGCCGAGCGGGCGCGCCCGCTCGATCCAACTGTCCGCATCGTGGTAGCCGGTGACGAGACCGCAGGGTGTGTGGAAGGCGATCCCAGAGCGCCGTGCGATGTCGGGGTAGCGCCCGATCGCGGCTGCGGCGAGCTCGCTCCAAGCTCCGGTCCTTCCAGCGATGCGCGTGATTCGGCCCTCGTCGGGGTGCGAGTTGAACGGGCCCTCGCTGGTCATGCGGTCGATCGGTTCGGGCGGGCCGATGAGGGCGACATGTGTTCCGCCCTCGGCCAGGTGACGCGCCGCTGCCGCCCCGATCATTCCGCGCCCGATCACTGCGACGTCGACGTGCATCGCCAGACGCTACGAGGTCGAGTCATTCCCGGCCACCGATGGCGCGGCACGACTCGAGGTGGGCGAGGCGGAGTCAGCGGGCCTTGCGGAGCCGCCGCCAGCCGTTTCGAAGCAGCCGACGGATGAGCCCGCTCACGGCGACAACACCCGACACGACGAGGGCGAGAATGGTGACCTGGCAGCCAGTCGGATCGTGCACACCCATCGCCGCCCGGGCGGCCTCAGCCGGTGAGAGCCCTTCGTCCGACTGCGACTCGTCGCTGTCGCGGCGCCCACCTTGTTCTCCCACTCGCCAATTCTCGCTGGGTTCGCCCCCGACGTCGAGTCACAGACGCCCAAATATGGCGCGGAATGACTCGGCGGAGGAGGTGGAGTCACAAACGGCCATCGGTGGCCGGGAACCACTCCACCTCGGCGGTCGAGTCGCAGACGCCCGAATATGGCGCGGAATGACTCGGCCGGGGAGGTCGAGTCCCAGTGGCCCGAATGTGGCGCGGAATGACTCGACCTCGAGGCGGGAGCTGCCCAAGCGCTACGCGATGGTGATGGTGAGTTCGAAGGCGGTGGAGTCGCCGATCGCGAGCTTCTCCTTGGTGCGGATCGCCTTCTTCAGGGGGAGTACGTACGAGCCAGAGCGAGAGTCGGGGAAGACGGAGGTGCGCCACTCCGAGCCGCCGCATCGCACGCTGACCTTCACCGACCCGAAGCCTCGGCAAGGAAGCGAGAGGTCGCGGATGTCCTCGGCGAGTTCGTCAGGCAGGGTCACGAACACCCACGACTCATCGCGGGCATCCCATTCCCACAGCTCCGCAGAGAACTCGAAGGTCGCGTCCATCTCCAACCAGTCTGACTCACGAAGTTGCGGGTGCGAGCCCACCGGCCGACTGGATTCGTACGATGGCCCGGAGGGTCGGATGAGTGGGAATGAGGTCACCGTGGCGCGTGGGTTGGCGTGGTTGATCGCTCCGCCGGCGGCCCGTTGTGCCGTTCTGCCGCTGCGATCGTGGGTGGCATACGGCTCTCGGGTGGGCGCGGTCACGGGGATTGCCTTCTTTTTGATCGGGGGTCTGAGCATCGGGGTCTCCGACAGCTCTGGGTCGAGAGCGATCGCTTCAGACCAGCTCCTCGGCGCGTTCTACGGAGTCTTCCCTGGGGCCCTGTCTGGCGTCGTGGCCGGTCCTATTTTCAAGATCGGCGCCCGCCGGGGTGGTGCCATGCTGAGGTGGCTGTACGGGGCGGCCGCGATGGGCGTGTTGGTCCCCCGGGGGTGGTTCGCTCCCGTGAGCTGGTTCGGAGGATCCGAGAGGATCGCCTGGACGGCGGCTCTCGGTACCGCCCTCGCTTTGTTCGCAGCGCTGGTGGCCGCTCGCGTCGTCGCCGGCCGCCTCCTTCGTGAAGCCGACAGGGCGCCCGACGACGACACCCCGAACCCGCAGTCCGTCGGCGGCACCGTGGCGGCAGGGTGCGGTGCGGTCATCGGCGTGCCGATTCTCGTCTTCATTTTCTCTTCATGTTCAAGCTGGCGAGCGCGCACTTCACTACGGCGATCCCTGACGACGCGCTCCTTCCGCTCCCGGCGCCGCTCGTGCTCGTGGGCGATCTCGCTGACTGTGGCTCGAGGGCATGCGATCGCGTGTTTGTTGTTGCTGCGGACGGCGTCAGTCAGGACGAGGTGCTGGTGCTGGTGGCCGAACATCTCCGCGAGGAGAAGGGCTGGCATGACGTGAGCGGCGACGCTGCGGATCGCTGGTTCTCCCGAGATCACCTCAGCCTGCGAATCGGGAGGTTCGCGTCGGGCTGGCGATACACGCCCGGTTCGGAGAAGAGGCGTTCTGGGCCGATCTCTACGGGTTTGACGTGACCGACATCGAGCAGCTCAAGCGGTCGGCCGTGTCGGTCGCGTTCGGGGACTGCTGCGACAGCGGACCCTTCGACTGAACGCCCCCGACACCGCCAGCTCAGCTGACCGCTGTGCCCTCCATGCGCCCGTTCTCGCGCCAGTCCGACAGGATCCGGAAGAACTTGATCGGCCCGGCGCCGTAGGCCCCGGTGAAGAAGCCGTTGGGGTTTCCGGTCTTGCCTTCGTTGTTGTAGTAGCCGGGGGTGCACTCGGCACGGAAGCGTTCGCCGAGACGGGCCTTGGAGGCCATCTCGTCCTGCCACTCCTGCTCGCCCTCGGCGGTGCACTCGATCACCTGGGCATCCTGCTCCTTGAGCGAGGAGAGCATGTAGGTGATGTGGCGTGCCTGCTCGTTGAGGGTCTGGGGCACCGAGACCGTCACCGCTCCCTGGGTGAAGCCCATGAAGAAGCAGTTGGGGAAACCGTGGGTCTGCATACCGTGCATCGTTCGCACTCCGTCGGCCCAGTGGTCCGACAGTGACTGCCCGCCCCGCCCCACGATGTCGTAGCCGGCCCGTCGGGTGTAGGTGGTGCCGACTTCGAAACCGGTGGCGAAGATGATGCAGTCGAGCTCGAACTCCTCGCCGTTGGCCACCAGGCCGGTGGGGGTCACCCGCTCGACGCCGCGACCCTCTGTGTCCACCAGGTGCACGTTGGGGCGGTTGAAGGTGGGCAGGTACTCGTCGTGGAAGCACGGACGCTTGCAGAACTGCCGGTACCAGGGCTTCAGACGCTCGGCGAGCTCGGGATCCTCGACGATGTGTTCGGCCCGGCCACGAACTCCGTTCATCTTCACGTAGTCGGCCATCTCGAGGAGCATCCCGTACTCCTTCGAGCTCAGCTTGCGGCCGAGCTTGCGGGCCGCTTCTTTGGCCTTGGCGCCCTGCAGGTTGCGGAAGATGTCTGTCCAGCCGTCCTTCACCATGTCGACGTCCTGATCGCCGCCGCTGACCAGGACGTTGAAGTTGTCCATCCGCTGCTGTTGCCAGCCCGCCTCGAGCGAATCGGCCCACTCGGGGTCGGTCTCGTGGTTGTTGCGCACGTCGATGGACGACGGCGTGCGCTGGAAGACGTACAGCTCCTTGGCCGATTCGCCGAGGTGGGGGATGCACTGCACCGCTGTGGCTCCGGTGCCGATGATCCCGACCCGCTTGTCGGCCAGCTCGTGCAGGTTCCCGGTGTTGTCACCGCCGGTGTAGTCGTAGTCCCAGCGGCTCGTGTGGAACGTGTGGCCCTCATACGAATCGATCCCGGGGATCCCAGGCAGCTTGGGCCGGTTGAGCGGACCGTTGGCCATCGCGACGAACTGGGCGGTCATGGCGTCGCCGCGATCGGTGTGGATGGTCCAGCGCTGATCTTCGTCCGACCACTCCATCCCGGTCACCGCGGTCTGGAGGCACGCATTCTCATAGAGGCCGTAGTGCTTCGCGATGTTCTGGGTGTGCTCCGCGATCTCGGGGGCGAAGCTGTACTTGTGCTTGGGCATGTACTCGAGCTCTTCGAGCATCGGCAGGTACACGTAGCTCTCGACGTCGCACATGGCGCCGGGGTAGCGGTTCCAGTACCAGGTGCCGCCGAAGTCGCCGCCCTTCTCGATCACTCTGATGTCGGTGAAGCCGGCCTCGCGGAGCCGGCCACCCATCAGCAGGCCGCCGAAGCCGCCGCCGATGATAACCACCTCAACGTCGTCGAAGAGGGGCTCGCGGTCGAAACGTTCGACGTATGGGTCATCGACGTAGTTCGAGAAGTCGCCCGCGACCTCGATGTACTGCTCGTTGCCCTCCTCGCGCAGGCGCTTGTCGCGCTCGGCGAGATAGCGGGCCTTGATCTCGGCCGGATCGAAATCGATGTCGCCCACGAGCTCGCGCAGGAGCTCGTCGTCGTCGAGCAGGCTGTTCTCTTCGAGCGGCTTGTCCATGTGGCAATGATAGCCAGCGATTCGAACGCCCTTTCGAAAACGGCCCCCGCCGCGTGGGTGCCGCGGCGCGAACCGATGCAGGCGCGAGACTGCCGCCAATGAGCAGCGGCGACCAGGGCGGAGAGCACGACCACCCGCACGGCCACAGCCACGAGATGCCGGGTGGGTGGGACGAATGGATCGCGAACCCTGTCCTGCGCCTCCTCCTGGGACTTCTGGGAGCCGCCGTCGTGCTCACGGTGGCGGGGCTGGTGTGGCTCTGGCCGACCGGCGAAGGCCGAGACGCCGCGATCGAACAGGCGGATCTGGTCGGTCTGGTGACCGAACGCCTCGAGGCCGAAGTGATCTCCGTGAGCGATGGGCCGTGCTCCTATTCGACGCCGGACAACGAGCGGGCGTGTCGGGTCATCACGGTCGAGCCGAAGAGCGGGCCCGACGACGGGGCGATCATCCAGCTGGCGGAGTTCAGCCTCGAGGAGTTCGGTTTCGCTCCAGACGTCTCGCCTGGCGACGCCGTGATCCTCGGGTACGAGGAGGGCACGGACTTCTACTTCTACGCCGACCGCGAGCGGCGCGGCACCCTCCTGCTCCTCGCCGGCCTGTTCGCGGCCGTGGTCGTCGCGCTCGGGCGGTGGAGAGGCGCCCTCGCACTCGCAGCGATGGCGCTCACCGTGGTGGTCCTCATCGGCTTCGTCGCCCCATCGGTGTTGGACGGCAACGATCCCGTGGTCGTCGCCCTCGTCGCAGCGTCGGCGATCGCCTTCGTCAGCCTGTACCTCACCCATGGATTCACGCCCACGACCACGGTGGCCCTCGTCGGCACGCTCGGCGCGCTGACGCTCACGCTTGCCCTGTCGTGGATCTTCTTCGAGCTGGCCTCCTTCACCGGGCTGGCAACCGAGGAGGGGCTGACGCTTCCGATCATCGTCGACGATCTGAACCTGTCCGCGCTTCTCCTCGGCGGTGCGATGATCGGCGCCCTGGGGGCGCTCGACGACGTCACCGTGACCCAGGTGGCAACCGTCGCGGAGCTGAATCGTCGCAGCCCCGCTCTCTCGACAGGCGAGCTGATCTCGTCGGGAGTACGGGTCGGACGTGAGCACATCGCCGCAACCGTCAACACGCTGCTGCTGGCCTACGTCGGGGCCAGCATGCCGCTTCTGCTGCTCTTCTCGGTGTCCAACCAGTCGCTCGACATCGTGGCCAATTCCGAGCTGATCGCGGTCGAGATCGTCCGCACCCTCTGCGGGTCGATGGGCCTGGTCGCGGCCGTTCCGCTCACAACCGCGATGGCCGCAGTTCTCGTGAGCAGGGGCTCCAACTCGGAGCCTCCCGAGGCCCGGGTCGACCGGCTTCCACCGGATCGACCACCACGGTGGGAAGACTTCGCGCCCGAAGACGCTGGTCCCTTCGACTCTGACGAACCCGAGGATCCGGACAGCCCTGGCGGCGCCCGG
>Ga0114932_10002307_pt1 | contig 20253 bp, 16 predicted proteins | sample 2SBtaG_2_FD_87286 | JGI IMG/M metagenome (GOLD analysis project Ga0114932, IMG submission 87286) | Deep subsurface microbial communities from Kolumbo volcano to uncover new lineages of life (NeLLi) - 2SBTROV12_ACTIVE470 metaG | ecosystem: Environmental > Aquatic > Marine > Volcanic ... | reverse complement strand
GTATCTTCAGATCCTGAATCAGAACTTCCGTTATCTCCATCGCGACGTTGTGTTTGGTGGTCTTCGATAATTGACTCTAGTTGATCCGTCACCATTTGTGCTTGCTGGAACGGCAATCTACGCTGACGATGTAGCAATGCCATTTGCGCAGCTTCCCTTACGTCTTCCGTGTTGACTTCAGTTCTCCCTTCATATGCGGCGATTGTAATAGCCGTTTTATACATCACTATGTCGCCGCGAAGCCCATCTACTTGGTATTCGGAACATATGTCTGTTATAAGACGCAGCATATCATCTGATAATGAGACTTGTGGTAGGAGTTCTTGGCTCTTGATTAGTTTCTCTCGTTGAGACTGGTTGTAGTTGTCCCATTGAGTCATGAATGCTAGTGGATCGTTTTCATAGGCTATGCGCCTCCTGACTACTTCTTGCCGTTCATCTCCACTTAGTTCTCCACTAACTTCCACAGCCAATCCGAATCGATCGATTAGTTGAGGTCTGAGGTCGCCCTCCTCTGGATTCATTGTACCGATGAGAATGAAATCGGCAGCGTGGCTTATGGATATTCCTTCGCGTTCAACATAATTCCGTCCCATGGCTGCTGCGTCAAGTAGAACATCTACAAGGTGGTCATTAAGCAGATTCACTTCGTCTATGTACAGTATTCCTCGATGTGCTGCAGCGATCAGTCCTGGTTCAAAGGCTTTAGTACCTGCTTTAATTGCTGTCTCTATATCAATCGAGCCAACTAAGCGATCTTCTGTAGCCCCGACAGGAAGATCTACTACCCTGACCTGGCGAAGTTCTGGTCGTTCCATTCCATTAGTGCATGTTTCGCAAACCGCCTGTGGAACATCGGGGAGACATCTGTATTGGCATCCGGATACAACTTGGATCTCAGGAAGTAGGGCAGCTAATGATCGAACAGCAGTAGACTTAGCGGTCCCTTTCTTGCCACGTATTAGTACTCCACCAATCTTAGGGTTTATGGTATTTAGTAATAGTGCGCGTTTCATGGCTTCTTGTCCTACTATCGCGCTGAATGGGAATGTTGGCTCCCGAGTTTCATCTCTTTCTGGTGACAATTAGATACCTCTCTCCGAAATGTTCATTTGAGTACGTTATTCTTGGCGGGCTTCTATATCAGTCTCTAGTTCGAGATATAGTGCTTGTAAATCCGCAAGCATGTCCTCTGGGGGATTCTCCCATAAACCACGTTGAATCGCCTCTAAGAGTCTTTCCACTATGCCCCTCAAAGCCCAAGGATTGCTAGCCTTGAAGAATTCCTGCATATCTTCGTTTAGCACGTACTCTTCAGTAACGTTTTCATACATCCAATCTTCTACAACGTTGGCGGTGGCGTCATATCCAAACATATAGTCTACAGTCGCTGACAGTTCGAATGCGCCTTTGTAACCATGTCTCTTCATGGAATCAATCCACTTGGGATTTACTACTCTACTGCGAAAAACTCTCCGAGCTTCGTCTTGAAGATCCCTCACCTTCGATCTGTTCGGGTCAGAACTATCTCCAAAAAATTCTCTAGGGTTTTGTCCTGTCAGGGCTCGTACAGTAGCAATCATTCCCCCGTGATATTGCATATAGTCATCGCTATCGAATATGTCATGTTCGCGGTTATCCTGATTTTTTGCCGCTATTACGATCTGACTAAAGCGGTGCCGGAATTCATTGCGCGCAGTCACCCCGAAATTTTTCTGGGTATATGCGTACCCTCCCCATGCTGTGTACACCTCTGCTAGGTCCTGAACCGTTTCCCAATTACGCTCATCTAGCACTTGTAGAATTCCGGCGCCATATGTGCCGGGTTTACTGCCAAAGATTCTGAACAAGGATGGTGTGTCATCTGTATCTTGTAATACCGTTGGGGAAGTTGTATTTTCTGTAGTATTGTCTTCGATAAGGTGCTTCCTGATATAGTTTTCTTCAGGTGATTCATCGCTTAAAGCTGCTACGGTTTGAATTGCCTGATCGATTATGTATATCAAATTTGGAAAAGCGTCCCTGAAGAACCCGCTGATTCTAACGGTAACATCAATTCTAGGTCTCCCAAGTTCAGCGAGTGGAATTACCTCAATTCCTGTAACGCGGCGACTCTCTTGTTGCCAAATAGGGCGAACGCCGAGCAAATAGAGTATCTGGGCTATGTCATCGCCATGTGTTCGCATGGCTGAAGTCCCCCACACGACTAGCCCAACCATTTCGGGGTATTGGCTCTCTTCATCCAAATATTTCGTTAGTAAGGAATCTCCGAGAGCCTTTCCAACTTCCCATGCCGCAGGAGAAGGCAAGGTCTTGGGATCAACAGAGTAAAAATTACGTCCAGTCGGGAGAACGTTAGGTAGCCCCCTAGTGGGAGAACCACTGGGACCCGCAGGTACAAATCGTCCGTCGAGTCCCCTCAGCAAATTATCGATCTCGTCGGTTGTTTTCATTAAGGAAGGATAGATAAAACTAGAAGCATAGGATAACGAATGAATGGTTTGAGGATCTTTGAATCCAACTATTTCCTCTGTTACGCTCTCAACGAGATCAGCGTTGAATTGCGCAGTTTTCAATCCTCCTAAAGCGAGTCTACACAGATCTTCTACTCCCTCGATCAGATCCCCCACGCTGCGCACTGGCTGGTCAGGATTGAGGTTTCGGATAACGTCGGGAATAGGTTTGGTGATTGGTTGACTTGGGTCGTCAATCAAACTTTCATAGTCGAGGCCAATAGCCTCGGCTATAGACCTACGCAAGCTCGGAACTTCACCCATATCTAACCTAGTCAAGGCTGACATAAGACCTACTAGGTGTTCGTCACTTGGTGGTTCTCCCAGGATATGCAAGCCATCCTTGATTTGTACGTCTTTGATCTCACACAAATAACCATCGATATTGAGCATAAACTCGCCAAAGTCATCGGGTTGTGTATCAACCCCCAAGTCTCGATGAAGTTCTGCTTTTTGGACTATCTCCCAAATTTGGGCTTCCAATATGGGAAGTTTCCCTGGGTCCAAGGTCTGGCATTGATAATGTTCATCCATGAGTTGTTCAAGCTTTGCGATATCTCCATAGCTGTCTGCGGTTGTCATGGGCGGAATTAAATGGTCAATGATGGTTGCGTGCGTTCTGCGTTTTGCTTGGGTACCCTCACCTGGATTGTTAATTATAAATGGGTAAAATAATGGCATATCTTGAAGCGCAACCTCAGGATAGCATTCTTCTGACAAACCTATGCCTTTGCCGGGAAGCCATTCTAGGGTTCCGTGTTTTCCTACGTGAACCATAGCGTCAGCTTGGAAAACATCTTTGATCCATCGGTAATAACCAATGTAGTGATGAGTAGGTGTTAGATCAGGACTGTGATAAACAGAAATCGGATGCTCTCCAAACCCTCTTGGAGGTTGGAGCCCCACGAAAATATTCCCCAAATCCAACCCTGCTACGGCTAGTTGAGTACCCGTCCTGTAAACTTGACCGGGCGGATCCCCCCAAGCTTCTTGAAGCTGGGCTTGGATTGTTTCAGGGAAGGAATCAAACCAAGTTGAGTAATTAGCTGTAGAAATGTGTCCCGCGGCTAGGCGCATTTGCTCTTCGGTTAGGGAATCTCGATCGTTGCTACATCTTTCAATCAACCTATGGACAAGCTCATCCCCGTCTGTGGGTATATCGTGAACCACGTAACCGCTTTTTGAAAGTGCGTTGAGTATATTAACAACAGATGCGGGTGTATCGAGCCCTACTGCGTTTCCGATTCTCGCATCTTTAGTGGGGTAATTGCTCATGATTATTGCTAAGCGCTTTTCAGAATTGCTTTTTCTTCTTAGGTTTGCCCATTTTGCTGCTAGTTTAGCTACGGTCTCGACTCTATCTGGTTTGGTAACGTACCGTTGTAACCGACTAGTCTGTAGGGAATTCTGGATCGTTGAAGTGGTTTCTTCTTTGAATGAAAATGGGACAGATATTATCCGCCCATCGAATTCTGGAAGAGCGACGTTCATAGCTGTGTCTATGGGGCCTAGTCCTAGATCGCTTTGTCGCCATTCTTCCTGAGAACTTGTACTTACCACAGCTTGTATAACCGGAACATCCATACTCTCCATGATGTTGGTAGCCCAGCCACTGGCTATAGTCGCACCTTGATCACTTATGTCGCTCATCGCGAGCCCCATTGTGTTAACCACGCAATCTACCCGAGCCAAGCCTTCTGGCCCGATTAAGTATTTCTGTATCGTGTCACTATGTTCAGATTCGTCCTCGGGATTGTGTTTCAGACTGAAGGAAAACACTGGGAGTACGTTTGCTCCGTGCGATTCTATGGATCTTATCAGATCGTCTATAAACTGTAGGTTCCCACTCATCCAGTGAGCTCTGTAGAACAGTAACGCAATGTTTGGTTGTCCATCTATCCAATGCGAATTGATGTGTGATTCTACATCAAGGAGGGATGGAGTCTCTGGGTGATATACGCCTTCCCAAGGCAAAGGTTCGGGAGCTTCATGACCATAGCTCTTGTCCAGATAACTATCGCTGAGGAATAGTATCAAGTTCGCAAAGTTTTGGACTCCGGCTTGCATCAAGTAACTAAAGGTAGTCTCTAGTTCTGACACAGGAACTGAGCATGCCGTGATGAGGTCTTCGTCCCATTCTTGGTGACCGGGACATGCGATCAGAGGTATGTTATGGGAACGACAATGACTGACAAGAGTGTCAAATGTTTCGCCCATCGCACTTTTGCCCCCGAGTAGGCGTAGTACCACGACACCCGCGTTATCAAGAGAGGATAGAATGTCTGTTCCCGTTTGACTATCGTTGTTGGAGACTGGATTAAAAACTCGGACATTGGGTAAATCTGGAACGTCGAGCGTGGCCATTGCTCGCTCAATTGTCAGGATATCAGTATCAGCCGTGGTTACGATAACAATGTGCTTAGATGGAGCTTTTTGAGAACTCACTTTTAGGTGTTGTCCTTCCTTTTTAGATTATGGTCTTATTTTGGGAGTCTAAATACGAGTATTGACAGATCGCTAAATTCTTCGGTGTTATCGCCTAACTCGCCTAGAGTACCTTCCCAACATTGTTCGTCATTGAAACTCAGGCGTTGGTATACACGAACCATTCTCTCAGCCGAGATTCCTTCTTTAATCAGGTTTGCCGCTATCAGAGCGGGCATCAGGTCGAATGGGCGTGGTAACAATATGATGTTACGTAGACTGTCTTTCAGGTGGTGCGTAAGCTCGTCCAGGTCTGCCCCAGTATCAGCTCGCTTATGTAGGGTGATAAAGAGAGATTCTTCCATGAATATGCCTGTGCGGGCGGCGGCGAATTGAATGGAACTGATACCGGGTATCAATGTGACGTGTCCAACTCTTCTGTATACTCGCTCCAACAACTCTCTGGCGGATACGTTCAAATCTCCCCATGCACAAACGACGCATGTTTTACCAGCTTCAACTTGGGAGTAAGCGTAGTCTAGCACGTCTTCTTGGTTACGATAGCTCATTGGGCATAATTCGCCTTTTGTAACCCAGCTCTGGACCACATTCAGCACTGTCTGGAAACCGACAACAACGTCTGCAGATGCGATGGCCTTTTGTGCTTTTATTGTGAGCATATCTGGATCCCCTGGGCCGACACCTACTATAGTCATGTGCAGATCATTGGGAGCTTTATTCATATCTAAAACCTTATTATTTCTGAAATAGTGATTCTGTTTATTCGGTTAGTCCGTTAGGGGTGGGTTTTATAAGAAAACCCCTGGCTATACCAGGGGTCCTATCTGTCTATTTTTACCGTATCAGGACTGTATAGCGCAATCTCACGACACATCAACTCTAGGCAGGTTCCCTGGCTTGCGAATGTCTATTCGCTTACAGTGGCGCGACCGCAGCGGAGTTTCACCGCATTTCCCATTTAACTGTAAGGACCTAGTGTCACGTTATATTGTTAAGGAACTGAAAATACTCTATCTGGGCGTTCTTACCTTGTCAAGGAAACTAATTCTAACTATGAAAGCGAGGCAGATGCCTCGCTTTCATATGCTTTGTGTTGTATTACTATCAACGCCCTCCGCCTATAGCGGGTAGAAAATGAACTTCACTATCGTCAGTTACCCTCTCCAAGACACCAAGCTGGCTGGCTTCGCCGTCTACAATAACAGCTAAACCCGGCATTATGTCCTCTTCTTCCTCATCGTAGAGAATCTCTTTCAAGCCCGGATACTGTTCGTCAAGATTATTGATAAGTTGACGCACTGTGGAGCCTGGAACTTGTACTATTTCAACTCCGCCAGTCATATTCTGTAGTTGAGGTGGTATCCACACTTCAGCCATGTATTTCTAACTCGTAAATAGGTCGAACCTTGCTCCCATATAGTGTTTTAGATCTTCCCTAGGGCCTCTAGAATCGTTCCCGGTTTCATAGGTAATTCGTTAATCCTAGTTCCTATAGCGTCATATATTGCATTGGAAATAGCAGCCATGGGCGGACATATGCAAACCTCTCCTACCCCTCTGACTCCAAATGGGTGGCTAGGGTTAGCTATTTCCACTATTACAGTATCTATCATAGGCAGGTCTAGACTTACCGGCATCCGATAGTCTAAGAAGCTAGAGTTGACCATATGACCATTATCATTCATGTAATATTCTTCATTTAAAGCCCAGCCAATCCCTTGAACGACGCCGCCTTGGATTTGTCCTTCAACGTAGCTTGGGTGAATCGCTTTACCAACATCTTGAAATGCAGTATATCTAACGATTTCGACTTTACCCGTCTCTACGTCTACCTCTACGTCTACTACATGGGCGGCTAGCGCAGGGCCGGCGCCTGGAGGGTTTACTCCAGCACTTCCGACAATGGGTCCACCAGTTGGCACTTGTCGGGCTGCTATCTGTTTAAAGGTGAGTTTTAGTTCTGAGTCTGATTTGTGTTGAGCTACACCGTCCGTATACTCAACATCATCCGTGGACACATCCCAAATCTTCGCGGCTCTTTCGATGAGTTGTTGTCTAACGTGTTGTGCTGCAGTATATGCTGCGAAGCCGGTTTTGAAAGTAACGCTACTCCCACCAGTATTAGACGTGAACCCAATAGAATCGGTATCGACTACTTGTGGGTGAACATCCTCAACTGGGATACCTAATACCTCGGCTAGCTGCAGGGATACCGATGACCTTGTGCCGCCTATGTCAGGAGATCCCTCCGCGAGATTAACAGTGCCGTCTGGATTTACCGTGGCGACTGCGCTTGATGGGCCTGTGTTATTTCCCCAGAAGCCAGTAGCTACTCCCCTACCCCTGTATTTGCCGTCTTTAGGAGCGGAGTAATGGGGATGGTTTTTCACCGCTTCTAGGGTTTGAATGAAACCGACTACCGGCATGGTGGGCCCGGTTACTCGGCGGGTTCCTTCTTTTGCACTATTTAATAATCTGAAATCTATGGGATCCATCCCAATTTTTTCTGAGAGTTCATCTATGACTGTTTCTATACAGAAAGCAGCAGCTGGCGAACCAGGCGCTCTGTATGCTGAAGTTTTGGGCCGATTTACTACTACGTCATAACCTTCAATACGGCCATTTGGTATGTCGTAGGCTGACATGATACATTGGGCGCCGCCCACCACCGGTGAGCCTGGAAATGCCCCAGCTTCAAATATCATCTTGGCGTCAGCGGCAGTTATACGGCCGTCTTTGGTTGCTCCCATTTTCACCGTTATGAATGTTCCTGACGTAGGACCTGTGGCTTCAAAAACCTCTGTTCGTGTCATTGTGACTTTTACAGGAGCTCCTGCCTTGCGGGCAAGGGCCGCTGCTATCGGTTCAGCGTACATTGTCAGCTTTGCTCCGAATCCGCCACCGATTTCCATTGGGACCGCTTTGACACTTGAGACTGGGACTCCCATTAGTCGTGCTGTGTAGTCACGAACTGTGAAATGCCCCTGACTACTAGACCATACGGTGAGTGTCCCGTCTTCATGCCATTGTGCGGTACCACTTTGAGGTTCGATATAGCCTTGATGAACTGCCACGGTGGATGTTTCTTTCTCCACTATGAAATCAGCCTCGGCAAAGCCTTTTTCCAAGTCCCCTAACTGGAATTCAAATTTATTTGCGAGGTTGCTTCCCTTGGTGGGATCATTATCATCAAGGACGCCACCTGCACGTATACTTGCGGTATTCATGGATGCTAAACGGTCATGTAGTAACGGGGCGTCGGCTTTCATCGCCTCTTTAGCATTCATGACCGGAGGCAGCACTTCATATTCTACTTCGATTAGTTTGAGAGCTTGCTCAGCAATGTGAGTATTGGATGCGCACACTGCCGCGATAGCGTGTCCTTTATACAAAGCCTTGTCGGTGGCAAGCACATTGTTACTCAAAAACTTATAGTTGACCATTGCGCCTTCGGATAATTCGGAGGCTCTGCCGGTTGGTTCTACGATGTCTGCAGAGGTGACTACTGCTCTCACACCAGGAAGCGCAGTTGCTTTACTAGTGTCTATATTCTTGATCCGCGCATGGGCGTGCGGGCTGCGTAAGACTCTCCCAAAAAGGAGACCTGGTAAATTTGTATCAGCTGCGTATCTGGCTTTGCCAGTTACTTTATCTGCACCATCAGGCCGAATAGGCCTAGTTCCCACTACCTTATATTCTTGATTTGACAAGACCATATTAGGCTTATAGTCCAGCATGTATTCCTCCGAGTAAATAGTTGAGATGATTACTTAATGACTTAAGCAACATAATATCATAAGAAATGTGTTTAACGATATCTTGCAGGTGAGCAGTATGAGTCTATCAGAAAGGAGATACCACGGTTTTGTGAATCCTTTGAGTTTCGGACGGTACTCTAAGTCTCGCTAAAAGGGGCCTCGTTTTCGGCCAAAGGCTGAGTAAATTCTGCGAGGCCAAACAGGTTGTCCAGAGAGTTTATTGTACAGGGCTATTACTATCAATCCTGTAATAAAACCACCTATGTGGGCCCATAATGCTACGCTTGTCTGATGGGATACTCCAAATGTACTTAGTAATTGATAGACTTGCAATAGCAGATAAAACCCGAGCACGTACATAGCCTGTAATTCCAATGCGGTTATGAATACAAAAATGAATAAGACTTTAACTCGGTTGTATGGATACAGTAAGAAGTATGCTCCAAGGACACCAGATATTGCGCCACTTGCACCAATAAGCGGAACGGGGGAGTTTTGGAAAAAGAACCAATGGCACAGAGTAGCTAGGATCCCGCAAACCAAGTAGAAGATTGCATAGGGAACACGCCCTAATCTATGTTCTACATTATCGCCAAAAACCCATAAGTAGAGCATGTTTCCGGCGAAATGAAGTCCGCTACTATGCATAAACATGGAAGATAATAGCGATATCCAGTTCGAAATAGGAGTCGTTATATCTATAGGTGCAGTTACTGTTCCAAATGGACCCTGTGAGACAGCGTATACCGTTGTAGCAGGTTGTCCGCTTGAAATTTCTGAGGGTATGAATCCCCACTTATAAAATATTTGAGAGGCGTCTATACCCGGGTCTCCGAAAACCATACCGATCCCACCGAAAAGAATCTGCAAAGCAAATACAATGCTATTAATCCCAATAAGCGTAATCGTAACGGCGGGCTTCGATTGGTAATGGGTGTTAGCGTCACTGAATGGAATCAAAAGTTTCTGTCACGTTATCCTAGAATGTGGGATAACTATATTATATCTCGTGGTATTAAATATCTCCTACAGTGTGACAAATCATGTCCGCTGCATTCTGGTGGGTCAATACCCCCATGTTCAATATCATGTGGTAGAGATTAGGGTCGCTTGGCGTAACTTTAAAAAACTTCCGATAGAATGTGACTCTTGCTTCTTCCAATTCTTTTACATATGAGTCAGCTTCGGGTTGTGTGAAGTGTTCTCTTGCGAGGACAGTGGCGGACCGTACGTCGGGCGGAGCTACTAATCCGATATGAACAACCCCGGGTACGTTCTGCAATATCATATTTGAGCCTCTTCCAATGATCACGACATTACCGGATTCAGCTAATCGCTTAACTACCGAGGTAGTAGCCTCAATAAATCCAGTGTCATTTAGCCGCTGATTGGGGGATGAGGGGTCTCTTGCCAACTCTTCGTAGGTCTCTGCGGGTAACATTTCCATTCCTCGGCCGAAATAGGCTTCTCCGCTTATGCCTGATGCAGCGGACCTTTCTAATACGTCTTGTAGAAACCGTCCAAGTTTGTCTCGGAAACTAATTACTTTTTGTTCTTTAGCAATCATTGCTCCGACTGGAGCTCCAGCTAGCTTGGCTGCTTCGGCAAATACCATGCGGTCTACGTAGTCAATCTGAAGGCGTTCAGATATTAATTGCCCCACCTCAATATTCCCTGCTCCAATCGGTCCGTTTATGGTAATTACTGGCATATAGTCCTCCACGGAAAATGTTCTTGGTAACGGTGTTTCTGTTCTAGGATTCCATTACCCTGGCACGCCTTCGCGGATATTCATCTTGCAGTAGGCCCATCGCTGAAGAGTCATACCATGATTGGTTTTTTTTGTGGGTAGACCGCATATGTCCTTCGAGAACAAAACCAATATGATTGAACATAGTAAGTGCATGAACGTTGTAGTCAGGGACGTCAACCCATACTCTATGGAGTTGTAAATTTCGGAAGGCCTCGTCCAAGAGTGATATTAGTGCTGATGTCCCATAATGATGATGCCATAGGTCTTTCCGACCAATTAAAATAAATAGCTGGGCTTCTTGGAGAGCCCATTCGATCACGAGTTGACCTTCTCCGATGTGCCCTTGGTCATTACTGTACAACGAGAATATTCTTCTGGAGCTATTCTGGATACCCTCCAATGTAGGCAAGTCTGCATCCGACATCAAGTGACTAGGGGAATACCCTATGTGAACTGCATTGCCATCTCCGTCCAACCCGTACCATGAATCGCTAATCTCGCCGTCTTCAAGCCACAGATTGATCCGTTCTATATCTTCTCTACTAACCGTCTCGAGGGTTATCTTAGGAATCATGGATACCACTCTCCAGACCGACCGGATATAAGCGACCGTGCTCCAAATTGACGGGCATTATACCAACGTAAGCTATAGGATGCAATATCCTGTTCGGAAAGCGTAAATAACTTAAGTCCAGTAGCTATAGCCGTGCAGATCAGTTATTTGGCTAACGGATTTCGTAGCACCATTAGGTATCCTTAGCAACAAAAGAGAAAGCCTCCGCTTTCGAAGGCTTTCTGGCTATTGAGTTACTTCGTGGTAAAGTGTTGGCTAACGAACCGCTGCTGGTTTAGCAGTTCCTAATTCGTCGTGAGCCCAGCCTAGTAAGTCGACGGTTTCCTGCCATCCAATGCATGCGTCGGTAATGGATACACCATATTCGAGTTGTGAGATATCTTCACACAGTTTCTGGTTTCCTGGATTAAGGTTGCTCTCGAGCATACATCCGATTATGTCTGAATCACCTGAGGCGCGTTGGCTAACAACATCTTTGAAAGCCATACCTTGTTTAGTATGATCCTTGTAGGAGTTACCGTGACTGCAATCTACCACAAGTTGAGACCGAACTCCGCCTGACGTTAAGCGCCCTTTCGCATCTGCTACATCATCAGCGTGGTAGTTTGGGCCGCTGTTTCCGCCTCTCAACACTAAGTGTCCATCAGGATTGCCGGTAGTTTTGATTAAGGCAGTGCGGCCATCGTTATCCAAACCAATGAACCCATGTGGGCTTCTAGCAGATAACATAGCGTCTACAGCGATTTGAGCGTTACCGTCTGTCCCATTTTTGAACCCTACTGGCATGCTCAATCCGCTCGCCATTTGTCTGTGTATCTGGCTCTCGGTTGTCCTTGCGCCAATAGTGGACCACGTAATTAAGTCTGCTAGGTATTGTGGAACTATCGGGTCCAAGAACTCTGTGCCGGCATACATCCCCATCTCATTAATCTTAAGTAGTAGAGATCGAGCAGTTTTAAGGCCACCTTCAATGTCAAAGCTATCGTTCAGATGTGGATCGTATATGAGACCTTTCCATCCTACTGTAGTTCGTGGTTTCTCGAAGTAAACTCGCATGACAATCAGCATTCTGTCGGAAACCTTTGCCGACAATTCGACCAATTGTTCTGCGTATTCGATAGCAGATTTCTCGTTGTGTATTGAACAAGGTCCGGCGATCACGAGCATACGAGAATCTTCCCCGTTTAGGATCTTACGAACTTGTTCTCTCCCGGATAGTACAACCTCTTTGGCTTTGTCTGAGATGGGAATTTCCTTAATTAACTGTATGGGTGTGATTAAAGGTTGTGTATCCATTACGTGTACATCCCTTGTTGATGACGACTGCACAGTAGACTCCTCTCGCTAATATCGTAATATTTTTTGTGGTTTTGTTTAACAACTACCAGAATTGTGTTAACTCTGAAACAAAAACCCCAACCTTAGTGGCTGGGGTTTTGGTGTATTTCTGACTTCAGGATGGTTTCTATAGCACCAAAACTCCGCCGACATAGTATGTATCGGTAAAGTTGTAATAGTAGCCGTAAGAACCCAACAAGTTAAACATCTGTGGCATTATACGAGATAGTGCCGGGGACTGTCAATTAGGTTCCCGGACGAAGTGCTAGGGAAAAGCTGAATTCTGTCATTCGGGAATTCCCTGGGAACGAAGAGCATCGGTCCCGTTCAAATAGATGTTTGTTACCTCGGATTGTGGGGTGTCTGTGTTGTATAGAATTAATACCCGTATACAACCAAGCATGCTATCTGGCACCGGTATTTCACGAGCGCACATCAATGCCGTACTATTCCACCCGAGTTGTCGGGCAGCGGCGGCTGGAAAGACCGCATCTAAGTCCTCTGTGACAGTGAAAAATACAGTAGCAACTTTGGATTCTTCGAGCTGATTACTTTCAATTAATGCAGTAAGTAGTTCTTTGGTAGCTCCGTATATTTCATCTGCTGTATTTCCGGACGCCCGGGTAGCACCGCGTATGCCTCTACATTCTGTCATTGCATTCTTCCTAAGACTTCATACCGGATAGATTTGAAACCAGATCAGCCACGTTTGCGATAATCTGCTCCTGCGAAGAGTCTAGCATCGCACGGATGAGCGCGCTGCCTACGACTGCAGCATCCGCTTCCTTGCATACTTCTATCACATGTTCCCGAGTTGATATCCCAAAACCGACGGCTAGGGGCAATGATGTGTGATCTTTAACGCGGTGGATTAGTTCCATTCCACGATTCGAGACATCTTGCCTAGATCCAGTAACTCCAGTAACACTTACGCAGTAAATGAATCCTGACCCTACGTTGATGGTGTCAGTGATGCGCTCGTCAGCGCTAGTGGGAGCCAAGAGAGGAATGATGCGGATCTCATGCTCACGGCATGCCATCCGAAGAGGAGTGATTTCCTCCCATGGTAGATCTACGACTATGAGTCCGTCTACGCCCACTGCGGCACATTTGGAGGTAAATTCTGGAATACCGTAATTAAAGATTGGGTTGTAGTAACCCATTAGGATGAGAGGGGTCGTTGGTATATCTTCGCGAACAGACTCGACGAGATCTAAACAATCATCAATCGTAACTCCGTTTTGGAGCGCTATGTTAGTTGATTCCTGTATCACAGGGCCATCAGCTAAAGGGTCGCTAAAGGGTATCCCCAGTTCGATAATGTCTGCTCCGTTCTCAACTAGAACAGGAATGATCTTTGTGGTTATATCGAGGCTAGGGAATCCGGATGTAATGTATGTAACCAAACCGGTACGTCCGGTTTCTTTTATAGATCTAAAAGTTTCTGATACTCGGTCCACCGCTCTCTACCTCAACCCAGTCAATCTACACTAAGCGGCTATTGATGTCCATACAGGGATAAAGGTTATAGCTAAGGTGAGGCAGTTGTTAATACTGTGAGCTAATACACATGGCCAAATTGAGTTAGAGAGCCGGTATAGATATGTCAGTAATATGCTCATTGCAAATGTTGGGATTAAGACACCTACATGTGCATGCATGCCGCTGAACAACAGAGAGGTTATGATTACCGAAAGATGCAGGCCTAGTCGAGATCGCAGGCCTGAGAAAATAAAACCTCGAAATAATAACTCCTCTGTAAATGGAGTCCACAGACCTATCATGCAAAATGTGGCTATTGCGATATTGCCATGTGGGACAGCTATTATGTCCGAAACGTCTGGTGGAAGTAGTATGGTCCAGCCAAGTAAGGAGACTATTTGGGAGTATCCAACTACGAATCCAAGAAATAATAATACCGTTATAACAGACAACGCAGACCAGATAATGACCGGCGAGTTCGGCAGACGTATACCAAAGTCTTCCCATGAACACCGGTAAATTATTTTTGTTGGGAAGCATACTATACCTATGATTATTAGTCCCATTAAGAGACTAAGTACCACCTCCGAGAATCCGTCGTCCCGTTGGAATAATCTACTTAAAGACAGCAGAACTATCGCCATGCTACTGAGAAAGAGCATTACGCCGATCGAGACTGCTAACGGTCCCCAAGGAGCATGCCGGATAATGGATCTAGTTGTATGTTGATTTATTTCTATTGGTATTCTCTCTTCAAGAAATCGCGTTCAATATATGAATGTCTTCTAAAATAAGGTTGCGGTAATTTGGCCTGGTGTAAAACTCGAGGCAGTATAACAGTTAGCGTATCACGGGGACGAATTTGCTAGTTGATATGCGTTGGGTAATAATGTGGAAACCTTGGTCATCCGTTAACTTGGAGGAGGCATTCACTAATGGTATCAAGTAGCAACGATTTACCGTACGACGCTTTCCTGTATTTGATGAGGCAGTCAGGCGTTGATCTAAAACCTGAGCATGAACAAGAGTTATTTTCATATGTAAAAAACGTATTATTGAGCCTTGGTGACTTAGGGCGTATTGATGTGGGTAGCACTGAACCTCCGATGATGTTCATTCCGGCTCAAGAGGATGCCTTATGAGTGATATGAATCTATGTTACGCCAGCGTCAGGGACTTGTCTGATCTAATATTCCAAAAGCAAATTTCTCCGGTTGAACTTATCGACGCTCACCTGGACCGGATATCTGAGACTGAAGCTGTACTCAATTCTTTTATAACGTTATTAGCTGACGAAGCTCGCGAGGCAGCCAAACGAGCAGAATCTATGATAAACAGGGGCAATTATTTGGGTCCTCTTCATGGCATACCGGTAGGTTTGAAGGATCTCTTTAATACGGGTGGAGTTAAGACTACTTCAGGGTCCCGTATTTTTGACAATTATATCCCGAATGAAGATTGTACAGTGGCGTCTAAATTTAGGGCTGCCGGTGCGATCCTGATTGGGAAATTGAACATGCACCAATTTGCCTATGGACCAACAGGTGAAAACCCTGATTATGGCCATATGCACAACCCTTGGGATCCGGAGAAAATTGCAGGAGGCTCAAGTGGCGGATCCGGGTCTGCGGCTGCTTCTGGCCAATGTACAATAACAATGGGGAGTGATACTGGCGGTTCAGTTCGAATACCGAGTGCTTTTTGCGGTATTGTCGGCCTTAAGCCTACCTATGGTTTGGTGAGTCGGCATGGATTAACTCCATTGTCATGGTGTTTGGACCATCCAGGTCCTATGGTAAGAACAGTGGAAGACGCGGCATTGAGTATGAATGTTATAAGCGGTTTCGATCCGAAGGATATAGCGTCAGCTCGGGTAACCATACCTGATTATTCTCAGAGCCTTAATAAACCAATCAGAGGTATGAAAGTTGGTATAGTCAAAGAGTTTTTTGATGCCCTTATAGATCCAGAAGTAGAGCTTGTAGTAAGAAATGCGATCTCACACCTTGAAAGTTTGGGAGCGGAGCTTCATGAAGTCTCTATGCCGATGTTTGAACAATCGCAGGCTATATCAGGGACGATACTAATGTGTGAAGCTGCTGCGTACCATAGAGAATTGTTGAAACTTCACGCAGAAGAGCTGTATCCGCCGGTTCGTCTGCGACTAGAATCCGGTCTCCTTATAACGGCGGCAGATTATTTAAAGGCACAGCAGGCACGGTCAATGTTTAACACTTCTGTCGATGAGTTGTATCGATCTGTGGACGTCTTGGTGGGTCCTAGTCAGCCGATTACGGCCCCTACTTTGTTAGAGCAGAGTGTTGAGATCAACGGGACCAGAATCGGTACAACTGCCGCAGTAACACAATATAGTCGCCCGTACAATATTACAGGGACTCCGGCGATAACTATCCCTTGCGGATTCTCCGAATCTGGGATGCCCATTGGGCTCCAGATAGCTGGCAAGGCTTTCGATGAAGCAACAGTTCTACAGATTGCTCATGCATACGAATCAACTACTGAATGGCATCTCCAACATCCGCCAATATAGTAATCAACCACGATGGAGTATTTAGACATTTGTTTGATGTAATCACTTTTGATTTGTGGCAGACCATTTTAATCGACTCTGTTGATCAGGGTTCTCGACGCGGCCAGTTGCGGCTATCTGGGATTAGAGAAGTACTGGCTGATGCTGGTAGAGACTATAGCTACACTGAATTAAAAGACGCTTATAACGAATGCGCAGTTCAATGTAGAGCGATTCGAAGCAAGCTTCTGGATATTCCCTTTGACGGCCAAATAAAACTTTTCCTAGAGGCCCTTGAAGATGGATTGAGTGAATCATTAGGCTCAGATGTCTTCGATTCCGTGAGTAAAATATATTGTGATGCTTTCTTCTTAGCACCGCCGACATTGCACGGAAAATGTTTAGAGGTTCTGTCTAAAATAGCGGAGAGCGGTGCGAAGATGGCATTGATATCAAACACCGGAATGACACCCGGAGTTGCATTTCGAAAGTTTCTGAAAAACACAGGAGCTTTAAGATATTTTGAGCACACAGTCTTTTCAGATGAGGAATTATTCTCTAAGCCTGCTCCGGAAATGTTCCATAGAACCCTATTTCGAGTCGGTGGTAGTGCCGCCAAATCCGTGCATGTGGGAGATAGCGTACATCACGACGTAGTTGGTGCTCATTTAGTTGGTATGAAGGCTATATGGGTATCGGGATTCTCAGAACGTGGTCAATTGAGCGTGACAGGATCTGAACCTGACGTCACCGTTGAAGATTTGGGTCATGTGCCCGACGCTATAATAAAAATGCTGGGATGAAGAAGACATTTCTGGACTGTATCCTAAGGGTATGCTATTCTCGATTTATAAGAATAGCCCTTCCAAACCTATGGAATTATGGTAGGGACAGGGTACTGGAGTAAGACATGGCTGATTTGGCTCAGCTGTGTATCGATATAACGGAGCGGTACTCCTTAATTGTCGCAAGTAATCGCGGTCCTGTTGAATATCGGTCAGCTGATGATGATAAACTGGTGCCCCGCCACACTAGTGGGGGTGTAGTTACAGCATTGGGGGCATTGCCAGAGGAGACCGATTTTACGTGGATATCTAGCGCTCTTGGAGAAGCCGACAGGCGCGCAACTTCTCCCGATGGCAGTCCCAAAATCCCTCATCCTGAAGCTAAATTTTCGGGCTCCATTAGGTTCGTGAAACCATCCCGTCGCGTGTACCATAAATTTTATAACATCATATGCAATCCCCTGTTATGGTTTTTACATCATTATATGTGGAATACACCGTATAGCCCCAACGTGGATTCAACGGTGTATGACGCTTGGGTTTCAGGGTATCGCCAAGTAAATCAAAGTTTTGTTACTGAAATCTTGGAAGAGATAGACTCATCTTCCAAACCGACGTTGGTCATGTTGCATGATTATCATCTATATCTATGCGCTGGACTCCTGCGAGAGGCGCGGCCTGACGTCTTGATACAGCACTATATACATGTCCCCTGGCCCGAATCGCGTTATTGGTACCTATTGCCGGTCACTATCGTTCGGGAGATATGTTACTCGTTATGTAAGGCAGACATAGTTGGCTTCCAAACTATGGCAGACAGCCGTAATTTCCTCTCTACGATAAGTCTATTGGATTTGGACGCCGATATAGATTGGGATAATCAGATTGTAGTGATGGACGGGCACAAATGCACTATTAAAGTGTATCCGATGGGTATCAATCCAGATGAAGTAGTGAAGATAAGTGAATCAAGAAGAGTACGAGAACATCAGCGGGCTTTAATCGATTCTGCTACTGATATATCAGTTGTGCGTATTGACAGGGCAGAACCGAGCAAGAATATTGTCCGAAGTCTGAAGGCGTTTGAAATCTTGTTGAAAGATCGAAAAGACTTACAGGAACATGTAACATTTTGGGCATTTATAGTACCTTCTCGCTCGCATATTAGGCAATATCAACGATACTTGGAAGAAATACGCCAGGAAATTAATCGTATTAATACGGCGTATCGTACAGACATCTGGACACCAGTTGTAGCGTTCATAGAAAATAATTATCTTAAGGCTGTTGCCGCTATGACTTTCTACGACGTTTTGCTAGTTAATACCATCAGTGAAGGGACAAATTTGATCGCCCAAGAGGGCCCCTTAGTAAACGCTAAGAATGGTGCGATGGTACTGTCAAATACCAGCGGAGTATACCCGCACCTCAAGGATGGGGTCATTGGTATTAGTGCTGCTGATCTCCAGGGCACTGCTGACGCCATGGGGAAAGCTATAGAATTGCCCTCTGAGGACAGGAGATTGAAACAGAGAGTTCTACGTGAGGCTATTGGACGCATAAGTTTAGCGAATTGGTTGTCGAAACAGTTTGACGATTTACTAAAAGTATAGGCTGAACTCGTGACTCATTTGGTTGTACTTATTGGAGCAGGTATACTTGTATCCGTACAATTGGAACTTGGTACGATTTGGTACAATAGAGTGCAGAGTTGATACGTTGATGGAAGATTTATTTAAAGGTCAGGTCCCCGAAGGTGAAGAATGTGATTTGCAGATCTTCATATTTCCTCATCTGAGAGAGTTTATGACAGTTGATCTCAGATATAGCGATCCAGTTGTAAATCTATTAAATACCCAGGACATTTTCACAGACAGGTTTTATGCTGCTGTTGAACACGAGTTCTCACTTGTTGCTCGTCGTGAAACCAATGCCCCATTTTCCCATCTAATAAACCTCCCACTGAGAATGGAAGAACTTATACGGGATATTTCAATGTCCTTTATATTGGAAACTTTGGGGATTGATCCGGATGATGACGAATTGGTGCCCTCGGTTGTTGTATTTGTGATAAGCGGAGGGGCTTTGGCTGTGCATTCAGAACGGCTAATCGATAATCTCAACTCCGTAATAGGCTCTGAGATGTTGCGGTCTAATGGGCATGATTGGGAAGGTGTCCTGTCAAGACTGGTGACTGAGGAAAATGAAGCTCTAAATAAAATCAATCGAGATGAATTGACCGAAGCATTTGGTGGCGATTCTCATGATTATTTCACTCTCTGGGAAAATCGGAATTAAGGGAATGGCATTTCCACGGTATTCTCAGAAAGTAGTCGCGGCGGGGGCACGTTGGAATCAGAACAAATTTCCATAGCTTATGGAAGTCGTCAGGATACGACGAACGATGAAGTTCTTGAGATAGCGCGATTAAGTGAGGCGCATGGATATTCAACCTTTTTCACTGGGGAGTCTTGGGGCCGAGATGCTCTAACCCTGCTGACGTTCGTTGCATGTAACACCGCTACTCTCAAGTTAGGTACGGGAATACTTCCTATTTACAGCAGGACCCCTTCTTTGATTGCGCAAAGTATAGCTTCACTGGATTCGATTTCTGGTGGTAGGGCTATATTGGGTCTAGGTACTAGTGGCAAAATAGTTATAGAGAACTGGCACGGTGTAAAGTTTAAAAATCCTATCGCGAATACTGAGGCCTATGTTGCAATCATCAGGCAAGCACTGTCGGGGCAGAGAGTAGACTACTCCGCGGGGGATTTCAGCCTTAGAGGCTTTCGACTCAATATCAATCCTGTTCAGGCTGAGATACCGATATATCTTGCGAGCCTCGGACCGCGCAATCTTGAGTTGACTGGAAAAGTTGCAAATGGTTGGATACCTATCTGGGTCCACTATCAGCATTTACGCAGCTTAAAAAATGCTGTTGAGTATGGTTCAGAATTGGCAGGTCGCAATCCTGACTCAGTCAAGGTGTGCCCACAGATATTGTGTTACATGGCGGACAAATCTGAAGAACGTGAGCGAGCGAAGGACCTCATCAGAAACCACATCGCCTATTAT
>Ga0114932_10002305_pt1 | contig 20258 bp, 15 predicted proteins | sample 2SBtaG_2_FD_87286 | JGI IMG/M metagenome (GOLD analysis project Ga0114932, IMG submission 87286) | Deep subsurface microbial communities from Kolumbo volcano to uncover new lineages of life (NeLLi) - 2SBTROV12_ACTIVE470 metaG | ecosystem: Environmental > Aquatic > Marine > Volcanic ... | reverse complement strand
GCTTATCGCTTATCGCTTATCGCTTATCGCTTATCGCTTATCGCTTATCGCTTATCGCTTATCGCTTATCGCTTATCGCTTATCGCTTATCGCTTATCGCTTATCGCTTATCGCTTATCGCTTTAATTGAATTATTTTTATTCTGGACCGACCAGTTTGGGCGTGATATTTATAACCTGTTTAAAATTAGAATATTTAGCCTTTTATAGTAAAAAGTTGCATTGAAAATGTAATTTTTTATGTTTTATCGTGCAATTTAAATCAATTAACTGCTCGAAATAGATTAAGATCTGCGCCAATTCTATAATCATAAACGAGAGCAACATGACCGCAGTAAACAACCAGAATTTGCTTCAATTACGTTTTATTCAACAGCCTCATATCGATGGTGTAAAACCATTCTTTGATCATTTACCTGATAACCCATATGCAGACGGTGCATTCCGTAAGCGTCGTTACTCAGTAATAAAGTTTGTTGATAATGAAGTAAGCCTTCAGCCAACTAAAGCGTTTGTTCAAGACGACTCAATTAACAACTTTCAGGGTAACATTGAGCGTGTTTATGAGAATTTAGAAACCGATTTAATTCATAGCGATGCATTTAAGCATTTACTGACTGAGTTCAGAGCGATGACAGGCATTGAAGAGAGCCGTGATATTGAAGTTCATCAGTTCAGAATGCTAGCGATTGAAAGCGACACACCACCTGCACCAGAAGGCGTTCATCAAGATGGCTTCGATCATGTGTGTGTATGTGGCGTATCGCATGAAAATATTGCAGGCGGAGAGCTGTTGGTATATGAACATCAAGAAGCTGAGCCTTGTTTCAAAATGGAAATCAAAGATGGTTTATTTGCACTTGTAAATGACCGCGAAGTTTGGCACAACGCCACACCGATGAATAAACTAAATGCCAATGAAATTGGCTATTTAGATTGCTTCGTGTTTACAGCGTAAGAGGCAATGATGGAACTACAAAAATTGCGTCGTCAGTTCCCTGCACTCATGCAGCAGGTCAATGGTCAATCTCCTATTTTTTTAGATGGGCCGGGTGGATCGCAAGTACCTCAATCAGTATTGAGTGCGATGTCGGCGTATTTGGGTTATTACAACTCGAATCTAGGTGGGGCATTTTTCTCAAGTGATAAAACTGTTAGCTTGATGGGTAATGCACGTCAGGCGGTTGCTGATTTATTAAACGCGCCTAGCAAAGAACAAATCGTGTTTGGCGCGAACATGACGAGCTTAACCTTCAGCTTTAGCCGTGCTTTATCACGTGACTGGCAAGTAGGTGATGAGGTGATTGTAACTAATGCCGATCACTTCTCAAATGTGTCATCTTGGCGTCAGGCTGCTGAAGAGAAAGGCGCACAAGTACATGCTGTAAAAATCGACGATGCGGATTGCACACTTGATTTAGCCCACTATAAGTCACTGTTAAATCACAAGACTAAGCTAGTTGCTGTGACTTATGCGTCGAACACGACGGGTTCTATTAACGACATTAAACAGATCGTAGAACTTGCGCACCAAGTTGGTGCGTTGGTGTATGTGGATGCGGTTCACTATGCGCCTCATGAACTAATTGATGTACAAGCGCTTAACTGTGACTTCTTAGCTTGCTCGGCTTACAAGTTTTTTGGCCCTCACGTCGGTATTGTTTATGGTAAGCGTGAACATTTAGAAGGTTTTACGCCATATAAAGTAGAGCCTGCAAAAGATGTGATCCCAGGTCGTTGGGAAACGGGCACACAAAGCTTTGAAGGTTTGGCTGGTGTGATTGCTGCCATTGATTACGTAGCTAGTCTAAGTGAACTACCAGAGAGCACACCTCGTCGTGAGCGTTTAGCAAAAGCATTTGTTAACAGTAAAGAACATGAGATGGCGTTAAGTGCTCATTTCTTGAAGCGTCTAGCTGATTTTCCTCAGATCCGTTTATTCGGTATTGAAGATGAATCTCGACTTGCTGAGCGTACACCAACTTTTGCACTAACATTTGAAGGCTTAGCACCGCGCGAGGTGTCAGAGTTCTTAGGTAAGCAACACATGTGTGTATGGGATGGTAACTTCTATGCGCAAGGTTTATGTGAGCAGTTAGGTGTGATGGATAAGGGTGGTGTTGTTCGTATTGGTTGTATGCACTACAACACCATTGAAGAGCTAGAAAAGTTGTTTAGTGCGTTTGAAGAGCTATTGAAAATCTAAGTGTACTTCAATAAAAAGGCGCCATTAAGCGCCTTTTATATTTTTAACGTTAGTATTAGCAGTAATCTTTATTGCTAACGCACCCTAAGTAACTCATACAGCGCCAAGCAGGTTGTGTCCAATTCGGGTCCCAACCCCCAGCTACCTGCGGGGTAATAGCTTCAGGCAAACTGTTGTTGTTTTTAGACAGGCTTTTCATTTTCTTTTTGTTTAATTGCAACTTCATATCATTCTCCTTAATCAAAGTCGGCTTGTTCGAGTAGATAGAATCACTGCAATGACAATTGAAGTAAAATGAAATATATTAATGTTTGAAAAAGAGGCTAAATATTTTCTTCAATATAATTATCTAGTTTTGATATTCGCTGCCCCATCCCTTCAATAATTTTATCTTTAATTTTTTCTCTGATCACACTAGGTAGGCGAGTTAATGCTTCGGGTGTAATAGTCAGTAAAATACTGTCGCAGAGTGCTTTGGCATTAGTGCTGTGTTCACGTTTACAAATAAATGCCCCTTCACCAATAAATTCCCCGGGACCTACACGACCCAACTCACCGAGTTCTTCTTTTTTATAGATAGCTATCTCTCCGCTTAGAATAATGAATAAGCGGTTGTCTCTATCGAAACGTTTGAACGCGTGTTTGTCTTTTTGCACGAGATATAAATGACTGAAGGATTCAAGCAATACTTGTCTTTCAGCTAAGGCGAAGTCACTAAAAAAAGGCAAACGATTGATTATCTCTAGCTGTTTGATCAGTGGTACATGTTCTAGTAACTTCATAGAAAATATTCAAAATAGTTTTAACTATCCTGAATATTGCGCTCTTTTAGTTTTCGGGTCAATGTATTGCGGCCCCAACCTATTCGAATTGCGGCGTCTTGTTTATGACCGTGACAGGCATTTAAGGCGGTTTTGATCAGTCGCGTTTCAAGTTGCGCTTGAACTGCTGGCCAAATATTCTCTTTGCCGTTTTTAAGCTCTTGGTTGAGCCAAACTTGAAAGGCATCGAGCCAATCGCCTTGTGCTTCGGGTTGAACTTGGGTGTGTTGTAGCTCGTCGGGTAAGTCGATATCACCAACCAGTTCGCCAGGCGCCATAACAGTTAGCCAGCGGCAAGTGTTTTCCAATTGGCGCACATTACCAGGCCAGTGATACAACTGCATGGTTTTAATTGCTTCAGCAGAAAGCGTCTTACTCTCGACCTGCAATTCTTTCGCGCTCTTTGCTAAAAAGTGCACAGCTAAACGTTCAATGTCTTCGGGGCGCTCTCTCAAGGCAGGTATTTTTAAGCGCACTACATTAAGGCGGTGGAATAAGTCTTCACGAAATTTACCTTTTTGTACCAAGGTTTCGAGATCTTGGTGTGTCGCCGCGATAATTCGTACATCGACCTTAATACTTTGATGCCCACCAACACGATAAAACTCACCATCGGCAAGTACACGTAATAAACGAGTTTGCACGTCGAGTGGCATATCACCGATTTCATCTAAAAATAACGTACCACCATCAGCTTGCTCAAATCGACCGCGACGTATGTTATCAGCGCCAGTGAAAGCACCTTTTTCATGGCCAAACAACTCTGACTCTACGAGATCTTTTGGGATAGCCGCCATATTTAATGCAATAAAGGTATTGGCTTTACGCGGGCTGTGATTATGTAATGCGCCGGCAACGAGTTCCTTGCCCGTGCCTGATTCACCATTGATCAAGACACTCATACTTGAAGCCGATAGCTTACCGATAGCACGAAATACTTCTTGCATCGCGGGGGCTTCGCCAATGATATCTGGGCTGTTTTGTGGTGTGCTCGGTTGCGCTTTGGTTTTACGATTTTGTTGCTGAGTTTCGTAAGCACGCTCAACCAACTGAGTTGCTTCGTTCAGATCAAAGGGCTTTGCCAAATATTCAAATGCACCTTTTTGAAACGCATTGACTGCTGAATCTAAGTCTGAGTGTGCTGTCATAATGATCACAGGCAGATTCGGATGCTGGCTATGGATCTGTTCTAGTAGCGCCATGCCGTCGATACCAGGCATACGTACATCTGATACAAGCACCGCAGGTTGGTTGTATTCAAGCGCAGTCAGTACATCTTGGCCATTTGTGAAGCTCTCTGTGGTAAAACCTGCACGAGATAAAGCCTTATCTAAAACGAATCGAATAGATGCATCGTCGTCAACTAACCAGACTGATTTCATTCGTGATTCCCCGATGGTTATGATGTAAATGGCAAATATATATTGAACTCGGTATGACCCGGCCAGCTGTCGCATTCAATACTTCCACCATGTTGTTCTATTAGTGTTTGTGCAATGGAGAGTCCGAGACCTGAGCCACCCTCTTTATTGGTTACCATAGGGTAAAATAAGGTGTCTCTTAATTGTTCATCGATACCAGGTCCATTGTCGCTGATTTGAATAAGCAGCGCTTTTTTGACGACATGATCCCCTTGACGAACACGATGTCTGAATCGGGTTTTTAAGGTTATCTCTCCACCTTGTTTGAGCGCTTGCTGTGCATTACGTACGATGTTTAAGATTACTTGTTGGATCTTAGCTTGGTCTATAAACATATCAGGAATACTCGGATCGTAATCTTTCTTCAAGCAGATGTGTTGACCTTGCTCAAAACTACAGAGTTTTATCACAGACTCTAAAAGTTGGTGAATATTGCACGATGTTTTATTAGGGAGCTGGTTAGGACCTAATAATTTATCTACCAATTCAGTTAATCTATCTGCTTGCTCTATGATCAGTTGTGCACATTGCTCACGCTCTTGCTGGCATGTTTCGTACTGCAATAATTGCGCCGCTCCACGAATCCCACCCAATGGATTTTTTATTTCATGGGCAAGGCCGCGAATGAGCGTACGTGCAGCATGATACTGGTGCATTTGCTTAGAGGCTTGATCAAATTTTACTTCGTCATCAATTTTACGACATTCAAGCAAAATATAGGCTTGGTGTTGATGCACAATTTTACGACTATAAATGTTTAGGGTAGCGGAGCGATTATCGATGAACACCACGTCTACTCTATGTTGTTGGCAATCTACGCCTTCATCTAGCACATATTGAGAAAGCTTTTCTAGATCGATACTGTGATGGTTAAAAATACTGAGTAGGGGTTGATGGAGTAGACGCTTTAGGCCCAAGCCAAACAGTTCACTACATGAATTGTTGGCAAATTGAATGGTATAAGCATCATCAATAACTAAGATGCAAGTTGATAGATTTTGCCAAACAGTTTCGGCAAATGACGTTAAGGAATGTGCCATGATGGATCAGTTTTCATTGTTGCGCACCAATTTGGTGCGTTTTATCATACGCCTACATTTTGCCTGCATCAACGATTATTGACACTGGCTTTATGAAGGTAAAATGTGTGCTCTTTGCTTGTCGCAATTTGTGCGCCTTGAGGGTTAAAAACAGATATTTTTACTTTATGTTCACCCCGAGAGAGTGATTTTAGTACAAATGCAGCGGAAGATTGCTTTGCACCTACTGCACTGCCATTATGGAAGAGCTGAACGGTAAACCCTTTTTGAAAGCTAGGCATCACTTGTCCATTGACATAAACGGTGCCGGTATTTTCTCTAATGGTTTGTTCGTGCTTTGGTGAGGTGATACTTGCTTGATAAGAAATTTGTTTATGGGTGTTTGATGATTGCAAAACATTGGTATTCGTGCTCGGCATGACTAATGGCTTATTCAACTTAACTTCTTTCGCCCCCTTTTTAGGGGTGTCTGAATAGACCCAATTACCATTTTTATCTTTCCAACGGTAAATTTTAGCTTCATTTGGCAGCGCAATGAGTGCTATTAAAATACATAACCCTTTTAGCGTCCATTTCATTTTTTTGCCCTAGTTCTTATCACATAATGCAGTAAGTACTTTAGTTGTTTATGAACTGCTTTACCATAAAAAAGCCCGCTTTCGCGGGCTTGAGAACACATATGATTTTAGAGCGTGTCAGTTACACGCCGCAGTACATTTCGAACTCACCAATTGTAATATTGAGTTTTCATGCATTCTGGAATTTAACTGCTTAATTTAACAATTAAACGCTATAGTACATTTCAAACTCAACTGGGTGAGTTGTCATGTTCAGTTTTTCTACTTCTTGTGACTTAAGGTTGATATATGCATCAATTAAGTCATCAGTGAATACGCCACCTTGGATAAGGAATTCACGGTCAGCATCAAGTGCAGAAAGTGCTTCTTCTAGTGAAGCTGCAACTGTAGGAATTTCAGCCGCTTCTTCTGCAGGTAAGTCGTATAAATCTTTATCCATTGCATCGCCAGGGTGGATCTTGTTCTTGATACCGTCAAGACCAGCCATAAGCATTGCAGAGAAAGCAAGGTATGGGTTTGCTGTTGGATCAGGGAAACGAACTTCGATACGACGTGCTTTCTCAGAAGGAACAACTGGAATACGGATTGAAGCAGAACGGTTACGTGCAGAGTATGCAAGCATTACTGGTGCTTCGAAGCCTGGTACTAAACGCTTATAAGAGTTAGTTGACGCGTTAGCGAATGCGTTGATTGCTTTAGCATGCTTGATAATACCGCCGATATAATAAAGTGCTTCTTCTGAAAGACCGCCATACTTATCACCAGCGAAAATATTTTGACCATCTTTACCTAGTGATTGGTGGCAGTGCATGCCTGAACCGTTATCACCCACGATTGGCTTAGGCATAAACGTTGCCGTTTTTCCATAAAGGTGCGCCATGTTGTGGATAACGTATTTCATTTCTTGAATCTCGTCAGCTTTCAATACCATTGTATTGAATCGAGTTGCGATTTCGTTTTGACCCGCTGTAGCAACTTCGTGGTGGTGTGCTTCAACAACTTGACCCAGTTCTTCTAGAACTAAACACGTTGCAGAACGCCAATCTTGTGAAGAATCAACTGGTGCTACTGGGAAGTAACCGCCTTTTACGCCTGGGCGGTGACCAGTGTTACCACCTTCGTAATCTTTATCAGAGTTCCAACATGCTTCTTGAGCATCAATTTTGTACATTGAACCAGACATGTCAGTCTTGTACTTAACATCGTCAAATAAGAAAAACTCAGGCTCTGGACCGAATAAAACTGTGTCTGCGATACCAGTTGAACGCATGTACTCTTCTGCGCGCTTTGCAACAGAACGAGGATCACGCTCGTAACCTTGTAGTGTTGATGGCTCAACAACATCACAGCGTACGATTAATGTTGTTTCTTCTGCGAATGGGTCTAATTTAGCAGAATCAGCATCTGGCATTAGCACCATGTCAGATTCATTGATTCCTTTCCAACCAGCAATCGAAGAACCATCAAACATTTTACCATCTTCAAAGAAATCTTCGTCAGCTTGGTGATGAGGAATAGAAACGTGTTGTTCTTTACCTTTAGTGTCAGTGAAACGCAGGTCAACAAACTTAACGTCGTTTTCCTTGATGAATTGTAAAACTGTATGAGACATGTGTGTCCTCCAAAACTCGTTGGGTTAGTTATTTTGCTATAACTTTCGTTATTACTGCGCAGCTATAAGCGGGTATTGTGCCAGTTTTTTATCTTAATGAATTTAATGGTTTTTTATGTTTTTTTATTTTTGGTGCACCTTTGTGGTGCACCAAAATGATCCGAAAATGCACGCTAGTGGTGCAGCTCAATTATAGTGCATGATGCTTTTTTTCCCAGTTTTTAGTTGCAAAAATCTACTCGCTAATTTCATTTCCATGCTGTGTTAGAGTCAGGATGCTGTTTCTGTCATTTAAATCACATTTATAGAGGGTATGTTATTGAGGTAACTTTATTAAAGCAGGCGCTTTTATGGCGCGGTTTATTTCAGCTTCTATACTGGATTAACCCTTTATTCGTCGAATAGTGACGTCAGTTGAAAAAAATAATGCTGCATAAACTTTCATCTATGGCGTTATTAGGGGATAATACGCCACTTTAAAATTCTAGCAGGCTAAAATTTAGTCTGTTTTGCACAATTAGGTGTATAGGATTAACCCACTCTTTCGAGTAATTATCTGAGTTATAAACATGAGCATTGAAAAATTACGTAATATCGCGATTATCGCGCACGTTGACCACGGTAAAACGACCCTAGTTGATAAGCTACTAGAGCAATCGGGCACGTTAGAAACACGTGGCGGTAATGAAGAACGCGTGATGGATTCCAACGACATCGAAAAAGAGCGTGGTATTACCATCTTAGCTAAAAACACCGCGATTGAGTGGAACGACTACCACATTAACATCGTAGACACTCCAGGACACGCTGACTTCGGTGGTGAAGTAGAACGTGTTCTTTCAATGGTTGACTCAGTATTACTTCTTGTTGACGCGCAAGAAGGTCCAATGCCACAAACGCGTTTCGTAACACAAAAAGCATTCGCATTAGGTCTTAAACCAATTGTTGTTATCAACAAAATCGATAAGCCAGGCGCGCGCCCAGATTGGGTAATGGACCAAGTATTCGATCTATTCGATAACCTAGGTGCAACTGACGAGCAACTTGATTTCCAAGTTATCTACGCATCAGCAATTAATGGTTGGGCAACACTTGATCTAGACGAGCCGTCAGACAACATGCAACCTATGTTTGAAGCAATCGTTGAGCAAGTAGAAAAGCCAGATGCAGATCCTGCTGGCGCATTCCAAATGCAGATTTCACAGCTAGATTACAACTCGTACATTGGTGTAATCGGTGTTGGTCGTATTAAGCGTGGTACTGTTAAAGTGAACCAACAAGTAACAATTGTTGGCGCTGATGGTTCTACTCGTAACGGTAAAGTTGGCCAAGTACTTACTTACTTAGGTCTTGACCGTCACGAAGCACAAGAAGCGCAAGCGGGCGACATCATTGCAATTACAGGTCTAGGTGAACTTAAGATCTCTGACACTGTATGTGACGTAAACGCAGTTGAAGCACTTCCAGCTCTTTCTGTTGATGAGCCAACAGTAACAATGACGTTCTCTGTAAATACGTCACCATTCTCTGGTCAAGAAGGTAAATTCGTAACTTCACGTAACATCCTTGAGCGTCTTCAAGCTGAACTTGTGCACAACGTAGCATTACGTGTTGAAGAGACAGATAACCCAGATAGCTTCCGTGTTTCAGGTCGTGGTGAACTTCACCTAGGTATCTTAATTGAAAACATGCGCCGTGAGGGTTACGAGCTTGCAGTATCTCGTCCAGAAGTAATCCTTCGTGAAGTTGATGGTCAATTAGAAGAACCATATGAAACAGTAACCGTTGACGTTGAAGAAGAGCACCAAGGTTCTATCATGGAACAGCTTGGTCTTCGTAAAGCTGAAATGACTGATATGGCACCAGATGGTAAAGGCCGTATTCGTATGGACTTCATGATGCCTTCACGTGGTCTAATCGGTTTCCAAACTGACTTCATGACACTAACATCTGGTTCTGGTCTTATGTACCACACGTTTGATCACTACGGCCCACACAAAGGCGGAAACATTGGTCAACGCAAGAATGGTGTACTTATCGCAAATGCTGCAGGTAAAGCACTGACTAACGCACTATTTAACCTACAAGACCGTGGTAAGCTATTCATCGGTCACGGTGTTGAAGTTTACGAAGGTATGATCATCGGTATTCACGCGCGTGATAATGACCTAACTGTAAACGCGCTTAAAGGTAAGCAACTTACTAACGTACGTGCATCTGGTACTGACGAAGCGCAAAACCTCGTGCCACCAATCGTTATGACACTTGAACAAGCATTAGAGTTCATCGATGATGACGAACTAGTAGAAGTAACACCTGAAAGCATCCGTATCCGTAAGAAGTTACTTACTGAAAGCGAGCGTAAGCGCGCGAGCCGTGAAGCTAAGAAGTAATCTCATTCGAGATGTAAAAAACCGCTCAATAGAGCGGTTTTTTTGTAGCTATTAAAAACAGAAATTATAAGAGTGTATTACTTTATTAATTTGGTTTTTAGGTATTAAAACAAGCCATAGCTCTCGGTTTCTTCTGGCTCATAGCTTTGTAAGTGCTCAGGCCTAAAAATCGCACTAGGATCAATTAATACGCTATGTGTATCATCACGTTTAATTAAACCTTTCATCATTTTTTTAGTCTGCGGATCAATATCAAAACCAATATTAGTGATCTCATTGAGAGACTTGATTTCACTTTCATCGCAATGGATATTGTCTTGTACTTGATCGACCAATAAGCCTATGTATGGTTTTTGACCATCTAAGGTTGTGAAAACAATAATGGGTTTATGATCAAGCGTAATTTGATCTCTCGCTGACTGGAATAATCGGATCAGTTTTTGATATGTGGTTGTACGCTCTTTTTCGAGCATTTTTATAGCTTGTTCTTTGTCGCCTTTGGCACACATGTCTAATAAGGTGTTTGAAAGGTTGTATAATTTTGTATGGGGCTCTTCAAAACGTGCAAGTAGCGCTTTTAAGTCTTCATTATCGGTTTTAAAGCTATAAAACCATTTACCAAACTCACTTTGATGAGGGTCTCGCGCTTTTGTGAAAGCGACGCCTTTATGAATGCTATGCTCAAGAGCTATTAACCAAGCTTTTTGGTCTTGTTCTCGATCATGAAGCAGCTTAACTAATGCCTGGTTTACTTCTGAAGATGATTGGTTGTTTAAAATTAAGCCCAAATCAAATATTGGTGTTGGCGTACCCATGTAATCTTTAACTCCTAGAAAGCTTGGGTTGCCATTTGGCAATGAGGTTAGGTTTCCTTCATAGCGCTCGGTAAGCAATATGTCTAAGATCTTTAAAGAAATTGTTTTTTGCCCAACACGAAAGTTAATTAAATCCATGTCTGCCTCATCATACTTATAATCATGTCTAATGATAGATCAATTACGAGTGATATGAACGGAAAATTGGTAATTTCTTTTGCTTCAGCTTTATCTAAATAAATACTGCAATTCAGCATCTTGGGTGATCACTTTGCTGAAGGTATTGAGGATACAGCTAGGGCTTAATGGAAAAGGACATATTTTTGCGGCACGACTAAACATTAATGTATTGAGATACCTTTCAAACATAGCGTGTGCAAAAGGTGAAATGTGTGTTTAACGTAATTCTGAACGACCCAAAAATTTATCCTTTTCAGGAGACTGGGCATGGTACCACCTCGATGATCATTAATTGGCTTAGTTAAGTAAGCTTGCACAATAGATCTTCGATTTAGACGATTGATACAGTGGTGAAAGCGAATTCCTTATTCTGCTTTTTTGGTAACAGGATAAATTGTGATATCGGCTCATTAGTATCTATTATAGAAACATTGCTGGTTTTACTCTTGCTAATTAGTTTGAATGCTTTCTAACTTCATTGGTATTTCTACGAAATTAGCTTAACTATTTGAGGTTTTAACTCTCTCATTCTTATTACTGGGGTGAGGCTCTTTTAATGCTATACCGAATTAGTCAACTAAGTAGCTGATTTGTTATTTACTTCATCAAGGTAGTTGAATTTTAAGTTAAACACTTTGAATACGGGTTTATCTCTTAAAAATTCAGCACCCGTATAGGGTTTAGCTAAAAATATTTACGTTTGCTCAAACATGGATTATTAGGGGTAAAAATATAGCAAGATAAAGCATGCACTTTTATATCTTAAATAAAAAAGCATGCATTTTTGAGGGGATGGTTTGGCTAATAATCACCACCTCTTACATCTAGTTCGACGAGCGCGCCTAGAATTCTAACCTGCTTGTTGAGTTGCTCAAAATAAGCAATTAGAAGGCTTAAATTTGAGCATAAATTTCTGAAATTAGATTTGATAAACACTGGTTTAGTTGTTTTTTTGATTCAATACATAACTCCTTCTGAACTTCGCTTTTTTTGTTACCTTGCAATACTAGCCTGATCAATAGTCGATGGGAAATGGTCGAAAGGTTGTATAGTAGTTGTGGGTTCTGTGACACTATTTGCCAAATAAATGCTAAGCCTTGCTCAATATATGCAGGTTGTTCGAGTAATATTCTTAACTGCTGTTTATATGTGGGAGAAATGTCAGAGTTATCAGACACGGGTTTGAGCAATTGACTGACAAGCGAAGCATCTAGCATTTGATAGTGAGTGAGCAATTGATAAGTAAATTGTTGACAGAAGCGTGCTCGCAGCAGATTCAGATCTTCAGAGAGGTCCACATTGCTTTTTAAAACAACCGCAGAATACTCGCCGCTTGCTTTGTCTTGTCTAAAGCCTAACTTCACAATTTGATAATCGTTGTTTTGCCAAAACTTTAATAACTGTGCGGTGCAGCCAAAACTACTGCCAAAGTAATCGACTTCATCTTCGAGTTGCTGCTCGGTATAATTTAATAACCGCTGACCCAGTTTTTGGCTTTGAAAATCAGGTGCAATAGCTATTCGAATAATCCTAGCGGCTTTATGACTCAAAAATGCATCTTGCTGAAGTAAATGATAAAGCTGTTGAGGTAGCAAGTGCCCTTTGGGTCGCCTGTTTTGTTGCGCAATCGCTTCCATACTTTCAGCATTTAAGCCGCCTTCAATGCTGACCAGACAAATGCCAAGCAAATTATTTTGCTGTTTGATTGCAAAGAGTTTGTTATCAGGTTGGTCGAGCAACTGCCTTAAATCATTGACGCTAGTTTGGTAATGGGCGAGTACCAATAATGAAAATGCTTGTCTGAGCAGATGCTCATCGTGAAGTAAATCTTCAGATGTGATATGGATGAACTCGAACTGTTCAAGCTGTTTAGGTCCGTTAAACTCGGCATCGAGCGCGAATAGTTTGTTTATACTACTCTCTAATGGATCGTCATCTTCGTATCTAATTGGCGTATTGAGGACTAATTGTTGATAGGCGGGGTAGTGTTTTGCTAAAAAACGTTTAAATCTTAACGTGTAACCTCGACCATTTCCTTCATAGCCTACTAAGGTAGATGCAAATACACAGCGCTTGAACTTATCCGCTATTTTGATGAGGGTTGGTACGGGCAAAGCCGCTGCTTCGTCAACAAGGATTATGTCATCGCTGATATTTTCTTGAAGTAGCTTATCTGGTGGGCAAAAGCGTAAATTAGCGACTGTTTTTTCACTGCCAGAATACTTAATATCGAGCGTTTTTGCTAAATGTGTAAAGCTACTTTTTACCGCTTGATATTGTCGTGAACATACTACAAATGATTGCTCAGGCATCTTGCTCGCTAATAAACCTAAAGCAGATGATTTACCTCTACCTCTATCGGCAGTAAGCAAGATATGTTGCTGCGATTTGGTTAATAATTTACTTAGCGTTTTAATAATCTCACTTTGCTCACTTAATCTATGGTTAAGCTCTGAAGCAGGTTTTAAACCAGGCAAAGACAGCCTATCGTCTATAGTTTCAGAAATTATAGAGATAGGTAACTGAGTAAATAAGCTCTGCCAACGCATTAAAAATGGACTAGAAGTTAGCAATTGCTCATGATTTTGCCAAGTTGTGATACCTTGGTCACACCAAGAACTTAATTGCGCAAGTTCAGGTAAGACGAGCGCAAGTATTCCACCTGCCTTTACTGTGCCACTCAGTGCTGCCAGTTTATTGGGGATAATCCCTGAGTAACTGTCGTATATTGCGACCTCGAACTCTTGGCCGAGAATTTGATGAAGATGCTCAGGCCATTGCGCCTGGTTAAAAGCCGGTTCTTTTGACAGTGTTAAAAAAGAAGTTGTTTTTCTAGTGAGTTTATTTAACTCGGTGGCAGCCCACTTCTGTGAGCCGCAAAACAGCACTAACTGACGATGCTGATTAAAAGTAAGGCGCTCAAATAGCGCCTCTAGATTATATTTTTTCGAGTCTTGCATAAGCAGTGACAAGCCATTTCGTACCCACATCGTCAAAGTTGACTTGAATACGTGATTGCGCGCCATTCCCTTCGTAGTTTAATACGGTGCCAGCACCAAACTTGGCGTGTAACACACGTTGACCAAGGTTGTAGCCGCTATCTTCAAAAGTTGCCAAAGTGATGGTGTTACTGAAGCGACCTGTACTTGCTGGGCGTGAAACTTGTGTTTTAATGCGAATTTCTTCTACACAGTCTTCAGGGATTTCACGTAAGAAGCGTGAAGGGCTATGATGTTTTTCCTGTCCATATAAACGACGACTTTCAGCATGGCTAATATAGAGTTTATCCATAGCTCGGGTCATACCAACATAACACAAGCGGCGCTCTTCTTCTAAGCGACCAGACTCTTCATGGCTTTGTTGAGAAGGGAACATGCCTTCTTCTACACCAACCATAAATACAAGCGGGAATTCTAGGCCTTTTGCTGAGTGCAAGGTCATCATTTGCACCGCATCTTCGTGTTCATCTGCTTGGCCTTCGCCGGCTTCTAGTGATGTATAAGCTAAAAAGCCTTGTAGTGGCGAACTAAAGTCTTCATCGATTGGCGGTTCATATTGCCCACAGGCACTGATCAATTCTTCTAAGTTTTCTACTCGAGCGCGACCTTTCTCGCCTTTTTCGGCTTGATACATTGCCATTAGGCCAGACACTTCAATGGTCTGTTTGGCTTGTTCGCTTAACTCTAGCTCATCGATTTTATCGCTGAGATACTCGATAAGCTCCACAAACTTATTGACGGCAGTGGCTGCTCTGCCTGCTAAATGCTTTTGCTCTAAAACTGCTTTTGCAGCATACCATAATGGCATAGATTCATTTCGTGCACAGTCACGGATATGGCTTAGTGTCTTGTCACCAATACCACGTGCAGGGGTATTAATAACTCGCTCAAATGCGGCATCATCCTGACGGTTGCAGATCAGTCGTAGATAACATAAAGCATCTTTGATCTCTTGGCGTTCGAAGAAGCGCATACCGCCATATATACGATACTTTAAGCCTTCTTGTAACATGGCTTCTTCAAGAATACGAGATTGAGCGTTGTTGCGATAAAGAATAGCGCAGTCTTGTAAAGCATTGCCCCCATTCAGCCAAGTCTTAATTTTGCCGACCACAAAACGGGCTTCATCCAACTCATTAAAAGCGGCATAAATTGAAATAGGTTCACCTTGGTTACCATCGGTCCAAAGACTTTTACCCATTCGTTCGGCGTTGTTTTCAATCAGCGCGTTTGATGCTTTTAGAATGGTTGCCGTAGAACGATAGTTTTGTTCGAGACGGATAGTCTCAGCATCGAAGTCATCTAAGAAGCGTTTTATATTTTCGATTTTAGCGCCACGCCAGCCGTAAATACTTTGGTCATCATCACCAACGATCATGATATTGCTGTCACCGCCAGCCAGCAGTTTAAGCCAGCGATATTGAATGTTGTTAGTATCCTGGAATTCGTCAACCAACATATGACGGAAACGCTGTTGGTAATGGCGAAGTAATGTTGGCTGTTGTTGTAACAGCTCAAAGCAGCGCAATAAGATTTCAGCAAAGTCGACTAAACCTGCTCTGTCACAGGCTTCTTGATATGCAGTATAAACACGCAACATGAGTTGTTCGTTCACATCATAGGCTTGAATATCTTTTGGGCGTTGACCTTCATCTTTACGAGCGCTGATATACCAGGCTATTTGCTTTGGCGGCCATTTCTTTTCATCAATATTCATGGCTTTCAAGAGACGACGGATCATCCTCACTTGGTCGTCAGTGTCTAAGATTTGAAATGCCTCAGGTAAGTTTGCTTCGCGGTGATGAGCGCGAAGAATTCGGTGAGATAAACCATGGAAAGTTCCGATCCACATGCCGCCGACAGGCGACTTAAGCGTTTCTTCTACACGGGTACGCATTTCTTTAGCGGCTTTATTGGTAAAAGTCACAGCAAAAATACTATAAGGAGAGGCGTGCTCTACCTGCATCAACCATGCGATACGATGAACAAGCACTCGCGTTTTACCTGAGCCAGCACCAGCTAGCACCAGCATATTCTGCAAAGGAGCAGCCACAGCTTCGCGTTGTTTATCGTTTAAGCCGTCAATTAAGTCAGAAACGTCCATTAAGTTACCTTGCCAAATCAGAATGCAGCAAAGTATACCTAGGCTAGCGCCTATTTCCCATAGAGTGTCGCAATTTTACTAGACGTAAAAAATTAACATATTGAAAATACTATAAAATAATAAATTTTTAGACTGTATAAATAACCAGTTTATTGACTCAGATATTCTTTCAAACGATTTTGAACTTCTTCAACTAACAAATCAGGTTGGAATTTAGATAGAAATGCATTACAGCCTACTTTCTCAACCATAGCTTGGTTAAAGCTACCACTTAATGAGGTATTCAAAATGACATAGAGGTCTTTTAGGCGAGTGTCGTTCCTAATTTCATAGGTTAACCTGTAACCATCCATCACAGGCATTTCGGCATCGGTGATCACAGCAAGAATTTCTTGATTAAGGTCTTTTCCTTCATCAGCCCATTGCTTGAGTATATTTAGCGCGGCTTGCCCGTCAGTTGCCGGAATAATTTCAATTCCTAATTGTGCTAGTGTGTCTGATACCTGGCGGCGTGCGGTTGGTGAGTCATCTGCATGAAGAATTCTCTTACCTTGAAATTCAGGCAAGATTGACTCATCTAGTACGTCTTCTGAAATTTGTATGTTGTAACTGATAATCTCAGCCAATACTTTCTCAACGTCGATAATTTCAACAAGGTGCTCTTGGCCGTCACGCTTTAGTTTTGTAAAGGCAGTAAGATAATGGTTTTTACCTACTGAACTCGGCGGAGGCATAATATCAGACCAAGTGGTATTGATGATTTGGTCTACTTTGCCGACTAAGAAGGCTTGAACAGTACGGTTGTATTCAGTGATAACGAGATTGCAGTCTTCATCACGCTGACATTCTGGCAAATTAATTGCTTTGCGAAGGTCAATGACAGGAATAGACTCTCCACGTATGCTAGTTACACCGCATACTTTCGGATGCGCGTTTGGCATGATGTTTAGATGTGGCAGTTTTACAACTTCTTTTACTTTAAAGACGTTTAAAGCAAAAAGGTGGCGGCTATGTAAATGAAATAACAGCAACTCAAGTCGGTTCTCACCCACCAGTTGAGTTCTTTGATCCACAGAAGCTAAAACACCAGCCATGTCATTATCCTTTAGAAGAAGATAAATTTAGTATACCTAACACGAGGTAGAAATCTAATATACCTAGAATGAAGTCATCTGTAAGTCTATCCTAGATTTATTTAAAGTGGTATTTGCAAGCAAATAGATATCGCGTATTGTGAACAGAATCATTAAATCTAATTATTTTAGCTATGCCTTTGTATTTAAAAAAACTAGCTATGCTTTTGAGAGCACATATAGACAAAGCTAGTTGGCAGTTATTAATAGCAGTAACAGTGTTGCATATAGCTGCAACTTGGCTACTTCTTCTTGCTGCAAACGAAACCGAGCTATTAGGGCTTAACACCTATTTTTACTATTATGTTGTCACCACCTCAACGGTAGGATACGGCGACATGAGCGCCGTAACGTCTATGGGTCGTTGGGTCGTGGCATTATTTCAAATTCCATTTGGCTTAGCGTTATTTGGTGTTTTGCTTGGCAAAGTCGGGCAGTTAGTTACATTTTGGGTAAAAAGAGCAATGACGGGAAACAAAAACTTAGCACACTTAACAGATCACATTGTTATCTTTGGCTGGCATGAGCAGAGAACAAAAAAGATTGTTGATTACATACTGGCCGACAATAAAAGAAAAGACCGACAAATCATCCTTGCAGTTAATGATCTCGAAGAGCATCCACTCGCCAACTATTCTGAAGTTGAATTTGCCCATCTGACGAGTTTTACAGATGAAAAAGAACTGGATCGTATTGCTATCTCTCAAGCTGATAAAATTATCATAGACGGCAAAGATGACGATCAGACTTTTACAACTGCGTTAATGATAAGCCCGCTAATAAAAGAAGCGGCACATATTAGCGCGCATTTTATTGATGAGAGTAAAGTCAGCCTGCTTCGTACTCATTGTAAAAATGTTGAGTGTTCTAGTACCAAGTCAGCTGAGATTTTGGTGCGCGCAATGCAAGACCCTGGTTCGAGTCGCGTGCAAGAGGAATTGCTCTCAACTTTGCACGGCGATACTCAATTTAGTGTGCGATTACCTGAAAATATTGCAGCATTACCTTTCTCTGCTTTCTTCCATTATTTCAAAGAAAAGCATGAAGCGATTATTTTGGGGGTTGCCCATGATCTAAACGCATTTAATATGGATTTGAACCCACCTTTAAATTATCAAATTAAAGGCGGTGATATTCTTCACTATATTTCACCCGAGCGCATTTTACAGTCAGAAGTAAAGTGGTCAGAAATCAAATAGTTTTTTAAAGTGAATAATAGCGAGCAGCTATCTCTGCTCGCTATTATGATAATGTTTCAATATCAAAAACTCTTCCTCTGTAACTGGCATGATAGACAATCGACCAGCTTTTTTGAGGGGCAAATCTATAATTCTGGGTTCAGCCTTAATCTGTTTCAGAGAAATAGGTATTAACTTTTCTTTAAATTTAACAGTAACACCAAACCACTTTGGGGAATCTGGTTTTGATTTTTCATCAAAGTAATCACTTCTCGGATCGAATTGGTGAGGATCTGGGTGTGCTTCTTTTATTACCTCTGCGATCCCTACAATAGCAGGAACTTTACAGCTAGAATGATAAATAAAGATCTGATCACCTAATTTGACTTTATCTCTTAAAAAGTTTCGAGCCTGATAGTTTCTTACACCTTCCCAAAACGTGCTTTGCTCATGTGCATTTTTCAAATCATCTATGGAAAATGCATCAGGTTCTGTTTTGAATAACCAATAAGCCATAAAAATCTTCAGATAATGTTTTTTATATTGTTGATAAAATAACAAAGCTGAGCAAGGTAAATTCACAATAAACGGATACGTGTAGTATGATTAAAGCGTTATGTTGACTGAGGTTAATGAGTTATGAGTCAGGTATTAGAGAATTTACTTTCACTTCTTTCATTAGAAGAAATTGAACAAGGGATTTATAGAGGACAAAGCCAAGACCTCGGTTTCCCTCAGGTATTTGGTGGTCAGGTAATGGGACAAGCCTTATCTGCAGCCAAATATACGTTGCCAGCAGATCGTTATGTTAATTCTTTGCACTCATACTTCTTACGCCCGGGCGATGCCAGCAAACCAATTGTTTATGATGTCGAAACTATCAGAGATGGGAGAAGCTTTAGTACACGCCGCGTTTGCGCGATCCAATATGGTAAACCCATCTTTTATATGACAGCTTCTTTTCAGGGGGATGAAGAGGGATTATCTCATCAAACAGAGATGCCTGATGTGCCAGCACCAGAAACCCTTAAGTCATCGCTTGAGTTTTACCAAGAGCACGCAGATCTAATTCCTGAGCAACTGAGAAATAAATTTACCTGCGAAATGCCTATTGAAATGCGCCCTGTAAACTTTCAGAATCCATTCAAACCAAAAAGCACCGAAGCCAAACGACATGTTTGGTTTAGAGCAAATGGCACAATGCCAGATGATAGACGCATACATAACTACTTATTAGCATATGCGTCAGACTTTGAGTTTTTGCCAACGGCACTACAACCGCATGGGCTTTCTTTTTTACAACCTAATATGCAAGTTGCAACGATAGATCATGCTATGTGGTTCCATCGTCCATTCAGAATGGATGAATGGTTACTATATACTGTCGATAGTCCAAGCGCGAGTGGTGGCCGAGGTCTAGTAAGAGGGCAATTCTTTAATAGAAAAGGTAAATTAATTGCTTCCACCATTCAAGAAGGTGTGATGAGGTTAAGATCTAACTAGAACTTAATCTTTAAATGCAAATAACCTGTATTAAATGTTAGCAAAAAGCGACTGAAAACAGGGTTTTGACTTCTTTTTGAACGGTTACACATGTTTCTTAAAATTAATTGTAAAAAGGGGTTGATCAAAAAAATGATCTCCCTATAATGCGACCCCACTGACACGGGGCGAGACGCTGAAAAGCAAATCAATACGATGTCGAGTCAAATAAAACTTAACTTTGAAACTTTTTAAAATTAAGTGTTGACATAAAAAGTGAAGTCGTTATTATGGCGC